>JAEEGH010019972.1_pt1 | contig 13988 bp, 6 predicted proteins | sample 9134181 | NCBI WGS metagenome assembly JAEEGH01 (sample SAMN16246544, study PRJNA631951) | gut metagenome | biome: gut microbiome; feature: rumen; material: DP-attached | host: Bos | place: Iran: Karaj | collected 2018-10
GTAAATTGCTTTTATAAGGATGTTTCCAGTTAAAGCTTCACCAAACTGATTAATCATTCCTATATGCAACAGCTGTTCAAGCACAAGAGCAAATACTACAAATGTAGCAGCGCCTATCCAAAAGCTAATCATTTTTGCTTTCAGCTTGTTCATTGCGTACAGCATTAATCCTATTGGTAAACCAAATGAAATTAGTAGTGTAAAACACATCCCTATCATTGATGCTACCTGTACTGTTTCCATGTCATTCCTCCCATGTATTTTATTTGACTTGGCCTTGTCTATGCTTGAAATATAAACCTTCCATAAGGTGGAAGGTCAACACTTTTTTAAAAATTTCCATATAATCTACAGATATTTAAAATTATAGCATAGAAATATATGTAAATATACAAAAAGCTACCTTTCTGCTTGATACAGAAAAGTAGCTTCTAAGTTTAATTATATAGTTGCAACATCTACAAGTGTGTATTCTGTAGTTGCTGACTCAAGTGAAGTAGCAAGGGCTACTGCAGTATCGATTGCTGTGATACAATTTACACCAGTCTCGATAGAATTTCGACGAATGAGGAATCCGTCTCTTGTCTTATCCCCGTGTCCCTGTGTCGGTGTATCAATAACAAGGTCTATCTTGTGACCTAGGATAAGGTCCATTACGTTTGGAGATTCCTGTGAAATCTTATTTACCTGAAGTGCATCTACACCGCCATCCTGTAAATATTTTGCAGTTGAACGTGTAGCGTAAATCTTGTATCCAAGCTTTTCAAATCTCTTTGCAACCTCAAGAGCCTCTGGCTTATCAGCATCCTTTACAGTAATAATCATCTGCTTATGCTTTGGAAGAACCACACCGGCTCCAAGGAATGCTTTGTATAAAGCTTCCTCAAATGTCTTTGCAATACCAAGGCACTCACCAGTTGACTTCATTTCTGGTCCAAGGCTTATCTCAGCTCCACGTAGCTTCTCGAATGAGAACACTGGCATCTTAATTGCGATGTAATCTGCCTCAGGCTGAAGTCCTGGCTTGTATCCCATGTCTGTAATCTTGTGACCAAGGATTGCCTTTGCCGCAAGGTCTACAATTGGAATACCTGTTACCTTGCTGATGTATGGAACTGTACGTGAGCTTCGTGGGTTTACCTCGATTACATAAACCTCTCCATCCATGGCGATGAACTGGATATTAATCATTCCAAGTACGTGAAGAGCCTTTGCAAGTCGCTCTGTATAATCTACAATCTTGTCCTTAATAGCCTGGCTGATTGTGTGAGCAGGATATACTGAAATACTATCACCTGAGTGGATACCAGTACGCTCGATATGCTCCATGATACCAGGAATAAGAATGTTTTCACCATCACAGATGGCATCAACCTCTATCTCCTTACCCTGTAAGTACTTATCTACAAGGATTGGATGATCCTGAGCAATTTGATTGATGATATCCATGAACTTTTCGATTTCTTCATCATTGAAAGCAATCTGCATTCCCTGTCCACCAAGTACGTATGAAGGTCTAACAAGTACTGGATAACCAAGTCGATTAGCAACTTCTTTTGCTTCCTCTGCTGTAAATACTGTGCCACCTGCCGCACGTGGAATCTGTGTCTGCTCAAGGATTTCATCGAAGAGCTCTCTATCCTCTGCTGCATCTACATCCTCTGCCTTTGTACCGAGGATTGGCACGCCGATTTTCATAAGGTGCTCTGTAAGCTTGATAGCTGTCTGGCCACCAAACTGTACGATTGCTCCGTCTGGCTTTTCAAGATTTACGATTGATTCTACATCCTCATTTGTAAGAGGTTCGAAGTAAAGCTTATCTGCAATATCAAAGTCAGTTGATACTGTTTCTGGGTTGTTGTTTACGATAACTGTCTCCCAGCCTTCTTTTGCAAATGCCCATGTGGCATGAACTGAACAGTAGTCGAACTCAACACCCTGACCGATTCTGATAGGACCAGAACCAAGTACAAGTACCTTCTTTCTATCCTTTGTCTCTACAGCTTCGTTTTCGCTTCCGTATACACTGTAGTAGTAAGGTGTCATGGCATCAAACTCTGCTGCACATGTATCAACCATCTTGTAAGCAGCTACAATGCCATTGTCGTATCTCATCTGACGAACCTCGTCCTCAGTCATCTTGCCATTCAAGTGTGCAATTACGCTATCTGGGAACTCGATTCTCTTTGCTTCCTTTAAAAGATCAACTGTAAGCTCTTCCTGCTGCAATCTAAGTTCCATTTCAACAAGAATCTTGATTTTATCGATGAACCACATATCAATCTTTGTGATATTGTGAATAGTCTCGTATGATGCTCCTCGTCTAAGAGCTTCAGCGATGCAGTAAATTCTTCTATCATCAACAACCTTAAGTGCTTCATTAAGCTCCTCATCTGTCATATCGCAGAAATCGTAGCTAAGAAGGGAATCTACATGCTGCTCAAGTGAACGGATTGCCTTCATAAGAGCACCTTCAAAGTTATTACAGATAGACATTACTTCACCAGTAGCCTTCATCTGAGTTGTAAGCTTTCTAGTAGCTGTAATGAACTTATCAAATGGAAGACGTGGAATCTTTACTACGCAGTAATCAAGCATTGGCTCAAAGCTTGCAAAAGTCTTCTTTGTAATAGCATTAGGAATCTCATCAAGTGTATAACCAAGGGCAATCTTTGCTGCTACCTTTGCAATTGGATATCCTGTTGCCTTTGATGCAAGTGCTGATGAACGAGATACACGTGGATTAACCTCGATTACGCAGTACTCAAAGCTTTCTGGATGAAGTGCATACTGTACGTTACATCCACCTGTGATTCCAAGCTCATCTATAATACGAAGTGCAGATGTACGAAGCATCTGATATTCCTTGTCGCCAAGTGTCTGTGAAGGAGCAACTACGATTGAGTCACCTGTATGTACACCAACAGGATCGATGTTTTCCATGTTACATACTGTGATGCAGTTGCCGTTGGCATCGCGCATTACCTCATACTCGATTTCCTTCCAGCCAGCGATGCAACGCTCTACAAGTACTTCGTGTACACGAGAAAGTCTAAGTCCATTTGTAAGGATTTCTACAAGTTCCTGCTGGTTGTTTGCAATACCACCGCCTGAACCACCAAGTGTATAAGCAGGTCTCAAAACTACTGGATAGCCGATTGTGTTAGTAAACTTGATACCATCCTCAACTGTATTTACCACAAGTGAAGCTGCTACAGGCTCACCAAGCTTTTCCATTGTATCTTTGAATGCCTGTCTGTCCTCAGCTCTAAAGATTGTTTCAGCTGTTGTACCGATAAGCTTTACACCTTGCTCCTCAAGGAATCCTGACTCAGCAAGCTCCATACCAAGGTTAAGTCCAGCCTGTCCACCAAGTGTTGGAAGAAGTGAATCTGGCTTTTCCTTAATAATAATCTGCTTTAAAACATCTACTGTAAGAGGCTCAATGTAAACCTGGTCTGCTATCTCCTTATCAGTCATGATTGTGGCTGGGTTGGAGTTTACAAGGCAAACCTCAATGCCCTCTTCCTTAAGGGAACGACATGCCTGTGTTCCAGCATAATCGAACTCTGCCGCCTGTCCAATGACGATAGGACCTGAGCCAATCACCATTACTTTCTTAATGTCACTTCTCTTTGGCATTACTGCTCTCCTCCCATCATCTTAATAAATCTATCAAATAAATATCCGCTGTCCTGTGGTCCTGGGCATGCCTCAGGATGGAACTGAACAGTGAAAATGTTCTTTCCAGTGTATTTAAGGCCCTCATTTGTTCCATCATTTACATTTACAAATGCAGGTACTGCAATCTTCTCATCAAGTCCATCTGTATCAACTACATAACCGTGGTTTTGTGATGAAATGTAAACTTTGCCAGTCTCCAAATCCTTTACAGGATGGTTGCCACCTCTGTGTCCATACTTAAGCTTGTGAGTATCAAGGCCAGTTGCAAGTGCCATAAGCTGATGTCCAAGGCAAATTGCAAAGATTGGCACATTGCTATCATAAAGCTTTTTAACCTCATCAATGATAGGTCCGCAGTCCTTTGGATCGCCAGGTCCGTTTGAAAGCATAATACCGTCTGGCTCTGCTGCAAGGATTTCCTTTGCAGGAGTTTGAGCAGGATAAATAGTAACCTCACATCCTCTATCATTAAGAGACTTTGCAATATTTCTCTTTGCACCGAAATCTAATAGTGCCACCTTTTTTCCATTTCCTGGTAGAACTGTCTTCTCCTGGCAAGTAACCTTTGAAACTACATCCCCAGTTCTATATGCCTGAAGCTTTGGCTTGATTTCTTCGAAATTAAAGTGCTCATTTGTAGTAATCATTCCGTTCATTGTTCCGCGGTCACGTAAGATTTTTGTAAGAGCACGAGTATCGATACCTGAAATACCGGTGATATTGTGCTTAACTAAGAAATCCTGAATTGTGCCCTTGCAACGGAAGTTTGATGGAATTCTACTAAGCTCTCTAACAATAAATCCATCAGGCCAAGGTCTACCACTTTCCATATCATCTGTAATACCGTAATTACCAATAAGTGGATATGTCATACATACGGCCTGACCTGCATAAGAAGGATCTGTAAGAACTTCCAAATAGCCAGTCATTGATGTGTTGAAAACAATCTCACTAACAACCTCTCTGGTAGATCCTATGCTTGTGCCTTCAAATACTGTGCCATCTTCCAAAATTAAAAATGCTTTCATCTTTCCTCTTTTCTACCCTTTTATTCTCTCGCTCCCTCCCAAGTTCTTCTTATTTACCATCTGATATTTCTAACTATTCTAGTATCGCTTTCGCTATACTCACTAGAATAGCAAGAAATATCAAATGGCATTTTTAAAAAAATATGAAGGGAGCTATTTAAACTAATCTCTAGAAAATCACATTGATTTTCGTTTTAGTAAAACTCCAAGGTATAAAGTTTACCTTGGAGTTTACGTTTTAGCGGAAGTAATCTACACCAGACTCGAAAATCTTCATGTCCTGATTACCATAAATGTTAAGTGCTACGCCACTTCCTCTACGCTCTGCATGAGCCATCTTACCAAATACTCTACCATCTGGACTTGTAATACCTTCGATTGCATAGTAGCTACCGTTGATATTCCATTCCTCATCCATTGTAGGATTGCCGTTTTCATCTACGTACTGAGTAGCAACCTGTCCGTTTTCGAAAAGCTTCTTAATCCACTCTTCTGATGCAACGAAGCGGCCCTCACCGTGAGATGCTGGTGAACAATAAGTCTCTCCAAGCTGTGCGCCTGCAAGCCATGGTGACTTGTTGCTGACTACCTTTGTATAAGCAATCTTTGAAATATGACGTCCTATTGTGTTGTATGTAAGAGTTGGTGAATCAGCTGCCTGTGTATGGATTTCACCATAAGGTACAAGACCAAGCTTGATAAGAGCCTGGAATCCATTACAGATACCTAACATCAAACCATCTCTATTCTCTAAAAGATTTGTGATTGCTTCCTTCATCTTTGCATTTCTAAATGCAGTTGCGAAGAATTTAGCTGAGCCCTCTGGCTCATCACCAGCTGAGAATCCACCAGGGAACATAACAATCTGAGACTGAGCAATTGCTCTTGTAAACTCATCGACTGATTCTCTGATATCCTCGGCATTCTGATTCTTGAATACCTTTACATTTGTGATTGCGCCAGCCCTTTCAAAGGCACGAGCTGAATCGTATTCGCAGTTTGTTCCTGGGAATACTGGGATAAATACTCTTGGCTTAGCAATCTTGTTTTTACTGATGTAGAAATTCTTTGCCTTGTAAAGCTCTGTGTTTACTAGAGATGTATCATCATGGCTGCGTGTCTTGAATACCTTTTCAAGTGTTCCTGTCCATGCAGCAAGAGCCTCATCCATAGAAATCTTTACATCCTTGTATGTGAATGTTGCATCATCTGTAACTTCACCAACTTCGTAGCCACAATCAGAGAATCCTCTCTTTTCAAGCTCCTGAATGATAGCAAGTGCACCATCCTCTGAAACCTCAACTACGATATCGCCAATTACACATCCGAATAATAATCCGTTATGGCATTCATCAACAAGCTTTACACCAAGCTTATTACCGAAGGCCATCTTAGAAACAGCTGGTACTAATCCATATGCATCAAGTGCATATGCAGCCTTGATATTTCCAAGCTCAACCATCTGTCTCACTACTTCATAAACAATCTTTGCCTGGCTGTAATTTGGCTGGTCATAATTATCACGAAGAATTCTAAGTAAGAAAAGCTTATCTCCTGCTTCCTTAAGCTCTGGAGTAACAATATCCTGCTGCTTGGCAACATCTACAGCAAATGATACAAGTGTTGGTGGAACATCAATTTCATTGAATGTTCCTGACATTGAATCCTTACCACCTATAGAAGGAAGACCGAACTCCATCTGAGCCTTGTAAGCACCAAGAAGTGCTGCAAATGGCTGGCTCCATCTCTTTGGATCTTCGCTCATTCTGCGGAAGTATTCCTGGAATGTAAATCTTATTTTCTTGTAATCACCACCAGTAGCTACGATACGTGAGATTGACTCAAGTACAGCTAACTGTGATCCGTGATATGGTGACCAAGAGCTTACATATGGATTAAATCCATAAGCCATCATTGTAACAGCGTCTGTATTTCCATCTGCAACAGGAACCTTAGCAACCATTGCCTGAGTTTCTGTAAGCTGATATCTACCACCGAAAGGCATAAGTGTTGAGCCAGCTCCGATTGAGCCATCAAACATCTCAACGAGTCCCTTCTGTGAGCAAACATTAAGATCAGCAAGAGTATCAAGCCATGCCGACTTAATATCATTATTCTCAATATCCTTTGCTACCTTTTCGATGCCGATTTTATCAGTATATTTATCATTGCTATCAGGAAGTTCTACATATACATCTGTCTCCTGATGAGCACCGTTTGTATCAAGGAATGCTCTAGAAAGATTAACAATTTCCTTACCTCTCCAGTTGAGAACAAGACGAGGCTCCTCAGTAACAATTGCAACCTCAATTGCCTCAAGGTTTTCCTCAGCAGCATACTGTAAAAACTTATTAACGTCAGCTGGTGAAACAACTACAGCCATTCTCTCCTGAGATTCTGAAATAGCAAGCTCTGTTCCATCAAGACCTGCGTACTTCTTTGGAACCTTATCAAGATCAACTGTAAGACCTGGAGCAAGCTCTCCGATTGCTACTGATACACCGCCGGCACCAAAGTCGTTACACTTTTTGATAATATATGAAACTTCTTCTCGTCTGAAAAGTCTCTGAATCTTTCTTTCTGTAGGTGGATTACCCTTCTGAACCTCTGCACCACATACTGCAGTAGATTCTGTGTTGTGTGCCTTAGATGAACCTGTAGCACCACCAATTCCATCACGTCCTGTACGTCCACCAAGGAGGATAATTCTGTCTCCTGGATCAGAATTTAATCTCTGAACTGCACGTCTTGGAGCAGCACCCATAACAGCACCAATCTCCATACGCTTCGCAACGTAATCTGGATGATAGATTTCTTTTACATATCCTGTAGCAAGACCAATCTGGTTACCATATGAACTATATCCATGAGCAGCCTCACGAACAAGCTTCTTCTGTGGAAGTTTTCCTTCGATTGTGTCCTTTACTGAAACTGTAGGATCAGCAGCACCTGTAACACGCATAGCCTGATATACATAAGTACGTCCTGAAAGTGGATCTCTGATTGCACCTCCGAGACATGTAGCAGCACCACCAAATGGCTCAATTTCTGTTGGATGGTTGTGTGTTTCATTCTTGAAGTTGATAAGCCACTCTTCTTCTGTTCCATCTACATTAATAGGGACAACGATTGAACATGCATTAATCTCATCAGATTCTTCCTGATCAGCAAGCTTTCCATCAGCCTTAAGACGCTTCATAGCAAGAAGTGCCAAATCCATCAAGCATACAAACTTATCATCTCTATCCTTATAAAGAATCTTGAAATTATCAAGGTAATCATCAAAAGTTGCCTGGATAGGAGCTTTGTAATAACCATCTTCGATAGTAACGTTCTTTAACTCTGTAGAGAATGTAGTATGTCTACAATGATCAGACCAATATGTATCTAATACCCTAATTTCTGTAACAGTAGGGTCTCTGTGTTCTTCATTGGAAAAATAGTTCTGAATGTGAAGGAAATCCTTAAATGTCATAGCAAGATTTAAGGAATCATATAAATTACGTAAATCATTTTCAGCCATAGAAATGAATCCGTCAAAAGTCTTGACGTCGGCTGGCTCATCGAAATTATTAGATAGAGACTCTGGCTTTTCAAGTGAAGTCTCTCTAGAATCAACTGGATTAATACAATGTGATTTTATAGCATTAAATTCATCGTCAGAAATGCTACCCTCAATAACATAGGTAGTTGCTGTATGAATAGTAGGATTCTCATCCTCATTTAGAAGTTTAAGACACTGCTCCGCAGAATCAGCTCTCTGGTCAAACTGACCTGGTAAAAACTCAACAGAAAAAACTCTGCCATTGTAATCGAATGTTTCTTCATAAACATCATCGACAGGTGGCTCCGAAAATACCGTCTTTACCGCTTTTTTAAAGACCTCATCAGAAACATCCTGAATGTCGTACCGAATCAGAACCCTGACTCCTGTAACACCCTTGATGCCTAAGTAACTTCCTATTTCGGAATACAGTGACTTAGCAGATACTGCAAACTGTGGTTTTTTCTCAACGTAAACTCTTCTTACCTTGCCCACTTTACACCTCCGTGATATTTATTTTGTATCGCAGGATGTACAAAACCTCGCACACCCCACAGTTGTAGATAGTATATCACAATTTGTTCACATGTCCTAATACTTTTTCAGTCTATTTTTTTAATTAAATTTGTTACTTTTTAACGAAAGTATTATTGCTTATCTTTCCAGAAGCCTTTAACCTGCTCCTCTACACTATCTACAGATGTAAATGTAGCGTCGTTCCATTCTCTTGGAAATGTCTTTCTGTAACTTCCAAATCTAAATCGTTCATCCAGCAACGCAATAACTCCCACATCGTCCTTAGTTCTGATAAGACGTCCAGCTGCCTGAATAACTTTATTCATTCCTGGATATAAATATGCATACTCAAATCCATTTTTACCATTCTCGTCAAAGAAGTCCGACATTAGCTTTCGCTCATTGCCAACTTGAGGAAGACCTGCCCCAAGTATGATTGAACCGATAAGCTTTCCACCAACTAAATCTATTCCCTCTGAAAAGATTCCGCCAAGAGTACAAAAGGCTACCATTGATTTGTCCCTCTTCTTTTCAAATTCCAGCAAGAAATCTTCTCGTTCCTGCTCTGTCATATTTTGCTGCTGAACAATTACATCAACATCGCCCATTATGTCATTGTATTTGCTTTGTATATCCTCCAAAAACTTATATGAAGGGCCAAAAACCATATAGTTTCCCTGCTTCGCATTTACGATAGTATTTATGTAAGTGGCAAACTTCATGTATTCGTCATCCCCTCTTCGGGTATACTTGCTGGTAACATCAGTTCCTAGCATAAGTAGGCGATTCTTTTGGTCGAATACTGAATCAACATATATTGCATATACATCTTTGTCATTACAAAGCAAATCCTTGTAATAATCTATAGGAAGTAATGTTGCACTAAAATATACTGTTGCTCTTGCCAATCTAAGTCTATCCTGCAGCTGCGCAGATGGATCAATACAATATAAATGAAGATTGAAATTTTTATCCTCATCAAAATCACAGTATATTCGATAGTGGTCACTATCCTGTTGATAAGCTAAAGCTGTAAAATTTCTCAATCTGAAATAAAAATCTAGAACTTCATCTTGATATATTCCAAATTTGATTTCTTTTTTAAATAGCTGTTCCAATATCATCTGCAGATTGTCGCAAGCATTTAAAAGCATATCAACGTCATCTAATACAGTTATGTCATGATCACACTCGCGCTTATATTCAAGCATTATTCTATTGCACTTTTCCAATGCATTAACAAGCTTTTTGCTGACTGGCTTGGCATATCTTTTTATAGAAAGAATCTCTTCCTTTATCAACGTTTCAGAATACATTTCTCTAGCTCTATCAACCATATTGTGAGCTTCGTCAATAAGGAAAATATGCTCTCCACCTTTGCCTTCAGCAAAGAATCTCTTTAGATATACATTTGGGTCAAACACATAGTTGTAATCACAGATAATACCTTCGCACCATGTGCTAACATCAAGAGCCAATTCAAAAGGGCAAACCACGTATTCTTCAGCATAGCCTAAAATAACATCTCTTGTTATTACTGTTTCTTTAGTGATTACTTCATATATAACATCATTAATTCTATCAAAATGGCCCCTAGCATAAGGACAATAATCCGGATTACAATCAGCCTCATCGCAAAGGCACATTTTTTCCTTCGCTGTTAACATAATTGTCTTTCCTTCATATCCTTTCTCCACCAAAAGACTATATGCGTCCCTAGCTGCAATAGCCGTAGCTGTTTTAGCAGTAAGATAAAAAACTCTTTCAGCAAGATTCTGTCCCAAGGCCATTACAGCAGGATAAACATTTGCAATAGTCTTTCCTGTACCAGTAGGGGCCTGCATAAACAAAATCTTTCTTCTATATATGCTTCGATAAACATCGCTAACAAGCTTCTTTTGTCCATCTCTATAATCATATGGGAATTCCAAACCTTGAGCGGATTCAAGAAGCTCCATTTTATGATAGTATTGAAAATCTGCCCATTTCTTAAATATTCCAATAATGGTCAAAAACCAATCTTCTATTTCTTCGAAAGTATATACATGATTAAAGTACTTAACCTCCTCAGTCTCTAGACTAACATAAGTCATCTGTACTTCAATTGTTTCCAATTTATATTCAGAAGCTACCATATAGGCATAGCATTTAGCCTGAGCTTCATGTACTAGCACAGGCTTCTCAAATGTCATTACATCCATATACATTCCCTTTATTTCATCTACAGTGGCTGTAACAACATTTCCCGATTCATCTCTATCTAAAACAAGGCCATCGGCTCTTCCTTCCAAACCGAGAACATAGTCTTCATATTCTATCTGGAATTTAAGAGGAACTTCTGCACTATAAAATGGACCCATAGAACTTTGTATTTTTCTATGGATCCTACTTCCTGCTTGCATTGCCTCAAAAGGATCTACCGATCCTTTCCTATCATCGATATCTCCTTCTCTAAGGAGAAACTCGACCAAGTTGCGAACCGAAATATTTATTTGTGCCTTTTCTCCCTCAGGAGTTATTAATCTAGAAACTTTCATAAATAAAAAACCCTGTGATAAACACAGGGTTATTATACCTTATTCTATTCTATGCAACAACGAACTTCTTAACAGCGTTTCTAAATGATGGTTCGATGTGATCTGCAACATATACATCCATGTCTCTCTTGATACCCATTGCAAGTACTCCAAGAAGGGACTTACCATCGATATAAACTACTCCGCTATGAAGGTCGACATCGCCGCCACACTTAGCAGCTGCTGTAACAAACTCCTCTGCGTCCTGTGTGTTCTCAAGTCTAATTTTAAACTTCATAAACTAACTCAACTCCTATAAAAACCAAAATCCATTTACTACAATACGTCTTCCTTAACGTACTTGATACTTTATAACATCATTTATAAATGCTGTCAATGCAATTTTTGTCACAGACTTATCAATTCGTGCAGTAACTTTTTGATTTTTATAAAAAATTGCTATGTGAAGTTTATCTGAACATTTTTGCAGATTTTAGTTTCCATATATCGCCTATTTTGCGCTGTTTAACAGCATTTTCGGAGCGTGCGTTTCCAGGAAACCAAAATATATTGATTTAGTGTCCAAATTATTAAATTTTTGTAAATTTGTATTTAAATGAGTACAAAATCTTTAAATAAACATATTGCCATACCATTTCAAGGCTTCTACATATGCATCATACACATCATGCATTTCAATATCGTGTAGAACCATTAATCTGGATACTTCCTGCCAATCACCAGCTTCGTAACTAAGCAAGAATTCAAGCTGAGGTGAAAAGATACCATCATCCTCCACTAAGGCTTTCTTTATTTCATTGCTAACACCAACCTGCTCAAGAGCCTTTTCCATAGGCATATCCAAGATCAAATTAAGTAGAGAAAACAATCCCATTAGGAACAATTCATCTTTTCTCATAGCATAATCAAATACAGGTGCCAAATTCTCCGCAAATCTGGCTCTTACTAACGAAAGTCGTGTAATCTCATTAGGCTTACCTGCCGCCAAGCCATTGAATAATGTAGTATTTAACCAACGCCTAATCTCTCTCTGTCCAAGTAATGCTGTAGCTTGAGCAATTGATCTTATATTAGAATTAACTGTTAGCTTATTTGCAATTTTCAATAATTCAATTGAAAGTGCAGGATCCTGTCCTATAACATTAGAAACATCGCTAAGATTAAAATCAGGCTGATTTATAACTGTCATCAGCTTCATATAATTAATCTTAATAGGAGAAACCTCTGTATCCTGTTCATTTATAGGGACTCTAAAGAAAGTACCTTCAAAGATTTTGAATAAACCTGAATCTTTAGCAGTATCAAATTCCTCTTTTGTGTGTAGATTCTCTGCGCAAAAATCCATATTAGGAACAACTTTTCTAAACTCTTTAGCCTGAGCAACAACATCACCAGCGTCACTGTTAATCAGGAATAAGTCGAAATCTTTTAACATAAACTTAAAATCATCAATACTAGCAAGAGGTAAATCCTTCATAGCTAACTTAAATCCCTTACTTTTCAAATCAAGTAAACGTTTATTGTATGATTCCTCTGGTTTAATAGTCTGATCAACAAGTAAAACGATTCTGCCATCAAATCCAGTCAATTGCTGTTCAATATTAGAAAACAGTGAAATATTATTAATCGGAATCATTATGCTGCAATTTGCAACAAGATCATCCTCCGAAACACTATCGAAAACTTCAATTCCTACTATAGAGCCAGCACCATCATATTTTCCTGCGCCAAGCAAATGGGGATGTTCATATAAATTCTCCTTCTGCGCATATAAGCAATATGATGCAACTGACATATCTTCATAAAACAGTGGTACCAATGTAGCAAGCATAATTCCTTCTCCTTTGCACGTAGTATAGTAAAACCCCTTAAGAAAATTATAAATTGAATTTTCTGACTATTTTAGATTATTATAACATTTTGTTTTTACACATTCAATTAATTAAGTAGTGTATTTATATCAAGTTTAAATACGAAAAAAGCCTTGAAAGCAATGCTTTCAAGGCTTTTAGAAACAGGGGATGAGAGAATCGAACTCCCACCAAAGGTTTTGGAGACCCCTATCATACCATTTGACCAATCCCCTAAATCGTAAGCGAAAAACCCAAAATTGATTTGAGTCCCTCACCCACGCGACTAGTAAATATTAACACAATATCTAGTCGCTTTCAATAGAAAAATCACAAAATTTTCACATTATTTTTCCTATCTAAGGCAAACAAAAAGTTCTTGCAATTTAGCAAGAACTTAAGTGGAGACGGAGAGATTCGAACTCTTGACCCCCTGCTTGCAAGGCAGGTGCTCTCCCAACTGAGCTACGCCCCCAAATAGTGGTTTCTCTACGAAAAAAGCAAGCTCTTGCTTGCTACTTCTCTTATAGCAACCTCAAAACTTCACACAGTAAAACTTAGTGTCCGAAAATTCGCTACACATCTTCCTTTTAGAATAAACCTTCGATCTATTAGTATTCATCAGCTGAATGCGTTACCGCACTTACACCTTGAACCTATCTACCTTATCGTCTATAAGGGATCTTATTTCCTTGAAGGAATGGGATATCTCATCTTGAGGGGGGCTTCACGCTTAGATGCCTTCAGCGTTTATCCCGTCCAGACTTGGCTACTCAGCTATGCCGTTGGTCGACAGCTGATACACCAGTGGTCCGTCCACCCCGGTCCT
>JAEEGH010019974.1_pt1 | contig 13986 bp, 14 predicted proteins | sample 9134181 | NCBI WGS metagenome assembly JAEEGH01 (sample SAMN16246544, study PRJNA631951) | gut metagenome | biome: gut microbiome; feature: rumen; material: DP-attached | host: Bos | place: Iran: Karaj | collected 2018-10
TGGCCGAAGCAACCGCAGATTGTTTTGACTGTTCTGAACAAGCCAACAAATACTATTTTGCAGGATATTTCCGTGAGATGCTTGAAAAAATACTCAGTCAACCTGGTGTGGATATTGAAGCGACAAAAGCTGGCTTAGATAAGTTGACAGAATTGCTGAAAACACTATCATCTCAGTACAGCAATACCGGTCATAAAATTGCATTCGCTCATGTGGAGACATTGATTGATACTATAGTAACAATGAAAGCTAGCATTACGGAATAGAATGATGAGATACATAAAACGAATTTGGCGTTGATCGGAGAGCCAGACATATAAACCGCTGAGCCAGCTTCCTGATAATCAGGCGCTGGCTCTATTCTTATTTATCTATGATGGATGTGGCTTTCTCTTTTGTCTCGGTTTTCGATAGTCCTCTCGCAAAAACTGTTCTTGTGCTTCCCCAATCTCCATAATACACTGTAACTGGAATCGTGATCACGGTATCCGACAATAGGAGGAATCAATGATGAATTTCGATTTCGGCGCGAACCTTCGGGCTCTGCGGAACAGCAAAGGCTTGACACAGGAACAGGCAGCAGAACTGCTGAACATCTCCAAACAATCTGTTAGTCGCTGGGAGAACGGCACCACATTCCCCGATATTACTTTCCTGCCTCAATTAGCGTCCTTCTATGGTGTCAGTGTAGATGCTCTGCTGGGGGTGGATGAACCTGTACGGCAAGCGGTTTTGAAAGAATATGGCATTGCACATGTGGAGGCTCATAACAGAGGTGACATCAATGCTGCTTATGAGCTTTCCCGGACACTCTATGCACGTTTCCCCAATGAGCATCAATCCATGAGCAATTTGATAAATGATGCGTATCTTTTAGGGAAAATGAGCGAGGGAACAAAAAAGCGAGAATACTTGAATGAAGCATTGACCGTTGCAGAGAGGTTTTCCAAAATGACGGAAGATCTGGAGGAACGCTGTCGCTGCATACACTATTGTGCCCGTTGCTGTAAACTCCTTGAGCAGCCAGAGCAGGCGCGGGAGTGGCTGTTCCGGCTGCCCAGCGTCTGGTCTTGCATCGATCTCTGTGCTATTGAAGTTTTCGAGGGGAAAGAATTGCGGGAGCATTTGCAAAGCACCATTACCGATCATATAGACATTCTGCAAAAGCTGATTTTTGCTTCTGCATCACTGCCAGATCGTGAGGCAGATGAACGAAGGACAATACTTGAAAAGATCCCCCGTGTTTTGGATATTCTGTTTGAGGACGGGGATTATGGCGAGTTCTCTTCCGTCCTTACAAAAACTTATTGCGAGCTAGCAAAACTCACCCGTGAGAACGAAAAACAGCAAGACGGGAAAAATGCCCTGACCACCGCAGAGAGCCTAGACGCTTCGACTATTGGCATCCATCGCTCAGTACTGTTCCGAGGAATGGCATATTCTTCGAAGGAAGCGTTCAAAACGGAGCAGTAATGGCTGCTTTCTATGCTGTAGCAGCCCTGTTCAATATGTTGACAGTATACCATTGTTACGACGAATCCAGGGTAAAATGCACTGCGGGCACGCCATTTCGCCCTGGATTATCCTTTTGAAGAGGGGAAACGAACCGTGTTGCATATCTTTCACTATACTTCAAGACGCGGACGGGTTTTATCTGTTTTGCTTTTCGTCATTCCTACTGGAACGCAAATTCTTCAAGTGCTTATGCCCGGAAAGATCCTGGACAGCATACAGAATCGGCAATTAACTGATGCTCTTATATTTGTCGGCATCCTCACTGTGGGGATGATGCTATTTCAAGCATTACAAACATCACTCAATTCTGCGCTTGATGTGGAGAAGGAGAGAATAAGAGGGCGCCTGTGTGCAGAAATCGGTCAGCGATCTGTCGAAAACGACTTCGAAGAATTCATGTCGCCTGATTTTCGAGAACACCTGCATTTCGCAGAACGGTGTATTAATGATCAGCAAGCCGAAAAGGGATTTGATGCGATTATCGGCATCATCGGGAATACGATCGCGCTGATCCCGATGCTTTATCTTCTTGCATCAGCCACATGGTGGCTTGGCATCCTAATGGTAGGGTATGTCATAGTCGGAGCTGCATGTGAGCAAGCGCGCAGCCGCTATGTCTTCTCCCTTTTTGCCAGCTCCAATGCGGATGACTATAAAATGCTTTACGCAAGAGATCGTCTTTCTGGGCGTAGATTCAGCAAAGAAGTGCGGTTGTTTCCAATGTACGATTATATTTCCACGGTAACCAGTCGGTACATTGATATTCTGGCCGGAATACAAAGGAAGCAAGCAGGACGCAGCTTTCGGATCTATACGATCTCTTTTGCTGCGGAGTCCGTTCTGACTGCGATTGTTCTGATATATATTGCTTGGGGATGCAAAAGCGGCAGGTTTTATGCTTCAGATTTTCTCACGCTCAGTTTGGCGATGCTTTCACTATCAGAGACAGCTGCAAGCGTCGCAAGAAATCTGGTCATAATGAAAGAAAGCTCCGTTTACATGCAGCACTGCGAGAAAATACTTTCACAAGTGCCTGAAGAAAACACATCGGAAATACCACAGTTCTTCTCGGACAGCAAAGTGTGTTTTCAGAGCGTTTCCTTTTCTTATCCCGGTTCAGATAATCCGGCGGTCACAGAGTTGAGTATCTGCCTGGAGGCTGGCAAGAGTTATGGAATTGTTGGAGAAAATGGAAGTGGAAAAAGTACATTCGCACACCTTTTGCTTGGCTTGATAAACCCCAAGGCCGGACGAATCCTTTTGGACGATGTGGATCGAGTTGTTTTTTCCAGACGTGAATGGGAAAAACTGTTCTCTCCAGTGTTCCAGGACTACCAAGTATTCTCGTGTACCGTAGGTGAGAACATCTGCTTTGAGGAATCAATAAAAACCCAGCCGATACTTGAGTCGCTGGATCTTGATATTGACGAATTTACAGAATTAGGAACGGAACATGGCGATAATGGACGTGTCCTGTCCGGCGGAGAAGGACAGCGGCTGGCGCTGGCTCGCGCGATTTATAAAGACGCTCCTGTTTGGGTTTTGGATGAACCGTCCTCTGCGCTTTCACCGCAGAGCGAAAAGGTCTTTTATGATACGGTTCGTAGGATTCGCGGAGATAAAACGCTCATATTAATATCCCACCGTTTAGCAGCATGTTCACTATGTGATGAGATTCTCGTTTTCGATGGTGGCCGAATCATAGAACGAGGATCACATGATGAACTTATGAGAAGCGGCGGGAAATATGCCGTTATGTTCAATTCACAGTTGAGTCTTTACGGAGCAGGGAAAACAAATGAAGATAATTGACTTTCTTTCCAAAATGTCTGCATTGCTCAAAAAAGCGATCCGTATGTCGCCGGAAAATGCCAGAGTGGTCGTTATTCACCAGTTGATTGAAACACTAAACGCTACGATTACCTGGATACTGCCGGGACTCCTTATCCGCCTTGTAATGTCCGATACAGATTTTTCAATTATCATTCTTTCTGTTATTTGTTATGCAGCGATTCTATTAGCTGCTAAAGGCGGCAGCTTGGGCTTTGGCCTCCTGGAAACTGCACTCGGATATGCCGCCAACAACTATGCTGCACTGGAAGTATCCCAAAAGGGGATGCGTATGTCTTTCCAAAGCTTTGAGGATTCAGATAATCTGGTCAAACGACAAAGAGCGATGGAATCAACTTATATTTTCTCAAATGTTGTCGATTGCGTTTTCGGTCATGGGATTCACTCAATAGTTGCTTTGATTTCCGGAATTTGTATTCTGTCACAAGGGAAAACATGGATATTGTGTTTGCTGTTGTTACTATCCATTGCGAAAGTAACATTGAAACGGCAATTCAGAAAAAATGCATATTTGGTCAAAAAGAACTACGCAAGAAGCAGCTTGAAGCGGGACTATTATTATGGCCTGCTGACAGATTACGCCTGTGCAAAAGAATTGCGACTGTATGATGCAGAGCCGCTGTTTCTGCAGAAGTATTCTGATGCCGAAAAAGAGGTCCTTGTGGGATTGCAGAAAAGTAAGTTGCTCGAAAAACGGGGTGATGTATTCGGCTTGGTTTTGACGATGATATCGGCAATCGTCGTTTATGTAACAGCGATCGAACAGTCTTTCGCAGGGATACTTGCTCCTGCCTTTTTTGTCATTTTCATTTCTGCACTTCATTTGCTGGAGGATGGGATTACAGAGTTCTTCCTGTTGTTTAGTGAAACAGGGGAACTTCTTGATCGCTACCATGACTTTTGTGCGTTCACTTCCTTGCGTGAACCATCTGCCCAAGAGGGATCGAATACCCCTGCTGAACCTTGGACGCTTTCCTTTGAAAACGTGACCTTTCGGTACCCCAATGCTGAAACTGACGCGCTCCAGAATATTACATTCCAGCTAAAGCCGGGAGAAATGACAGCTATTGTTGGAGACAATGGAAGTGGGAAAACTACATTGGTTCTTTTGATATGCCGTCTATTGGAACCAACAAAGGGACGAATTGTACTGGATGGAAAAGACCTGAGGGAATACCGATTGGAAGAGTATCTTCGGCACATAGCCCCGGTGTTTCAGGACTACCAGTTACATGCTTATTCACTCCGAGAAAACATTGCCTTCTTGGATGAAGAAGAGAACGGAGTATGGGATGCAATAAAGCAAGCTGGAGTATATGGATTAGTGGATCATCTGCCGAATAAGCTGGAAACTTATGTAAGCAGATTGTTATCTGACGATGGCTGCGAGTTTTCGGGCGGAGAGCGTCAGCAGTTGTCCTTAGCCAGGGCACTGTACAAAATCCGGACCGTTGACGATCCTGTTTTTCTTTTAGATGAACCGACTTCTGCATTGGACCCCCTGCGAGAGAAAGCGTACATTCAAAGGATTCATGATATAACAAGCGGAAAAACAACAGTGTATATCACACAACAAATGGCTAGTACACAGTTGGCTGATCAAATTCTGGTTCTCAAAAAAGGAAGGTTGTTAGAATGCGGCCCCTTTGATGAATTGATGGCACAGAATGGCTTGTTTGCTACTATGTTCAATGAGCAAAAGTATCGCTATGTTGATGCTGGAGTAGAATGAACGGATTTCGAAAGATATATTCTTTCAGCAAAAGGCAATATACCAATAGCCTGTTGCTAGCGTTTACTGGCGGTGCAGGGATCTGGGCAGCGAAGGACTCTGTATGTTCAGGAAACCTGTAAACACAGTAAGCGTAACCCTAGATGATGGAGGCTATAATCGTTATCTACTGATCGTTCACAGCGCAAATTCTGAGAGCATTTTCCCCGACGTTACCGACATGAGTGTCGAGACAACGATTTCGTTTTTCGTTCCCTTTCCCAATTGGATGATGTACGAGAACTGGTCAAATCGCCAAAAAAGGCCAGGAAGACGAAGTAGCACGATGTCCGAATGGCGCACTTATATACCGGGGCGGCACTGCCGCTCCCGTATGTGCGCTCTGCGAGGCTTGGCGGCGGTGACATCCGAATGTCCCGCCGCCTTTCGTCGCTCCGCTCCGGTCAAGGGCCTGCGCCCCTTGCGCGGCTGCCGCCGCTATTCCTATTTCAAATTCGCTGTTTTTTACGCTAATACAGATTATGATGTTATGATCCTTGTCATAATGCTTGTCATTTCTGCTGCTCTTTGCGCCGGCTTTGCGCTTAGCGAAGGAGCAAATGGGGAAAACAGCAATTATCAATGGCCGATAAATGAAAATGGGGAGTCATACGGGTATTTTTACATAGATGACGATGAAATCGAGTATCATCCCGATCTTGAAAGAGTTCATGGCTCTGCAATTATCCTCCCAGAGGGAGTACTGATCTCAAAACGGTTGGATACATCAGGATAATAGAGAATCACTATTTCAAGTATGATCATCCCCGATTTCTTCCCTTTCACCAGACGATAGAAAGTTGCCGAACTGATACCGAGCGCCTTGTAACAGGCAGTGGCGGTAATCTCGCCTCTCCGCCATCTCGAATACCATTGATCCCAATCTTCCGGTATCTTCCGGGGCCGTCCGAATTTGACGCCTTTTTGATGTGCGGCGGCGATACCTTCAGCCTGGGCCTGAGATTTCGTATCCACTTCCAGTTGGGCTCCGAACGACAGAACCGCCAGGACGATATCCGTTATGACACTGCCAAGCAGATCCTTGTATTTGGTCGTATCGAGGATTGGAGTATCCAGGACGATGATATCCACGCCGGCTGTTTTCGTCAGGTACTCCCATTCCGTTCGGATGCCCGAATAGTTTCGGCCGAAGCGGTCGATGCTCTTTACGACGAGCACATCGCCTTCCCGCAAAACCGTATTCCTCAGCGCCAGGTAATTCGTGCGCTCGAAAGAACGGCCGCTCTGCTTGTCCACATAGATATCCCGTTCATCTATGCCGTATTCCAGAAGGTCTATGACCTGCCTATCCTCGTTCTGGCCAATCGTTGAGACACGGGCATACCCGAACACCTTATTGCTCATGACTGATCACTCCGCCTGAACATACCCATCACATCGCCAAGATCGGCCATGTCTTCATCCCGGATCGCAGTCTTGTCCGCGGTCTGGGCAGCTGGTGCAACACTCTTGCCGATATCCGGGAGCATCGCAGCGAGCTCTTCCTTGAGAATGCTGCGGATCCATTCCCGGCTCATATCCCTGCCCGCATCGGGACAGACAACGTAGTGAAGGATGGCATCCACGATAAGCTCCGTCATATGCCTCGGCCGGCTTTTGAGGATCTGCAAAGCCTTTTTGTGCCGGAAATCATAGTCGTTAAACTGGAGCGTGACCCGCGAACTCTTACCCGGCATTTGCGCCCACCTCGCTTCTGTAGAGGATCTCGTAGCCAAGCGCATTTGCGTGGATATCGTCGATGAAGATGGAAAACCCGACTGTCTGTTCACGCTCGATCATTCCGCGAAGGAGCAGCGACCCGCCACCAGCGAAAACGCATTTGCTGGTCGTTACATCGATGCCGCGTTCCCGCAGGAAACTGTAGAATTCGTGAAGGAAATCCGCCGTCATGTCCCGGATCAGCATCTGAACCTCCCCGGGCAGAATCGTCGGCTTGTTGAGGATCACCTCGTCGATATCGCTGTCTTCCAGCAGCCGGTCAAACTGCGAGTTGCACTTGCTGGTGATGCTGTTGTAGAGAGTGATAACCCCTTTCTCGAAGCTCTCCACGACTGCCAGATCCGGCTTGCCGTATCTGAGCTTCAGAACGTCGATGGTGAACCCGCCGATGTCGATGATATAGGCGGTAGAATGCGACTTGAGCGAACTGTACTTCGTAACTGCCGCTGCGAACGCTTGCGGATAACTCAGGACTTTCGTGATCCGGATGGAATGATACTTCCCGCAGTATTCGAAGTCGATAACCTCCCGGCTGCGCAGGAAGTATCGCTCAAATCGGCTGTGCAGTTGTTCGTAGTGAGCAGGCGGCAGGCCGACCAGGAGCGTGATGTCCAGGGGATCCAGCGATTCCGCAACGGCGTTGTGTTCCAGCTCTTTGGCGATCGCAAAAAGCGTCAGGACAAAGAATCGGTCGTCCACCGTCTTGTCCCGGCGATAAGCGATCCTGCGTTCCGTGAGCGTGTAGTACTTGTCCTTCCATACCAGGTAATCCGTCCGGAACCCGGGCGTCCCCTCGGACACCACAAGACCGGAAGTAAAGATGTCATGGGCCGTCTTGATCGACTTGTTCCCATGATCGACTGCAATAATCATTATTGAACCCTCCTATGCTGGTTGATAAGTGCATCTGTATATACTTACGATTTACGTCGACGCAGAACAACAATTACGCACAATGTTTTTTTCATTGTGACAGATTCAGTCACCCAAAAGGCAGCGAAGCTTCTTCAGGGCGAGATCGATGGACTTCAAGACGGCGCTCATATAGCAACCCTCTCGGTTGGCAATCTCACGAATAGTGATGTTTTCCATGTACATGCGAACTCGCCTCTGCTGAGTCGGAGTCAGCTTTTCGATCGCCTGGTAAAGCTCATCCACTTCCGCGCGGCGGATGTACGCTTCTTCGACGCTTTCGGTAGCGTGCTGCTTCCTGACCTCCAAAACGTCTTCGAGCGAAGCACTGCATCGATGGCTCGTTTCTTTCCTGAACGTCCGGCGGCTTTCCTTCTGCAATTCCAGCCATTCCTCATACAGATCATCGCTCACCGGGACTTCCTGAATCTCACCGTAATAATCCTTGATTTTGATCGTTTTCATTATTTACCTCCAAGTCGTCAGTTGTTGAAATCAAACCAACGACCCGGAGGGGGCGATCTTGCCCGATAGGTATGCAACACAGCGGCCTACTCCAAAATGGGCAACAAAAAAGCCGGGCACCCGCAAAAGCGGATGCTCGGCTCAGTTCCCGTATTGGCTGAAGGCGAATGAAAAAGGCCCCCTGGGAATCAACCCAAGGAGCCTATACGCCCTCCAGCGTAGACCATTATAAGAGGCGAAACTTTCGCTTACAATTTCGTTGAACTCTCAGTTTTCAATCAATTCGCTCTCAAAGACTCTCTCATTTGACTCTCAAGACACTCTCACGCGATCGAACTGACTGCACTCCTTGTACTTCTCCGAGATGACCAGATCCGGGATAACGACGTGCCACAGATTGCCCGCAAGGCAGCGAACCGCCTTCTTGATATGCCGGTAATAAGTGGCAGACGAAATCCCCAGCGAGAGGAACGCGTCTTCATTGGATCTGCACAGTGCGTCATAATAACGCTTGGCCAGGAGCTGATAGTACATCTCCCCACATTCCGGTTCGGTCCTGACCAGCAGCAGCGCCTCGTCCATCAGATCCAGCAGCTGCATGGAATGACCCATTTCCGCAAGCCTTTCGGCGATCCGCCGCCGATCAGTCTCATGGTCAAAGTCGATGGCCAGGTCAATGAAATCAACGACACTCTTGTGATGCCGCTGGAGGCATTCCTCCTCCATTTCTGCGATCCCGCGTCCGGCGCGGCGGAGTGTGGCTCCGTAAAGGGAAAGGAGCTGCTTGGTGTCTTCAAGTTCTTCATCTGTCACTTTGCTTGCCATATTGAACTGCGCAATATAGCCGGAGAATTTTCCCATTTTGCTTCCTCCTTACTGGAACATGGGCGACGGCATTTTGAACTCGATCTCACGGTGAGCCGGCATCTTCAGCCCTTGCGTGAGCGATGCAAAGTTGATCGAGGCAGTGCCAAATCGCCTGCGGATATCATCTATAGTAGTCTCCAGCGTGAGGCGTCGCTGGTGCTGCTCATAATCATTGAAGAAATCGATCTGGATCGGAATATCTGCCGGCACAAGATCAATGCCGCTGATCGTCAGAGCGCGGATATCATTGTTCCACACATATCTGCGTCGGAAGAGTTCATACCCAGCGTGGGCTATTTCCGTATAACACTGCGTCGGATAGTCCAGTCTTCCCTGGTACTCCCTCGAATAGAGCTTGTTGTCCCGCACAAATATCCTGACCCGCGTGGCTGCCAGATTGTTCTTACGCAGTTTCTGCCCGACCTGCTGGCTCAGTTCCATGAAGACGTGCATGACCTCTTCGTTAGTCAGGAGATCGGAAGTGCAGGTGATCCCGTGCCCAATGCTTTTGATGGGCACTTCATAATCACAGGGCATGACGCGGGAAACATCGAGACCATTGGCGTAGATCCAGATCTTCTGGCCATGGACGCCGAATATCCGCTTAAGCATCTCGACATCCGCATTAGCCAAGTCACCGATGGTCTGGATGCAATACGTCCGGAGCTTGGCGTCGGTCGCACGGCCGACGTACAGCAAATCCGAAGCCGGCAGCGGCCATATCTTCTCCCGAAAGTTGTCCCTTCGGATCTCCGTGACCGCATCAGGCTTCTTCATATCCGAACCGAGCTTTGCGAATATCTTATTGAAGCTGACGCCGACTGAGACTGTCAGACCTGTTTCAGACTTGACCGTTTCACGAATTTCGTTTGCAATCTCAACCGGAGTGCGATGCCGGAGCAACTGCGAACCGGTCAAATCGATCCAACTCTCGTCGATACCGAACGCTTCCACATCCGGCGAATACCGCAGATAGATTGCCCGAACTATTTTGGAAAACTTCAGGTACTGGTCCATGTGCGGCGGTACAACCGTGAGCTGCGGGCACTTTTGCCGAGCCTGCCAGACAGCCTCTCCTGTCTTCACTCCGCACTTTTTAGCCAGTTGGTTCTTGGCCAGCACGATCCCATGCCGGTCTTCCGTACTGCCGCATACAGCGATGTACTTGCCTTTGAGCTCCGGGTGCAGCATGCACTCAATACTCGCATAGCAATTGTTCAGGTCGCTGTGCAGAATAACCCTGTCTGCCATAATCATCACTCCTGCCATCTGGAATAGTTCTAACAAAGTTCTAATTTCGTTCTAAAAATTCCTGTTGACAAGTGCGTATTATGCGGTTATACTGCGATTAGTTCTAATTTCATTCTAATTGTTCTAATTTCGTTCCTGTTGCAGGCACACAATAACAGGCCGGCCCGGACTTGTCAATAGAAGGTTTTAAGACAGCCGGGATCAGCCAGGAGGAGATTGCAATGAAATCGACCGGAGAAAAGATCAGAGACCAGCGTAGAATCCTGGGGATGACCCAGCAGGAACTCGCCGAAGCGGCAGGCATGACCAACCGCACCGTTTCCAAATACGAAACCGATATGGTTGTGCCTCGTGGCATGAATCTGAAGAAGCTTTGCAGTGTTCTGCACGTTTCCCAGGCGTACCTGCTGACTCCCGATATCGAAGACCCCTCTTACGGACTGGATGAAGCTCCTTACGTCGAGGCAGCGCATGAAGCCTACGGCAAGAAGGCGGCCGACGATCTTGAAGAACTCCTGCGAGGAGTACAAGCGGCCTTTGCAGGCGGCAAGGTTCCCCAGGCGGACAAGGACAAGTTCTTCCAGGCTGTTACCGAGGCGTACTTTGCGACGAAGGAAGAGGCCCACGAAAAGTTTACCCCGAAGAAGTATCGGAAGTGAGGTGCTCCTCCGCACGCTTGAAATCGTTCCCAATGCTTGTTCAATTCTGCTCGCTGGCGGGCGGTGCAGGATGGTGTCCTGTTTATTGGACAGGTTGGAAAATATACTGGGGTCGTAGTTTGGGAGCGTAGCGTTTTCGGGGAGCGAGGTGATCGAATTGCAGGTAAGTGTTATCAGGCAAGAAGCGCAGCGGCTCAAAGCCAAATACCATACGGATAATCCGTACGACATCTGCCGCGAGATGCGCATTCGTGTGATTCGCACATCCATGGGCACGCAGCCCGAATCGTGCAAAGGATTCTTTGTCATCAAAAATCGGTGCAAGGTCATCGCCCTGAATTGCGACCTGCCCGAGAACATCCAACGCATTATCCTTGTTCATGAGCTGGCGCACGCGAATCTTCACAGCGGCACCGCGATCAGCGCCTTTCACGAGTTTCAATTCTTCGACAATGCCAACATCATGGAATATGAGGCAAATGTATTCGCAGCGGAGTTTCTTCTTTCAGACGAAGATGTGCTGGATGCACTGGAGAATCAGCTGGATTTCTTCGGTACTGCCAGTCTGCTGAACGTACCTCCCGAATTGCTTTCGTTCAAAATCAGGATCCTGCAGCGGCAAGGCTATGAAATCGAATCGCCCATCATTGCGAAAAGCGATTTCCTCCGCCGGGATATTTCCAAACCGATGAGTTGAGATTATGGCAACAGGTGAAGATTATAAAGTATATGTCCCGGTGTGTGCGGAGTTTGATGCGGAAGGCCGTATGCTTCCCAGGTCAATCACCTGGGAGGACGGCATCCGATACGACATCGACCGCGTAAAAAGTATCCGCCCTGGTTTCGCAGCCAAGGCAGGCGGCCAGGGCGACAGGTATACGATCCAGGTGAACGGCCGGGAGACGTGTGTATTCTTTGAACGGTCCACCAACGTAAGCGGCAATGTGATCGGTCGCTGGTTCGTGGAACGCAGGATTCCCAAACGGGCTTAACGCAGTTGGTAATGAAGCACCGACGTGAAGGAAGGAGGACTTATGTATAACACATACAAGCAGCGGTACTACAACGAGCATCTGCACATCCCGGAGTCCTTCTATCATACGCCGAAGGTCTTCATGATTCGCCTGCTCAAGCAAGGCAGCCGGTTCCTCTCCGCGGCGTATAACTACACGGAAGCAACCGACGGTCCAGATACTGGACCATATCGCCAAGGCCAGTTCAAGGTCCGCTGCTTCAAATCCGGAGACCGCATCTGTGCTGTTGCTGAGGTTCCAACTCCTTCAGCGCCTACGCAATGCAGAATGATTGGCTTTTCCATGAAGAAAGACGGTACGGAGCCTGTTTACCGCACGGCAGAGCTAAACTGCGACGGGGCCTATTGCTTGTGCGGTTGGACGGAAGACCATATCCACGTAAACATTGCGGATATTGGGTGTGATCTGGCGGCGATTGAGGAGGCTATGATCCAGACTCTGAAGGACAATTCTGGAGTGGCTAGTGGCATACCCGCACGGAACCCCGATACCCTTTCAGCGGTCATATGACCGGGGAACGCTGCTATAATCAGATGCTCCCGAAGGAGCAGGAAGAGATCTCCAGCCAATTCAGCAACGGAAAAGCTGCAATGCCCGGGGCGGCGGGATCATTCCGTTCCGTCTGGCCCTGGTTATCGTATTTCTCTTCAAATCCTGCTGATACCTAAAACTGACCATGGAAAAAAGACCGCGTCACGGCAAAGCAAGCTGTGGCGCGGTTTTTGCAAAAACCTTTTTGGCGCTGAAAGGAGATTCCGGTATTATAGCGAGCCTCGGAAAAATGCAGTATGATGATTGCGTTCTTACTAGATTCTTTCTCCCTCGTGGAGCTTACTAAGTTGTGAGCCAAGCATCTGCTGGCATTTGAGAGGCGCTGATTATCAACGATCACCGCCTAATATGTGTGTGCGCTTTGATTTGTTTCTTCAGATCAAGGCGTTTCTTTTTTTGTCCAGACCCTGCTGCACAGCGGGTTTGAGAATAAGAAAATCAGAAAGGCGGTATCAAACATGGTGGAAACCAAAGTGTACGCAGACAACTTCAGCAAATCCTTCGGCAGTCCGGGTGACTTCCTTGGATTTCTCGGCGAAAGGGCCCAGAACAGCCGCTGGATGACTGCACGGTCCAAAGACCTGGCTTTTGAGCCTCTGGAAGACGGCTCTCCGGCGAGCAATACCATTTCCCAGAATCTGACCAATGGCGATGATATCCTCCGCGATACGATGGCGAATACCCGTTTGCTCATGAACGTGAACGGCGACAGTTTCCCTGTTCGCTCCTGTGCTTTGAAGTCCGTGCTGGAAAGAGCGAGGATTTCTGGCTATGCGCTGAGCCGGGTATCCAAGGAAGTTTTCGCAGAGATCATCAACTACTGCATGGGCGTCGCCACCGGAGACAGCCTCATCCGAATCGCGGACAGCAAGGTGTCGGCAGTCCATGGCGGCGATCCCAAAGACTACGCCGTCATGGAGATGCTCCCTCTGTTCGAGCATGTGTGTGACTATGTGAACCAGGAGTTCCCCGGCAATCATTTCGTCACGGCGCATTTCGACCACATGATGGCCACTGCGATCTGGCGCTTGGACGGCCAGGCAGACAAGCTGCTTGACACCTATCGGCGCGAAGTCGCAGCCAAGGGCCTGAATCCCGATGGGATCGTGCCTGCACTTCGCTTTACGACCTCAGATGTCGGTATGAGCGGTGCGAATCTGTATCCCATCTTTCTGAACGGCAATGGCGATCGAATCATCCCCCTTGGGTACCCGATCAAAACGGATCACAGAAACGGCGTAGATATGGACTACTTCGATAAGCAGCTGGCTCTTCTCTATGCCAGATACTGCGCTTCGATCGATGCCCAGATCAAACTGCTGGATATTGAGATTCAGTATCCGGCTACGACTATGCTGGGTGTACTCAA
>JAEEGH010019977.1_pt1 | contig 13985 bp, 11 predicted proteins | sample 9134181 | NCBI WGS metagenome assembly JAEEGH01 (sample SAMN16246544, study PRJNA631951) | gut metagenome | biome: gut microbiome; feature: rumen; material: DP-attached | host: Bos | place: Iran: Karaj | collected 2018-10
AAATAAAAAGAATGGCCATTCGGACTCTCCCCCGTCCCGTTGCGCACCGGTTCAGCTTTGAATCACAGTGCAAATATAAAGCAGTTTATTTTATAAACCAAATTATTTTGCAAATTTTTTCAAAAAATTTTCATCACCCCTATGATACCTATATATAACAAACTTGAAAGCCCTAGAAGGGAAGGAACATTTCCGGAGCGAATTGGCGAAAAAGGGACGTGCGGGGGCCCGTGCAGGGAGCGGTGGCCATAGATTATTGCCGCAGGGTCCTGCGGCAATTGCGAGGCCATGACGGCGCTCTGTTTGACGACCGTTAGCCTCGCCTCAGCGAGGCTAAAAGGGAGGAGTTCGCCGTCAAGCTCCCGATGCCGCTCCCTTTTTCGCCATCCTGAGCGGAGGAAATGTTCCTTCCCGACAGGGCTTCCCCCATAGTGAAGACAAACCGAAAATCGCGGAGCGCAGGAATCGATGAAATAAGCTCTGAAACGGATGTCGGTGCGCTCCGTGCGGCCATTTGGCCTCACAGCGCGCGGGAACAAGCCAGCGAGGGGCCTGGAAATGGGGAGACCGCGCTCCGTGAATTTCAGGTTGTATCAGAGAGGCAGTAGGATGACTGCGGAACAGCCGAATGACCGAAATAGTCACAAATAGGGCGTCTGCGGGCAAGAAAACCGCTGGAACGTACACAGCTGTGGATCAGGGGATTGCGAAAAGTGACCCTACCTGAAAACAAGGGGGTCACTTTGGATAAATCACTGACTGTCAGCTACATCCGTTGCAGCGCGGGCAGGGCGGCACTTGGACGGAAAGGCCGAAAGGCTAGATGGCCGTCTCGAACTGGCGGAGGAAGCGGATGTCGTTTTCGAAGTAGTTGCGGAGGTCTTTGACCTGCCACTTGAGCATGGCGATGCGCTCGATACCCATGCCGAAGGCGAAGCCGCTGTAGACTTCGGGATCGATGCCGGAGGCACGGAGGACGTTGGGGTCGACCATGCCGCAGCCGAGAATCTCGAGCCAGCCGGTACCCTTGCAGATGTTGCAGCCTTTGCCGTGGCAGATGTTGCAGCTCACGTCGACCTCGGCGCTCGGCTCCGTGAAGGGGAAGTACGAGGGACGCATACGGATCTGCGTCTCGGCGCCGAACATCTCCTGGGCGAAGAGCAGGATGGCCTGCTTCAGATCGGCGAACGAGACGTTTTTGTCAATATAGAGGCCTTCTACCTGATGGAAGATGCAGTGGGCGCGGGCGGAAATCGCCTCGTTGCGGAACACGCGGCCGGGGCAGATGACGCGGATGGGCGGACGCATCCGCTCCATCGTGCGAACCTGCACGGAAGAGGTATGGGTGCGAAGCAGCACAGGATTGTCACCGTCGGGACGGATGAAGAACGTGTCCTGCATGTCGCGGGCAGGATGCTCCGGCGGGAAGTTCAGGGCGCTGAACACGTGCCAGTCGTCTTCGATTTCGGGACCTTCGGCCACGGAATAACCGAACTTGCTGAAGATCGAAATGATTTCCTCGCGGGTCACCGAGATCGGATGGCGGGCGCCGAGCTCCAGCCGGTCGCCCGGCTTGGTCAGGTCGAAGGAGGCGGTGGCGGGACCGGCGATCTGGGCGAGCGTGGCGCGCATCTCCTCGATCTTGGCGGTCGCCGCATTCTTCAGGGCATTGAGCCGCTGCCCGAACTCTTTCTTCTGCTCCTTGTCGATGGTGCGGAACTCGTCGAACAACTGCGTGATTTCGCCTTTCTTGCCGAGCCACTTCACGCGCAGCTCTTCGATTTCCTGTTCCTTGGCCGCCTTCAGCTCCTGGATGGAGGCCAGCATCTGTTCAATCTTCTCGTTGGTAATAGCCATGACGCTTCAGTTTTAGGACGCAAAAGTAATAAATATCCGCTACCATTCAACCGGTTTGCGGGAAAGCGGCATCGTCATGCAGCGCGCACCGCCGCCGCCGCGCGGAAGTTCGGAGCCCTGGATCGTGACGCAGCAGCGCGGATAATCGGACAAAAGCTTCTTTCCGGCCATCACGTCGCGGGCGGCCAGGACGGCGAAGCCGTGCTTGTCGAGCTCGGCGAGGGTCGATTCGTTGCGGGCGTAGCAGAGGACCTTGCCCGGAGCGAAGGCGAAGAGGTTGGAACCGCTGTGCCATTGCTCGCGCTCCTGCATCCAACTGTCGGAAGTTCCGCCGCAGATGACCGGTTCGAGGTCCATGCCCAGCGAACGCAGGGCAGGCAGCAGACCCGAGACGGAACGGATGCGGCTTACGCGCCCGCCTTCGAGGGTGATGTGCACCGTCTTGTACGAACGGTCGTGGAGGATGAGCGGCTCGAAGACCATGCATTTGTCGCGGTCGAGCACGGTAAAGACCATGTCGAGATGGATGAACGACTCCGGCGCGTCGGGAAGCTGCTGCACGAGGATGTGGCGCTTGCCTTCCGGACAGAGCTCGCAGAGTCGCTGCGCCAGGGCGTCGATGGCAGCGGCGCTGGTGCGCATACCGTTGCCGATGACCAGGATGTCGTCGCGGACGACGTGCACGTCGCCGCCTTCGATGAACATTTTCCCGGTCGTGGGAACCACGTTCTGCAAATCGATGGTGTCGCAGCGGAACACGCCGCTCTCGCGGTAGATGGCGTCCATAATCATCGCCTCGCGGGCGCGGACCTGGTTGGCCATGCGGCAGATGAGGGCGTGGTTGCCGATGGTGACCGACGAATCGCGGGTAAAGTAGAAGTTATAGAGCGGGAACAGCGAATAGTAGTCTTCGTTGAGAAAAGCCGTCAGGGTATCGATCTTGGCGGGCAGTCCTTCGATGAGGGCGCGGACCAGCTGGGGCGTGCTCATCGCCATCAGCGTGGCGAAGCAGTTGCCGGCGCGCTCGGCCACGCAGATGCGCGTGATCAGCTCGCGGCGGGACTCGGGCTTGTCGAGCACTTTCGCCAGCAGGTCGCGGACCTGATAGACCCGCGCGACCTGGGAAAGCACGCCTTCGATCTGCTCGTATTCGTGACGGGCAATGGAAAGATTCAGGATATCGCTGTAAAGGGCCCGCTGGGCCATCCGGGGGGTCATGTTCTCGACCTCGGTGCCGGGGGTGTGCAACAAAACGGCGTCCAGGACTCCGATTTCGGACTGGACGGAAATGGGCAGACTTTGTTCTTTCATCAGGAAGTTCAGGCTAGAGGTAACGGTCGATTTTGTCTTTCATCGTCAGGTCGGTCACGATGTCCTTGACGGTGCGGTCGTCGCGACGGCAGACCAGCAGCACGTCGGCCATATCGATGACCATGACGTTCTCGAGGCCGCGCGCCACCACCAGTTTGTCAGGGTTGGCGCACAGGACCACGGAATCCTTCACTTCGTCGATCATGGCATTCTTCACGCTGACGACATTGCCGTCGTCGTCTTTCGGAATGCGTTCGTAGACCGAATCCCAAGTCCCGAGGTCGCTCCAGCCGAAGTCGGAGAGGAACACCCAGGCCTTGCGGGTCTTCTCCATCACGCCGTAGTCGATGGAGATGGCCGGACAGTCTTCGTAGACCCGCCGGATGAAATCCTTTTCATCGGGCGTATAGTAGACTTTTTCTCCGCCCCGGAACAGGCTGGTGACTTCCGGCAGGCAGCGCTCGAGCTCCGCCTTGATGGATTTCAGGCTCCAGATGAACATGCCGGAGTTCCAGAAGAATTCGCCCGTCTCGAGGAAGACTTTCGCCAGGTCGGCGTTGGGCTTCTCGGTGAAGGTCTTGACGGGATAGGAGTCGTGCAGGCCCGAGCGGTTGATGTCGGCCTTGCTGATCTGAATGTAGCCGTAGTTGGTCTCGGGCCGCGTGGGATCGATGCCGATGGTATAGAGGCGGTCGTTGCCGGAAGCGATTTCCAGGGCGGCGAGCATGGTCTCGCGGAACTGGATCTCGCCGATGATCAAGTGGTCGGAGGGAGCCACGATGACGGTGGCGTCGGGATTCTTCTTGTAGAGTTTATACGTGGCGTATGCCACGCAGGGCGCCGTGTTGCGCTTGTAGGGCTCGAGGAGGATGTTGTCGTCGGACACCTGGGGAAGCTGCTGCTTGACCAGGTCGTAGTAACGCTCGGCCGTCACGATGAGGATGTTTTCCTCGGGGACGATGGCGGCGTAGCGCTCGAAGGTCATCTGGAGGAACGTCTTGCCGACGCCCAGGATATCGATGAACTGCTTGGGACGGGACTGCCGGCTGACCGGCCAGAACCGGCTGCCGATGCCGCCCGCCATAATGATACAGTAATGGTTATTGTTCATATCGGATGTCTGTCAATAGCTTCTTTGTATCGGGAAAAAGGCTTCGGGAATGTATTCCACCGCCGGGCTGTCGCCGCCAAGGACCACGGAAACCACGTCGAACTGCACTTCCCGCGTCACGTGCCGCTGGGCGATATAGCGCCGGGCCGCCGTCGTCAGCCGGCGCTGCTTGATCGCATCCACCTTTTCGAAAGGCTGGATCAGCAGGGGCGGCGTCATCGTCTTGACTTCGACGATATGCACGCGGGCAGGCCCTTCCATCACCAGGTCCAGTTCGAGATGGCCGCTGCGCCAGTTGCGGTCGAGCAGGCGGAAGCCGTGTTCCGACAACCAGGCCAGCGCGATCTCCTCACCGATTCTCCCCGTCTCGTTCTTCATTCCCCTCGCACTTTAATCCAATTAACAAAGATAACAAAAAAAGCGTGCAAACGAAAAAAAGTGGGATTATGCGCACCAACCTGAATAATTATGTATATATTTGCAGAAAAATACGCGGAATATCCATAATAACGCCAAATATATGAATAATCGCAGCAATATTATCCAAGAACTGGTCCGAACCCGGAAAATCAAGAGTCAGGAGGAACTGATCGGCCTGCTGGCCGGCCAGGGCGTGAAAACGACGCAGGCCACCCTCTCGCGCGATCTGCGGAAACTGCAGATCTACAAGCGTCGCGACAGTTCCGGAGAAAACTGCTACAGCCTGCCCGAAAACGACCGCCCCACGCAGGCGGCCATCCTGTCGCAGGACAGGGCCGCCGAAAGCGTCATCAGCCTCACCCTCTCCGGGCAGATGGGCGTCATCAAGACGCTCCCGGGCTGTGCCAGCATGGTCGGTGCCGTCGTGGACGAACACCCCCACCCCGACCTGATGGGCACCATCGCCGGCGACGATACGCTCCTGCTGGTCATCCGGCAGGATGTTCCCCATACTCCTTTCATCGCCTTCCTGGACTCTTTCATCCCGGGCCTGGCGAACAAACTCATCCCCTGAAACATCCTATGAACATCCACGTTACCGTGGCCGATGAGAGCCACTATCCTTATGCGGAGGACGTCTGCCGCGAACTCTATCTGTCCTCCCTGGGCGACAAGATCGGCATCGCCCGCCGTACCCCCGAATACATCCGCGAAAAGATCGGCGCGGGCAAGGCCGTGATCGCCCTGACCGACGACAAGGAATTCGCGGGTTTTTCCTACATCGAGTCGTGGGGCGGCAAAAGTTTCGTGGCCAATTCCGGTCTGATCGTGCCCGAGAAGTTCCGGGCCCTGGGCCTGGCCAAGCGCATCAAGGAGCAGACCTTCATCCTGTCGCGGAAACTTTTCCCCGACGCCAAGATCTTCTCGATGACCACCTCCGCGGCCGTCATGAAGATGAACTATGAATTCGGCTTCCGCCCCGTCACCTACGACGCCCTGACCGACGACGTGGAATTCTGGAAGGGCTGCGAAGGTTGCCGCAACTTCAATATCCTGCAGGAACAGAACTATCGCGTGTGCATCTGCACCGGCCTGCTCTACGATCCGAAAGAACATCTTGAAATCCATCATCCGGGAGAATGAATACCAAGAAAAAAGTCGTTGTCGCCTATAGCGGCGGACTCGACACTTCCTACACCGTACTGTACCTTTCCCAGGAGAAAGGCTACGAAGTCCACGCCGTCTGCGCGGACACGGGCGGCTTCACGCCCCAGCAACTGAAAACCAATGAGGAAAACGCCTATAAGTTGGGCGCGACGCAGTTCGCGGCCATCGACATCACGCAGGAATACTACGCCAAGAGTCTGAAGTATATGATTTTCGGCAACGTGCTGCGCAACGGCACCTACCCGATCTCCGTGTCGTCGGAACGCCTGTTCCAGGCCATGGCCGTGGCCCGCTACGCCAAGCAGATCGGCGCCGACGCCATCGCGCACGGCTCGACCGGCGCCGGCAACGACCAGGTCCGCTTCGATATGGTGTTCCTGGTGATGTGCCCGGAGATGGAAATCATCACCCTCACCCGCGACGGGAACCTGTCGCGGAAGGAGGAAGTGGACTATCTGCGCGCCCACGGCTTCAACGCGGATTTCGCGAAGCTGAAATACTCCTACAACGTGGGCATCTGGGGCACCTCGATCTGCGGCGGCGAAATCCTCGACTCCAAACAGGGTCTGCCGGAAAGCGCCTACCTCAAGCAGGTGCAGAAAGAAGGCTCCGAGACACTGTCGATCAGATTTGAGAAAGGCGAGATCTGCGCGGTGAACGGCAAGCCCTTCACCGACCGGATCGCCGCGATCCAGGCCGTGGAAAAGATCGGCGCACCCTGGGGCATCGGCCGCGACATGCACGTGGGCGACACCATCATCGGCATCAAGGGCCGCGTGGGCTTCGAAGCCGCCGCCCCGATGCTGATCATCGGCGCGCACAAGTTCCTCGAGAAGTTCACCCTCTCGAAGTGGCAGCAGTACTGGAAAGACCAGGTGGGCACCTGGTACGGCATGTTCCTCCACGAGAGCCAGTATCTCGAACCCGTGATGCGCGACATCGAAGCGATGCTCGAGAGCACGCAGCGCAATGTCACCGGCACCGTGACGCTCGAACTGCATCCGTGCGGGTTCACGACCGTCGGCGTGGATTCGCCCTGCGACCTGGTGCAGTCGAAGCTCGGCCAGTACGGCGAGACCCAGCAGGGCTGGACGGCCGAAGAGGCCAAAGGTTTCATCAAAGTACTGTCCAATCCCCTGAGGATGTACTACGGAAACCATCCGGAGGAATTGCCCCATGAAGACTGAAAACGATTTGACTGACCTGCTGCGGCACCTGGTGCACGCGCCCTCCCAGTCCTTCAACGAGGAGGCGGCAGCGGCCTGGGTCGGCTGGTGGCTGGACCACCAGGCCATTCCCTATAAAACCCCGAAAGGAAACATTGTCGTGGCCTCCGCGGAGCCCGATCCGGCCAAGAAGACGCTGGCCCTGATGGCGCATCTCGACACCGTCCCGCCGGCCGCCGGCTATACCCGTGACCCGTACGATCCGGGAACGGACCCCGAGGTCGTCCACGGGCTGGGATCCAATGATGACGGCGGCAGCGTCGTTTCGATGCTGGCTGTCCTGAAGCATTTCTACGGGAAGGAACTTCCCGTCAATCTGCTGTTGCTGCTGGTCCGCGAAGAGGAATGCTCCGGACCCGACGGGACCCGCTGGCTGTTCGGACCGGAAGGACCGTTCGCCCAGGCGCCCGATTCCCCGGACTGGCTGCCGATGCCCGACTGGGCCATCATCGGCGAGCCCACCGGCCTGCGGGCGGCGACCAGCGAGCGCGGGTTACTGGTGATCGACGGCGAAGCCTACGGCGAAAGCGGCCACGCCGCCCGCGGCGACGGGGTCAATGCGCTCTATCTGGCGATGGACGACATCGCGAAGCTGCGCAGCCACAAGTTCACGCGCGTTTCGCCCGAGATGGGCGAAGTCCGGCTGAACGTGACGCAGATTCTCTCGGGCACGGCCCACAATGTCATCCCCGACCGCTGCCGTTTCGTGGTGGACATCCGGCCCAACGAGTTGTATACGCCGAAGGAAATCCTCGATGAATTGCAGGGCATCTGCCAAAGCCATCTGCAGGCCCGCAATCTCCTGCACCGCGCCTCCGCCACGGCGCCGGCTTCGCCCCTGCGCCAGGCCATCGCCGCCCTCGGCCTCGAGACCATCTCCTCGCCCACTTCGTCCGACTGGATGCAAATCCCCTGCGACGCCGTCAAGCTCGGCCCCGGCGACTCCGCCCGCTCCCACAAAGCCGACGAATACATCCTCGTCTCGGAAATAGAACAAGCTATCAAAACTTATATTACTTTCGTTGAGAATTTCAGCAATCATCTTCTCTGAAACCGTCGCGCAAGCGCGACCCCTCCCACCGCGGAGCGGCGGGCCCCTCCCTCTTATGTAGCCGAGGGTGGCTACAGGTTTCAGAGAAGATGATTGCTGAAACAAAAGACAAGTCAATACAAAGACTATCGAGAATGGCAACATTATGGAATAAAGGCACGGAGGCGACGGAGGTCGTGGACCGGTTTACGGTCGGGAAGGACCGGGAGCTGGATCTGCGGCTGGCGGCCTACGATATCGAAGGGTCGAAGGCGCATATCAAAATGCTCGAAAGCATCGGCCTGTTGACGGCCGATGAACTGGACGTCCTGACCGCAGGGCTCGACCGGATCCTGGCCCAGGTCAAGGCGGGCCGGTTCGTGCTGGAAGACGACGTGGAAGACATCCACTCGCAGGTCGAACTGCAGCTGACCCGCGAACTGGGCGAGCTGGGCGGAAAAATCCACGCCGGGCGCTCGCGCAACGACCAGGTCCTGGTCGACCTCAAACTGTTCCTGCGCGAAGAACTGAAGCAGGTCCGCGAAGAGGTCCTGGCCCTGTTCGGCACGCTCCAGACCCTGAGCGAACGGTTCAAAGACGTGCTCCTGCCCGGCTATACGCATACCCAGCTGGCCATGCCCTCGTCGTTCGGAATGTGGCTGGGGGCCTACGCCGAAGCGCTGGCCGACGATATGCAGGGTCTGAAGGCGGCCTACCGCGTGGTAAACCGGAACCCGCTGGGTTCGGCCGCCGGCTACGGCAGCTCCTTCCCGCTCGACCGCGCGATGACCACCCGTCTGCTGGATTTCGACACGCCGGTCTACAACAGCGTCGCGGCCCAGCTCGGCCGGGGAAAATGCGAACTGGCCGTGGCGTCGGCCCTCGCAGGCGTCGCCTTGACCCTCAACAAATTCGCGGTCGACTGCATCTTCGGTATGAGTCCGGGACAGGGCTTCATCCATTTCCCCGACGAACTGACCACGGGCTCGAGCATCATGCCTCATAAAAAGAATCCCGACGTGTGGGAGATCCTGCGCGGACGCTGCAACCGCATCCTCGCCTGCCCCAACGAAATCGCGATGCTCAACAGCAACCTGCAGCACGGCTACCACCGCGACTTCCAGTTGCTCAAGGAAATTCTCTTCCCCGCCCTGGAACAGATCCACGAGTGCCTGCAGATGGCCGATTATATGATCCGGCATATGGATGTCAACACCCATATTTTCGACGATCCGCGCTACGAGCTGCTCTTCACCGTCGAAGAGGTGAACCGCCGCACGCTGGCCGGTACACCGTTCCGCGACGCCTACCGCCAGGTGGGCATCGAAGTCAATCAGGGACAGTTCCACTACACCGTTCCGGCCCATGCTTCCGAACTGGGACACACCCACCTGGGCAGCCTGGGCAATCTATGTACGAAACAAATTGCGGCCGTCATGGAGAAAGCGGCCGCCTGGTAAGCCGATGAGTCGCAAAAAAGCCACGCTGCGCCTGGAGGACGGGCGCGAATTCACGGGATGGAGCTTCGGCTTCGAAGGTCCGTCCCAGGGAGAAATCGTCTTTTCCACCGCCATGGTGGGCTATCCCGAAAGCCTGACCGACCCTTCTTACAGCGGGCAGATCCTCTGCGTGAGTTTCCCGCTCGTGGGCAACTACGGCATTCCCGAGGAACAGCTCGACGCGGAAGGCCTGTGCACGCGCTTCGAATCCGAACGGATCCACGTGCGCGGGCTCGTAATTTCCGACTACAGTGAAAAATACAGCCATTGGGATGCGGCCAAAAGCCTCGACCAATGGCTGAAGGAACAGCGCATTCCCGGCATCTGCGGCATCGATACCCGCGCATTGGTGCAGCTGCTCCGCGACGAAGGCGCCAAGCTGGGCGCCATCGTACCGGAGGGCTTCCCGATTCCCACAACCTTCGCCGACCCGAACCTGGAAAACCAGGTGGCGCTGGTCAGCTGCTGCGAAGTGAAGCGCTACGGCAGCGGGAAGAAGCGGGTGGTGCTGGTGGATTGCGGCGTGAAACACCAGATCATCCGCTGCCTGACCAGCCGGGGCGTCGAGGTGACCCGCGTCCCTTGGGACTACGATTTCAACCAACTGGAATGGGACGGTCTGTTCGTTTCCAACGGACCGGGCAATCCCGCCTTGTGTGAGACAACGGTCCGCCATCTGCAAGTGGCCCTGCAGGGCGACAAGCCCATATTCGGCATCTGCATGGGCAACCAGTTGCTGGGCCGGTCGGCGGGCGGAAGCACCTTCAAACTCAAGTACGGCCACCGGAGCCACAACCAGCCCGTCCGGCTGTGCGGCACCGACCGCTGCTTCATCACGTCGCAGAACCACGGCTTCGCCCTGGACACGGCCACGCTCGGCCCCGACTGGGAACCGATGTTCGTCAACCTCAACGACGGCACCAACGAAGGGATCCGGCACAAGACCAAGCCCTTCTTCTCCGCCCAGTTCCATCCGGAAGCCTCGAGCGGCCCGGTCGACACGGAATTCCTGTTCGATGAATTCATCTCCAAACTGTAGACTATGCTGGACAAAACGATACGTAAAGTCATCCTGCTGGGCTCCGGCGCCCTGAAAATCGGTGAAGCGGGCGAATTCGACTACAGCGGCTCGCAGGCGCTGAAAGCCCTGCGGGAAGAAGGCATCGAGACGGTGCTCATCAATCCCAACATCGCCACGGTACAGACGTCGGAAGGCGTGGCCGACCGCGTCTATTTCCTGCCCGTGACCCCTTCGTTCGTGGAACAGGTCATCGAAAAGGAGCGTCCGCAGGGCATCCTGCTCTCCTTCGGCGGGCAGACCGCCCTCAACTGCGGCGTCGAGCTCTACCGGAGCGGCTTCCTGGAGCGGTACGACGTGCGGGTGCTGGGTACGCCGGTCGACACGATCATCGATACCGAAGACCGCGACCTTTTCGTGAAACGCCTCGATGAGATCGGCGTCAAGACCATCCGCTCCCACGCAGCCGCTTCGCTGGCCGAGGCGCGGGCGGCCGCCGAACAAGTCGGCTATCCCGTGATCGTGCGGGCGGCCTTCGCCCTCGGCGGGCTGGGCTCGGGCTTCTGCGACAATGAACGGGAACTCGAAGCCGTGGCGGGCAAGGCTTTCGCCTTCTCGCCCCAGGTGCTCGTCGAGAAATCGCTCCGCGGCTGGAAGGAGATCGAATACGAAGTGGTCCGCGACCGCTACGACAACTGCATCACGGTCTGCAATATGGAGAATTTCGACCCGCTGGGCGTCCATACGGGCGAAAGCATCGTGGTCGCGCCCTCGCAGACCCTGACCAACGACGAATTCCACTTCCTGCGGAAGAAAGCCATCGACATCGTCCGGCATCTGGGCATCGTCGGGGAATGCAACGTGCAGTATGCCTTCAGCCCCGACGGCGAGGACTACCGGGTCATCGAAGTCAACGCCCGGCTCAGCCGGTCGTCGGCGCTGGCGTCGAAAGCCACCGGTTACCCGCTGGCTTTCGTGGCCGCCAAACTGGCCCTGGGCTACGGCCTGTTCGAGCTGAAGAATTCCGTGACGCAGACGACGCCGGCCTTCTTCGAGCCTGCGCTCGACTACGTCGTGTGCAAGATCCCGCGCTGGGACCTGGCCAAGTTCAAGGGCGTCTCGCGCGAGATCGGCTCCAGTATGAAAAGCGTCGGCGAGGTAATGGCCATCGGCCGCACCTTCGAGGAGGCCATCCAGAAAGGCCTCCGGATGATCGGCCAGGGCGCCAACGGCTTTGTCTGCAACAAACCCTACAAGACCGAAGACCTCGACTGGGCGCTCCAGCACCCGACCGACACGCGCATCTTCGCCATCGCCGCCGCCTTCGAATCGGGCTACACCGTGGAGCGCATCCACGCCCTGACGCAGATCGACAAATGGTTCCTCGACAAACTCTTCAACCTGGAAACTACCTACCGGGCGCTGGAGGCCTGCCCTTCGCTCGCCGCCGTGGGCAAGGAACTCTTCAGCCAGGCCAAGCGACAGGGCTTTTCCGACATCCAGATTGGCCGCGTGTTCCACCGGCCGGAGGCGGAAGTGCGGGCGCGGCGGCACGCGCTCGACTTGCGGCCCTGCATCAAGCAGATCGATACGCTGGCGGCCGAATTCCCGGCCATGACCAACTATCTGTACCTGACCTACAACGGTACGAAGAGCGACATCTCCCCCCGGTACGAGGCCAACACGGTCATCGTCCTCGGTTCCGGCGCCTACCGCATCGGCAGCAGCGTCGAATTCGACTGGTGCGGGGTCGGCGCCGTGAACACGCTCCGCAAGCGGGGCTGGCAGGCCGTCATGATCAACTATAATCCCGAGACCGTTTCGACCGACTACGATACTTGCGACCGGCTGTACTTCGATGAACTCAGCTTTGAGACCGTCCTGGAGATTTGCTCGGTAGAGCGACCCTACGGCGTAATCGTGAGCGTCGGCGGGCAGATTCCCAACAACCTGGCGCTGCCGCTCCGCCAGAGCGGCATCCACATCCTGGGCACGAGCGCCGAAGACATCGACCGGGCGGAAGACCGCGGCAAGTTCTCCGCGGTCGTCGACCGGCTGGGCGTCGCCCAGCCCCGCTGGCAGGCGCTGACCACAATGGATGAGATCGAAAGGTTCGTGGACGAAGTGGGCTTCCCCGTCCTGGTCCGGCCTTCTTATGTCCTGTCGGGCGCGGCGATGAACGTCTGCTATTCACTGGCCGACCTCCATACTTTCCTGGAGATGGCCGTCGAAGTCTCGGCCGAGCATCCCGTGGTCATCAGTTCGTTCATCCAGCGCAGCAAGGAGTTCGAATTCGACGCTGTCGCCGACGGCGGCCGGATCCTGGCCCACGCCATCTCCGAGCACATCGAGTATGCCGGCGTCCATTCCGGCGACGCCACCATCCAGTTCCCGCCGCAGAAACTCTACTGCGTGACGGCCGCCCAGATCCGGCGCGTGGCGACCGCCATCGCCGCCGAACTCCACATCACCGGGCCGTTCAACATCCAGTTCCTCGCCCACGAAGGACGTGTGAAAGTCATCGAATGCAACCTCCGGGCGTCCCGGAGTTTCCCGTTCGTGTCGAAGGTTCTCAAGACGGATTTCATCGACCTGGCCGTACGCTGCATGCTCGGCGAGCATCCCGCGCCGCCGGCCATCGACGCGTTCGAACTGCCTTACGTCGGCATCAAGGCCTCGCAGTTCTCGTTCTCCCGCCTGAACCAGGCCGATCCGGTCCTGGGCGTGGACATGGCCTCAACCGGCGAAGTGGGCTGCATCGGCGACAATTTCGACGAGGCCCTGCTCAAGGCCATGCTGTCGGTCGGCCACCGCATCCCGGAAGGCGCCGTGCTGATTTCCTCGGGCAACGCCCTCCAGAAAGCCGACCTGCTCCCCGCCTGCCAGATGCTGCACGCCAGCGGCCGTACCCTGTACGCCACGCCGGGCACCTGCCGCTACCTCAACGAGAACGGCGTTCCGGCCAAATCCGCCCGGATGCCCGACGGCGAGGGCGACGGCCCGGATACGCTCGAACTCATCCGCTCGCATCAGGTCGACCTGGTGATCAACATCCCCAAGAACTTCACCCACGTCGAACTCTCCAACGGCTACCGCATCCGCCGCGCCGCCATCGATTTCAACGTGCCGCTGATTACCAACAGTCGCCTGGCCACCGCCTACATCCGGGCGTTCTGCCGCCTTTCACCGAAAGAACTTCCGGTGAAGGCGTGGGATGAGTATCAGACGTTGGCGGTTAGCTGATAAACAGCAGCTCGCGGTACTTCGGCAGCGGCCAGAGCTGGTTGTCGACGAATTCCTCGAGTTTGTCGATGGGCCGGCGGAGTTCTTCGATCTGGGCGGCGAT
>JAEEGH010019979.1_pt1 | contig 13984 bp, 7 predicted proteins | sample 9134181 | NCBI WGS metagenome assembly JAEEGH01 (sample SAMN16246544, study PRJNA631951) | gut metagenome | biome: gut microbiome; feature: rumen; material: DP-attached | host: Bos | place: Iran: Karaj | collected 2018-10
AAAAGAAGTTCTTTAAGAAGACGACTACATACTCGAATGGTCATGCTTTCATTGCAGATGGTTACGTCAAATATGGTGATGAAGGGAAAAAGAACGATGATCCCTATTATCTTCATATCAATTATGGCTGGGGAAATAATTCCTATAATGGCTATATTCTCTCTGCGAATAAAAATTATACGGAAGATGCAGGTAAGAAATATATTTATAAAATTACTTATGCTACATTGACTTATCCTTCTGAGAAAAACTGGTAAATATAAAAACGTTAAATTCATATCGTTATGAAAACTATTCAGCATTATTTTCAGAGTCTTGTCTGCCTGAGTGTCTGTGCTTTTCTGTTAATTTCCTGTCATAAGGAGGAATCCGATTCGCTGGGAATCTGGACACCTGTAATATGGGAAGATACAGATTATGAACAGGTCCAGGAAGATGGGAATGATTATTTCTCGGTTCCAAGTGATGGTGGAAGTTTCCAGTTCCATTGCAAGAATTATGACATAATAACTTTTCTTGCTGGAGAAGTGAAACAAGAGGGAGAGACTTTATTGCACATTCCCTTTGATGAAGAGAAATCCATTGGCAAATATTTCAAAATTGCAGAAAATGACATCTGCGATGTTGTGGTAGAAGGTAGTGATGTATCTGTCTCCATCAAACCGAATGACGGTACCGTAAGGTTTGTTGATATAGATATCGCATATGGTGATGTCAGATCTTTTTTGCGATTCAAGCAAAATGGCAAATAGTTTTCTTTCTGATTCCAAGGCGACAAAATCAAATTATCGCCTTGGAAGAAGTTAAAATAGCCAATATTAATCAAGACGTGTTGTATAGGAACCAGATTCAATGTTGTGAATAAATTTGTAATTTTGTTTCTTTTATTCTGTTTTGTGGCATTAGGTTTGACCTCATGCCATATATATGGATTAACATCTGGAGTGGAATTGTTGTCGAAAGAAGATCAACTGAAAGTCATTTCGACCAATAACCCAATAGACAGTCTAACGGCCGATGGAAATGTATATGTTGTGAGTATTCCTCAGATTAAAGATTATATTGCAAAAAGTGATACCTTGTTGGTCTATCATTGGGTCCCAGGTTGTACGGCATCACAATGTGTACTACCGAGTTTTATTGAACACTATTGCGATTCACATGACTACAAGTGTCTTCTATTGTTGATTTCATTTACAAGTACCAATTGTTTTTCCATTTATGATGCGAAACATAGTCCACTTATTATGCCAGATTTCAGTATTTATGAGACGAAATATAAGTCAAAGTATTATTCACTTTTCAATGTCGAAATGATAGGTAGAGATGATTATGACATTTGGCTATTCGCAAATGGGAAATATGTGAAATCATTAAAAGTTGAAAATTTGGTGCCATGATTAGAAATTGGCCAAGTTCGGAAAGAGTTTACTTGTAGCAATCATTCGGGAATCATCGTGGTGGACGAATAGCCCGTTTCCCTTGAAAATTATATGTGAACGGATTCTGAAACAGTTCCGTAATAATTTTACTAATAACAAAAACAATGAAGAATTTATTTCTGACCATAGGGCTGGCATTCAGTTGTCAAGCCCTTTCGGCACAAATCTCCATCGACTCTACGGCCAATGCGCCACGGGGCGGCGATGAACTGTGCAAGTTGAAAATCTCGTTCGTTGCGCCGGAAGACGGCGGCAAGGATCAAGTCTGGCGGCTCGGCGAGGCCAACAAGAAAAGCCGGCAGGTGCGCCAACGTATCACCGCGTCGGGCGACACCATCGCCGTGTTCGAGGCAGGGCGAATCCGCCACTTCCTGATGCACGGCAACACGCTGACGGACAAGGGCGAACAGAGCCGCCGCGCCTACATGCTCTACGACGAGCTGCGGCCTATGCTCCGCTATCCGTTTGCGTTCGGCGACAGCATTTCGGGTCAGTTCTCCGGCATCGGCCGCGAAGAGAATGTCGATGCAGAACGCACTGGGTTCGGCTATACCGTGGCCGATGGAACGGGCATACTGACCGACGGCCTCGACACGCTCCGCAACGTGACGCGCCTGCATTTCCGCGACGACTTCACCGACACCTATTTCGGAGCCGACACGACACGCTTCCGCACCGTCATCGACCGCTACGCTTGGTTCTGCGCCGGCTTCCGATACCCCGTTCAGGAGTCGCTACGCTGGTTCGAGGCCGATGGCGACAGCCTGATTCCGACCGACAGCACGACCTACCTCTACCTGCCCGAAATGCAGTTGGCGGACTTGGCCGACGATGCCGTCAACGATTCCATCCGTACCTTGTTGGCCAACGCCGCAGCCGCAAGAACATCGGCCGCAAGCGGACAGATTTCCACGCTACGCGACCTGCAGGCTGGCATTTCGGCCGATGGAAGCCGTCTCGACCTGCATTTCACCGTCACCGAGCCGTGCGACCTCTCGTTCATCGCGTGCGACGTGATGGGCAACGTGCTCGGTTCTGCACACTACGCGAATTGTGCGCCCGGCGAGCGACAGGAGAGCATCGCGCTTTCGCACCGTCCTGTGGGCAATGTCGTGATGCTCCGCATCGAGAGCGGAGAGGAGAGAATGAGTTTGAAAGTGAACCAGTAAAAACTAACAAAAATGAAAAAAATATTCACATTGATTCTATTGACATTATTACATTTACAGTTATATGCCAATTATGATATGCCAGACGAAATACCGACTCCGAATGCTGCGTCGTTAGGTACGTATGGTATTATTCCTGTATCTCTATATACAGGAAAGCCAAACATTTCCATTCCGTTGTATACTTTTGAATATAGAGGGTTATCCCTTCCTATCTCTTTGGATTATGATGCTTCTGGAGTAAAAGTGAACGAATTGCCAGGATGGGTTGGCATGAATTGGTCTTTAAAAGCAGGAGGTGTCATTACAAGATCAGTACGCGGGTACGTAGATGAACGTCACAATGTTATTGTTAATCTGCCAGGTCCAGACCAATATGAAAATTATGATAACCACAGAGGTCTTGGAGGAGACTATGATGTGAGCAAATATGAAACAGTGGCTGAAAATTTCTTCGAAGCTTATCGTATTTTGGCTTGTAGCAATGATAAATATGCCAATCTTGAATCGATAGCAGACCATGCATCCTATTATGATACTTCAGCGGATGTATATTTCTTTAATTTTATGGGATATTCAGGATACTTCTATTTCAACCATGAAGGACAATGGAAAGTACAAAGTGAAAGCAATCTTGACGTTATCTTTAAAGTAGATGAAGATTCCAACTATATAGCTCCTTTCATTCCCAAATTCCGCAATGGTGCTGATATGGATAAATCCATCAAAGGCTTTACGATAAGAGATGATAAAGGTTTCTTGTATGAATTCGGCAATAATGCTGACGCGATTGAATATAGCACTCCGTTCTATGATATGGGACAATGGGATGCTATGAGTTGGTATTTAACTAAAATTACAGACAAGTATGGTAATGTCCTCTATACATTTGAATATGAAAGAGGAAAGTATATTGTTCAAGTTCACAATTATAATCAAAGTATTTCTTACAGCAACAGCAATCATTACGGGAATTCTTTATTCTATGATTTAAAACTAAAATATTCACATTCTGACGGAGGCAACTTGATTAAATTATCGTTTCATTTCAACTCTCCAGTTTATTTAAAAAAAATCAGAGCAGGCAATGGAATGATTGCAGAGTTTGAATCATGTGACAATGAAGATAAAGATGAAAAAGGGGAAGATTATATGGCATTCAATCGGTTGTATTATAGGTTGTACAATTTGTTCCACGATGACGTCGGAAAGGCATGCTATCGCTCTCATCTGCGGCAATATGCCTATCACGAATATGATTCATACAATTTTTTTAGGATGAAAGATTCTGAGTTTTCGTATCTTTCACCTATGTACTATAAAGAAACCAAGCAGGAAGACCTAATGGAAAAAGTGCTTTATAATAAGTATAAACGCCGGAACGATCAGTTTAATAATTTTTTTGATACAGATGAAGAAGACATATTCAGCAAGACTCGTGTAAGGAAATTGAGTAAGATCTTTTTTACTCACGAAGATGAGAATGAAAAAGGAATCGGCTATCGGTTAAAATACAAATATAATGGGCGTATGCATCTTGATAAAATTTTTATCAACACTATTGGAACGGCAAAAGTATCTAATGGAGATTATTCAAAATTGGGATCATATCAATTTAAATATGACCATTTTGGAGAAATTCCAGAGGATCCTTTGGTTGAATCTGATGCATGGGGATATTATAACAATGGAGATTCCTGTGCGGAAATAAGCAACACTGGATATCGAGAACCGAATCCATATTATGCGAAATTGGGGTCATTGGTAGAAATTCAATATCCGACAGGAGGAACAACCGAATTCGAATATGAAATAAATCAATATGGAAGCTATCTTAACGAAAATAAAACGAATGTTATCCAGTGTGAGAATAACTTTGGAAGCGGGTTGAGAATAGCGTCAATTACAAATTGGGACAGTCCAAGTCATACCAAGATGTTGAGTAAAAAAACATATACATATACCATGCCAAATTCCGACAGATCAAGTGGTATAATATTCGCATTACCCATATTTATATGGAAAAATTGGAAAGGATCCTTGGTAACAGAAAATGGAACATCAATCTTTAGTATAAAAAGGAATTGTTCAATTCTTCCTCTAGTTAATTCATTCGGTCCTAATCTCGGCTATTCTTGTGTAAAAGAAACAAATATCGACGGAAGTTATACGGTCAATTGGTATTCAAATATGTCGAATCCAGATTTGAGAGACGAACGTTATTATCAAGAATATCAAAAAGCTGGATGTGCGACACCTTTTGATGAAAATTATACGGATAAAAGTTTCATGAGGGGAAAATTGCTCTTGTCAACTTCGTATGACTCGAATAACAGAAAGATAAAATCTACAGGATACAAGTACAGACCTATAGAAGAGTTGAAAGACAAATATGAAATTATGAGTGATTTGTCGCTCAAATGGTCTTCGATGCATACCTATATTTTCCCGTCTTATCATCTAAACAAGGTAGAATCATTTACTGATCAATATATTTTGCCAACTGGTGGTCTGTATAAAGTGTATTATTCTCCATACGACTTGATGCAAGTGAATGATACAATTTTTGAAGGCAATGGCGATTTTATCACCCGAACAAACTATATGAAGTCTGATGAAATTCTACAGGTAACAACTCCTTATGCGCATAAATCCGACATAAGACTTTTGAAAAGCAAAGAAATAACTAATAGTGAGCAATCATACAAGGAAGACTATGCATATACGAATTTACATGAAAGTCCTCTTTATCAGAAATACTTTAATTTAATTCCCAATCAAGTAGACACATACGTCAACGATGTACTTATTAAATCTCATCGGACAGTATGGGGGTATGAAAATGATTGGAAAAACTATGTGCCAAGAAAAGAACAAGAAAAAACAGGGACAAATGGATTTGTGGATAAAGTAATTTATGGTGCCTATGGCCCGAAAGGAAACTTAACTGAATATTCTTTACAGGGTGTTACCACCAAATTGGTTTGGGACGAATGGAACAATCATGTAACAGAGGTCATCAAAGGAAATTTGATTACAGGGTATGCTTATGATAATGTATTTGGACTTCAAGCGATATGTATGCCTAATGGCACGGGAAGAAGATATGAGTATGATCAAATAGGACGTTTGATATGTGAAAGCACAAAAGGACAGAAGATATGCAGTTATGAATACAATTATAGGAATCAGACAGCTGATACACTTGTGAGTCAAGATACATTTCAGAGAGTAAAGGCTGATTGTTCTGTGGCAGTTGGTTCGATGTTTAGCGAACATGACCAAACAAAGAATTTCGAAATTGCTCATTTCCAGCAATCTGTCACTTTTCATGTTAGAATGTTTACCAACGAACAATATGCGACAGGAGTTGTTGTTATATCAAGTTCAAATAATGAGATAAACTATGTGTTTAATCTTGGCAAGTCTAATAAAGACATCGATTTGACATTCACAAAACAATTGAATCCTGGTAATTATTCGATACATGCCAAGATTGAGAATTCAGTAGGGATGCAAGGTAATCGTTCTTTTGCGACCATCAGCGCGACTTATGAAGAAGTGAAATGAAGAAGTATAAACAATAAAAACCTTTAATGTTATGAATGTAAGAGGTTCAGTATGTGTGTTACTATTTTGTAGCGTAGGCATACCCGTTTTGGCTCAAAGTCAAGAGCAGAATTATATACAGAAGTCAACATATTTGGACTACTATTATTATGGGAAAACCACAGATACCATACAATATTTTGATGGACTTGGCAGGCCTGTTCAAGTTGTATCCGGTGATTGTAATACAGATGGCACATACCAATATTTACATCAGGAATATGACGGATTGGGCAATGTGGTAAAAATATGGTCACCTTTAATTGGGGACAGAGAGCCAAATATGGTTTCTGAAAAAGACCTGCCATTCATTAGCAGAAATAACTATAACGATGAAAAGGCGTTTTCTTCCATTTCATATGATGGCCTTGGTAGAGTGATGACAATAACACCGCCAGGAGAGGCTTGGAGAGGTAAATGTAAAAAGAAGTATTACCGCGTAAACAATGAGTCGGAGATAAGATTCTATTCGGCTTCAGATTTGAGTGGCAAATCCTATTACAAAGCGTATTCATTATTATGCACCATGGAAGAAGATGAAGACCAGCATAAAACAGCTTTATTTGAGGATTTCATGGGGCGAAAGATCCTTGAAAGAAGGTTTGAAGGGACAGAAGAATTTGACACATATTATGTTTATAATAATTTGAATCAGTTAACTTGTGTCCTACAACCTATGTATCAAGTCGATGCGGATATTGACAAATATGCTTTTCAGTATACTTACGATGCACAAGGCAGAATGATTACTAAGAAAATGCCAGGTTGTGAACCTGTACGTTATTGGTATGATGCTGCTGATAGAGTTATAAAAATGCAAGATAGTAATTTGCGCGAATATGACTATTTCCGAACATTTGAATACGATGAAATTGGCCGTATGATCAAGCAAAGTATTGTCTGGAATGGCGATGGCGATTTTCATGATGAGGACGAAGGTGGAAACGCGAATGGAGACATCTGGGAATACGATGAAATCATAAACTATTACGATACGTATGATTATCTTGATACATTAGAACATCTAATTCCCTATAATCTCTGTTCGATTAATGATGCGTTTTACGATATTGGACAGCCCAAGAATTTGTTGAGTGAATATGCAGGTATAATTGAGAATGGCGGTGATTATAGTATTGGACTTCTAACTGGGACTTGGCAATTATCCAGCAACGGAGAAGGTGTTCTCTCATCATATAGCTATGATCGTTTTGGACGCCTAGAGTTACAATCTGATTTCGGATTGGATTCGCATTTGTCGATAAAGAGAAAAGATTATAACTATGTGGGTGATTTAATAAAAGAGGAGTTCGAAGAGTACGATTACAATCCTGAAAGGCAGGATATCGTTCTACATTTAATCTATAATGGCCATATTTTATATTATTATGGTCAAAATGAAAAATATAATGAGAATCCGCACACTAAATTGCTCAGTTCATCCGTTATTACTCTAAACGATGTTCGAAACGGAGTGACTATGACAGATACCATTCAGAAAATCACGTATGATGAGTTTGGCCGTGTTGTGAAGAATGACCGCAGCGGAAAGATGGGTGACATGACGTACACCTATGATAACTTGCGCGGGTGGCAGACTAGTATTACAGGTGCGAATGGAGTCTTCCGACAGAAGGTATATCGTGAAAGTGGGGCGGAAATGCCTTGTTTCAATGGCAATATCTCTGCTTTAGAATGGACGACTGAAGCTGGTTCCCTCAATCGATACGATTATGGTTACGACAAATTGAACAGGTTGTCCTACGCAAAATATAGTCGTTACCAGACAACAGTTTCATCTTCTGGGTCGATTACTTCAACATTGATTCCTGGTGGAAATGGCAGAACTTATGACTTCGGTGTTGATTATAGTTACGATAAAAATAGCAATTTGACATGGATTGAGCGGCAAGGGTATAAGAATGGCTTTTTCGATACAATTGATGATCTTGACATTGAGCGCAATGGTAATCAATTGAAATCTGTCTATGACGGCAATCAAGAACGATTGGTTTATGAAAGTGCCGCTGATTTCGTGGACGGTGCCGATGAAGACACGGAGTACTTCTATGATGCCAATGGCAATCTCATTCAAGACAATAATAAGGGTTTGATCTATGAATACGACTTGTTGGGTCATCCGCTTGCCGTGAGTGGTAGCAATACGAGAGTGGAATATGTTTATGCTGCTGATGGAAGAAAACTTCGCACGACGCACAAACAATACACATCAACCACAAAAGAGAAGTTATTAACCAGTACGACAACAGACTATCGAGGTCGTTTCATTATTAAAGATGGCATCACAGGAATGTGTCAATTTCCAGGTGGATACTATGAATTTACCAAGGGTGTACTGAAAAACCTGTGTTTCTATATCCAAGATTATCAGGGAAACAACTGCATGGCCGTGCGTAGCAAAAGTGGTATTCTACAACGTAATAACTACTATCCGTATGGTGGCGCTATTGGACGACTTGACGTTAATCCTGATCGACAGATTTTCAAATACAGCGGCAAGGAATTAGAGCGTGCCTATGGCATTGAACTCTATGATTTCCACGCCCGTCAGTATGATCCGTTCATCGGTTCGTTCAATAGCATTGACCCACATTGCGAAAGCTATTATGGAGTTAGTCCGTATGCTTATTGTGCGGGAGACCCAATCAATTGTATTGACCCGACAGGAATGGATACCTTGAATATTACGGGTTCATGGGATTCAAATCAACATTGGATATGGAGTATTGATTATCATCAAGGTGGGGAAAGAGATATTTATAATGTGACAAATCCCGCTGGCAACATGACTACTTATACGTTTGATGCATATGCAGATGTCAGTCAATTGTTTATTGAACAATCTAATGATCTTTGGTTAAGCGTAGTCAATGTTAAAGGGCAGGATATATATGGGTGGGCAGTTAATCCGGCCGGAGAACCAAGTATATACGTCGGTTCTGGGACTTCCCCGTACGCTGGAACTTTCTTATTGGAAAGTCATAATTCTGCAAATAATTGGCGTTGTGCTGGCCCTACTGTTTGGGGCTTTAACCAACAAACGCAGAAAGCTGAAGACAGACAATTGCGAATCCATTATGCAGGGTGGAACATAAATAGTAAAAAGTATATTCCTCTTGAGGACTGGACTCAAGGTTGTAGCGTCGTAAGTTCATCATATATGAAAGATAATAATGGGGATATTCAGTTCCAGCCAAAGCAATCTTTTGAATTCTACAAATCGATTCAAGAAAATCTAGGAGGGACACAATTTACCTATTCGCCAAGAGCGGACAAAACTCGCTATGGGTACAGATTTAGTAGTCCCATAAATAAATGGATGCAAATAAAATATTAAAATAAAGAATATATGAAATCTTTGATAATTATTGTTGTATCATTCCTTTTCTTTGTAATTTCAGCATATCCTGATAATCATTGGGAACGTGACACCATTGATACGGAACGGAGTCAACCAAGTCAACCAAGTTTCTTCGGATTACGTCTTTATCCTGAGAAATTGGATTCTGCTTCTTTAGAAAAGGTTGTGAAAGAGAACGATATCTATACTTGTATATTGGAAGAGACGCAAAAGAATAGCGTTTTCGTTTTGGCCTATCGAAAATTGGACAAATTGTCGATAGGGGAGCCCTATATCGGAATTGATGGTGCAGAGATTCGATCTAAATTCCTTCAGAGATCGATAGATGTCACATTCTTAGAAGATTCTATAGATTGTGAAGAAAGTGGGGATTGTGACTGTGGTCCATTCGAGTTCAGGGTGATTATGGGAATGGATACGCTTACCTATGCTCGTCCCAGACCTAAGGGAGTTTACAAGTTTGACAATGCCGTCATTAACGACACGCGGTTCTACTATGATGATATGTCGGTTGGAAAATCCATAAGCAAATGTAAAATTAGCCAATATATACCCAAAGACATTATGGCCAATGTCCATTTCATTGATATAATGACTCCTCGTCATTGCTTTTGGCATATTGGAGGTAGGAATGAAGTCAAGGGAGCAGATGCAATGTATGTACATGTGTATCTTGATAATGGCATAATCAAAAGAATAACGATTCAAGCGGCGCTCTGATATTTGGAAAACCGTAAAAAACGATAACAGGATAAAAGTAACTATTATATATCATTCTTCTCGCAACCGCATCCCCAAAATGCAGTTGCGAGATTTTTTTGTCCGTATGGCATTGGCCACAAAACTAAAATTGATTTTCAATTAATTTCAATTTGTGGAGAACATTAGAACGCGAAAAGGACGAAATGAAGGAAAGTTTTCCATTTTTACTTTTTTCGGGTTCGGAATCCTTTCAATCCACGGCATGGGAGCTGTCCATTGGCCATAAACACAAAATAATGGCGCACCCCGATGGGATGCGTCATCCTTATTTTCGTCTGTATGCGAGCCGATTAGTTGTTCTCTGGACGGAGCTGGCGAACGGTGACAGCGGTCTGCCACATTTCGCTCTCGCGCAGAGCCTTCAACTCCTTCTCCAGACCCTCACGATAGTCAGGTTTGCTGTTGCTGTCGATAGAGATCTGAGCCTCGTTGCCGAGCTTGACGCTCATATAGAGCCACTGGCAGATTGGCTTGATGGCATCGTGGAAACGTGGATACCAGTCGAGTGCGCCACGCTGTGCGGTGGTAGAGCAGTTTGCATACATCCAGTCCATACCGTTCTTGGCGAAGAGTGGCATGAGCGACTGGGTGAGCTCCTCTACGGTCTCGTTGAAGGCCTCTGATGGTGAGTGGCCGTTCTCACGCAATACCTCGTACTGAGCGAGCAGCAAGCCCTGGATAGCACCCATCAAAGAACCACGCTCGCCGGTGAGGTCGGAAGTAGCCTCGCGCTGGAATGTGGTCTCGAACATATAACCTGAGCCGATACCGATACCGAGGGCCAAGGTGCGGTCCATAGCACGGCCGGTAGCGTCCTGATATACAGCGTATGAAGAGTTCAAGCCACGACCCTCAAGGAACATGGTGCGGAGTGATGTACCAGAACCCTTAGGAGCAACCATGATGACGTCAATATCCTTAGCAGGAACGCAACCTGTGCGGTCGTTCCAAGTGATGGCGAAACCGTGTGAGAAATAGAGAGCCTTGCCTGGAGTCAGATATTTCTGGAGGGTTGGCCATACGCTCATAACGGCTGCATCAGAGAGCAAGCACATTACGATGGTAGCCTTCTCGGCAGCCTCCTCAATGCTGAACAAAGTCTTGCCTGGAACCCAGCCGTCAGAAACAGCCTTGTCGAAGGTCTTGCCCTGACGCTGGCCGACGATTACGTTGAAGCCATTGTCGCGCAGGTTCAAGGACTGACCAGGACCCTGTACACCATAACCGATAACTGCGATGGTCTCGTCTTTCAAGATTTCACGAGCCTTGTCGAGAGGGAACTCCTCGCGGGTCATAACGTTTTCGATGACACCGCCAAAATTCATTTTTGCCATGATTTTGTTGTTTAAAGTTGGGTATATTTGTTAATTGTATTATGTATTTCTCTTTTTTCGGCCAATGGACATCGGCCACAACCACACCTCCTTACTGCTGATGCGAATCCTCTTCGCGCTGCGTGAGGTATTGGTCAAGATGCTCGATGCACGACTTGGTGATGGCGATACGGCCCGAACGGACGAACTGCAACACGCAGCCCAAGTCGTTCAACTGATGGAAGAAGGCAAGGATGTCGTCGGTGATGCCTGTCTTCTCGACCGTGGTGAACGTCGGATTGACCTCGACAATGCGGGCATCGAAACGACGTACGATGCGCGAGATTTCCTTGTCGGCCAACACCAAAGGCGTCGAAAGCTTCAGGAGCGAGGTTTCAAGGATGAAGATTTCGTCATCGACAAAACAATTGGCCTGAAGCACGTCAATCTTCTTCTCGATCTGCTTGACCAGCATCTCAGCCATCTCACGCTTGCAATAGCACGTGATGGTGTACTTGTGTACGCCCGGAGTGCTCGATGCACAGACGTTGAGGCTCTCGATGTTTACCTGACGACGGGTGAAGACAGCCGTAATCTGGTTGAGGATACCCGCGTAGTTCTCGGAATAGATGATGAGAGTGTAAAGTGTCAATCCCTCATGATTCTGGTTGAGCAGCGAACCCTCCTTGCCCGGTGTAGCCGGAGCAGCGACGGCATTCTTGCTGAAACGCTCATGATAGCCCGTTGCCTTGACATCCTCGGCCAATGTAGCCTGACGCTCGCGATAGAGGTTCTTCTCGTATGAATTGCGATCGACGGCAGCGGCGGCCAACACAGCGGCATCAAGAGCCTCCTGTGCAGGATCTACGTCGTCTCGATTCTGACCGTTGCAATTACGTGGACAAGTATTGCAATCGCCACACTCGGCGGCACCATATTTCTTTTCTTGTTCCATAACTTACTTCACCTCTAATAACATTTCATCGACATTTCCACCTGGAGGCGTCATTGGCAAAACATTGTCCTCCTCCATCACAGCGCACTGCAACAGATATGGGCCTTTCGTGTCCAACATCTCGCGAACCGCACCTTCCAAGTCCTTGCGATCAATCACCGTGCGGCATGGGATTCCATAGCCCTCGGCAATCTTCTCGAAATCCGGGTTCACCATCGGCGTGAACGAATAGCGCTTGTTGAAGAACATATACTGCCATTGGCGCACATTGCCCAAGAAGTTGTTGTTCATCAGAATCATCTTGACCGGACACTGCTGCTCCATGATGGTGCCAAGCTCCTGAATGGTCATCTGGAAGCCGCCATCGCCGCAGAACATACAAACCGTACGATCAGGAGCGCCGAATGTTGCACCAATCGCAGCCGGAATGCCGAAACCCATCGTTCCGCAGCCGCCGCTGGTCACTACCGAATGAGGCTTGGTGAACTTGAAGTATCGGCAACCGAACATCTGGTTCTGGCCGACATCTGTCACAAGGATTGCCTCGTTGTTGGATGCCTCAGTCACAGCGCGAACGACCTCGCCCATCAGGAGCGGGCCATCTTTCGGATAAAGTGCCGGCTCGATCACCTTGTTGAACTCCTTCTCGGCGTATGGCTTGAACCCTGCAATCCACTGTTCATGGCGTGCAGCATCGACCTTTTCGGTCACTGCGGCCAATGTATGCTTGCAGTTGCCCAAGACGGCCAAGTTGACCTTAACATTCTTGTTGATTTCCGATGGATCAATCTCGAAATGAATGATTTTTGCCTGCTTGGCGTATGTCTGCAGGTTGCCAGTCACACGGTCATCGAAACGCATACCGACAGCAATCAGCAAATCGCACTGGTTGGTCATGACATTGGGACCAAGGTTACCGTGCATACCCAGACGACCCATATTGAGCGGATGATCCGTCGGTGCGGCCGACATTCCCAAGAAGGTCGTTCCGAACGGAATCTGCGCCTTTTCGCAAAGCGCCAACAATTCAGGCTGCGCATCGGCCAACTCAACACCCTGTCCGACCAACATGAATGGCTTGACACACTCATTGATCATACGGGCAGCCTCTGCGATGGCATTTGCATCCGGCTGAGGTTCTGGAACATACGAACGAATGAAGTTGACCGTCTGAGGTTCATATTCGATGAGTGCTGTCTGCGCATTTTTGGCGAAATCGAGCACGACAGGACCTGGACGACCCGACTTTGCAATATAGAAAGCACGTGCAACAGCCCACGGAATATCTTCAGCACGGCGAATCTGGAAGTTCCACTTTGTGATAGGCTGGGTTACGCCGACCACATCGACCT
>JAEEGH010019981.1_pt1 | contig 13982 bp, 11 predicted proteins | sample 9134181 | NCBI WGS metagenome assembly JAEEGH01 (sample SAMN16246544, study PRJNA631951) | gut metagenome | biome: gut microbiome; feature: rumen; material: DP-attached | host: Bos | place: Iran: Karaj | collected 2018-10
CAGTTCGTTAGGCACGATGTGCATCTCATAGTTGGCCACTGCCGTCCAGTAACAGATGAGGCCGAGGACAAGGATGGAAAGGTCGCGCACTGCTATCTTCCTCGTAAGGTACTGGGGACGCATCAGTGAGATGTGGCTCCAACCGAAGAGCACACCGCCTGAATGGAAGTATGACACTGAGAGTGCCGACGCCACTACGGGACACGCGGTGCGCAGCTGGTAATAGGCGTGTATGCAGAAGCCTATGCCGAAGATGACATAGTTGAGAGCCATGAAACGTCGTGAGCGCAGGTACATGTCATAGTTGCGATACATATAGTTGTTATGCAACAATACGAAGGCAATCATGATGTTGACTGCTCCCGCAAGATAAAGCACAGTTTGATAAAGTTGAAGTTCCATTTTTATAGGTGTATTCCTAAATTTCACTGCAAAGGTATAATTTTTTCATGGAATAAGGTGTGTAATTTTCGACAATGGTGTGTAATTTTCGACAATAAGGTGTGTAAATTTCCGAAAATTTACACACCTTTTTTCTTTCGTATCTCAAAGAAAAACAGTACCTTTGTAAGAGTTTTAGAGAAAAAAGGGAAAAAGATACATTTTTTTAATGGGGAACATGCAATTTACAGCCATAGTGCTTATGTCATTGCTGACGATGAAACTGCTGTTGCTGCCCGGAAGGGTGGCAACTAATGCCGTTTTGAATAGGTCGCGATGGCTGATGGTTGTGAGCACGGCGTTGCTCGGAGTGCAGTTCCTTTTACAACTATCATTAGGTTTGCGTGCGCTGGGTGTGACTCAGGCTGTGATGGTAAACCTCATATTCTTCATTCCATGTTCATGGCTGATGTCGCTGGCAGTGCTTTACCTGCAGCAACAGGGACGCGTTACTATATTTGAGAAATATATAGGTGTGGTTACATGGCTTGTTGTACTGGCGGCGATGGGTGTTGCCGCTGCCGTTGATGGCCAGCCGTTGATGGCAGGGACGACGGAAATACGCAATGCAGAGATAATATCCTCGTGCCTCTATGCTGGCATGCAGGGATACTATGCCTATAAGCAGGCTACAAACGTGCGCGCCATGAGTAATGCCCTGCACAACTACTTTGACCGCAACCAAGACAATATGCTGAGGTGGATGCAGATGAGCGTCTTCATACTGGTGGTTCTGGCGCTGATGGTGCCCGCCCTGATATTCATACACAGTGTATGGCTGGCGGTATTCGGTGTGTTCTTCTGCTTCGGCATCTTCTATCTTGTTGACAGTTTCTGCAGCTATGCTGTCAGCTCTGCACCGGGAAAGGTGAGGGAGGCAGAGCGGAGTGAGGAACTCTCCAAGGCCGTGGGTGAAGAGAACGGAATGGAAGAGGATGCGGAGGCAATGGAGAGAGTGACACAACTTGTGGAGCGCTGGCTGGAGAAAGACCGCTATCTGAGGAACGGCATGAAGTTGCCTAACGCCGCAAGGGGTATAGGCGTACCGCAGTATCAGTTGAAGGCGTGGCTGCGCTGTAACAACATGAAATACAGTGAGTGGATAGCTAACCTGCGCATAGAGGAGGCAAAGCGAATACTGCGTGAGCATTCAGACTGGAGTAATGAGACGATAGCACAGCACTGCGGATTCAACGACCGTAGCTATTTCCACAAGAAGTTCAAGGAGGTGGTGGGCATGTCGCCGGCTGACTACCAGGTGAGTGTAGGAGTACAAAAAGAATGATAAAAGATAGACAATGATATGAGAAATACGTTATTATACTTGATGCTGGCAATGGCCTTGGTGTCATGCGGCAGCAAACAGAAGCAGGCTGTTACAGCTGATGATGAGCCGATACTCGTGGGACCGACGTTTAACGAGGATTCCGCTCTCGCATTATGTGCGAAGCAGTGTGAGTTTGGTCCTCGTACCATGAACAGCGAGGCACATGAGAAGTGTGGTGCATGGATTGTTGACAAGTTCAAGCAGTATGGTTGTGACGTTACCCTGCAGAAGGCAGACCTGAAAGGATGGGACGGTACGACGTTACATTCCACGAATATCATAGCAAGCATAAACAAGGCTGCTAAGCGCAAAATGATAATCTGCGCACACTGGGACTGCCGTCCGTGGGCAGACAACGACCCTGACAGTACTAACTGGCGTAAGCCTGTGATGGCAGCCAATGATGCTGCCAGCGGTGTGGCGGTGATGCTTGAGCTGGCACGCGTGATACAGGAAGACAGTGTGAAACTGCCTTATGACATAGTCTTCGTATGCTTTGATGCAGAGGACTATGGCGCTCCGCAGTGGTCAGGTATAGAGGATGAGAAGTCATGGGCTCTCGGTGCACAGCATTTTGCAAAGAACTTGCCTGCAGCCTATGAGCACGGCATACTGCTCGACATGGTAGGCGGACAGGGCGCATGTTTCTATCAGGAGGGTTTCTCAAAGCATTATGCGCAGAACATTGTCGATGCAGTGTGGCAGTCGGCTGAGGATGCGGGCTATGGCTCATTCTTTACCCGACAGACCGGCGGCACCATCACTGATGACCACAAGCCGCTGATAGACGCAGGCATACCTACCATCGATATCATACCTTTCTATCCTGACTGTGAGCAGAGCGGGTTTGGTCCGACATGGCATACAGTCAACGATGATATGCAGCACCTTGACAAGGCTACCCTGAAGGCTGTAGGACAGACAGTGATACAATACCTATACACACGCCGTTGATACAGATGACAGAACAGACCGCAGCCATAACACTGTCTTTGCTTGCTGCCGGGCGTCTCAGTCTTACTGACGTGGTGACGCTGTATGAGGCGGCGGGTTCTGCACTGTCGGTGTTGGAGAACCGTAAGGACATACGCAGCATAGTGCCGGAGGCTACCGGGAAGCTCTGCAATGTCATGGCATCAGATATAGCATCCGTCATACAGATGGCGCAGCAGGAACAGCAGTGGGCCGCTGATAATGGCGTGGGCATCATAATGATATCAGACAAGGACTACCCTGAGCGTCTGCGCAGCTGCCATGATGCCCCGTTGGTGCTATATACCAAGGGAAAGACAGACCTTAACGCGCAGTGCACACTTGCCGTGGTGGGTACGAGAAAATGCACCTCGTACGGCAAGGACGTGATAGAAAGTATCATGCACGACCTCAAGGAACTGTGTCCCTCGGTGCGTATAGTGAGCGGTCTGGCATACGGTGTTGACATCTGTGCACACCGTGCAGCGTTAAACGAGGACATTGTCACCGTGGGTGTAGTGGCACATGGGCATGACACCCTATACCCAGCCCTGCACCGTAATGATGCCAACAGGATGACGGAGCACGGCGGAGCAGTTATAACAGAGTATGTGCACGGCACACGTCCGGAAGCACGTAACTTCCTGCAGCGTAACCGTATCATAGCCGGACTGACAGACGCTACGCTTGTGGTGGAGAGTGCGTCGCACGGCGGAGGACTGGTGACGGCACGCATAGCACAAGACTACGGCCGCGAGGTGTATGCCATACCCGGTCCGGTCGGCGCCCCTTACAGTGCCGGGTGTAACAATATGATACGCGACCAGAAAGCCCAGCTTGTGTCATCAGCGCAAGACATAGTCTCCATGATGAACTGGGAACAGCAGACGAAACTGCAGCAGGCACGTAAGGACGGCATAGAGCGCTCACTGTTTAACGACCTGAGCAGTGACGAGCAGAAGATTGCCGATGCATTGCGTCAGAGCGGCGACCTGCCCCTCAGCGAATTACTCGCGATTACCACCCTGCCGGTGTCAATGTTGCACTCCACGCTCTTCTCGCTTGAGATGCGTGGAATAATAAGGACAATGCCCGGAAACACATATCATTTTATCAGATAAACCGCAAGAAAAGGAAATTAAGGTTAAAATACAACCATAATTTCCTTTTTTCTTTTCTGATGTGATATATTTTTTGTAATTTTGCACTCTTAACAATCATTATAATAGCAATTTATATTCACTATGATTCAGGTAAAAGTAATTAACAAAGGAAAGCAACCTTTACCAGCATACGCAACAGAACAGAGCGCCGGCATGGACCTGCGCGCCGATATAGAGCAGCCGGTGACGCTTAAACCGCTTGAGCGCAGGCTTATACCCACAGGCCTTCACATAGCCCTGCCACAGGGATATGAGGCACAGGTAAGACCACGTTCGGGCTTGGCACTGAAGCATGGTATCACCGTGCTCAATACCCCAGGCACCATCGATGCAGACTATCGCGGCGAGATAGGTGTGGTGCTGGTTAATCTCTCTAACGAGGACTTCGTGGTAAATCCCGGTGAGCGCGTGGCACAGATGGTCATAGCAAAGTATGAGCAGGCAGTGCTGCAGACTGTGGACACCCTTGACGAGACAGAGCGCGGCGAGGGAGGATACGGACATACCGGAGTGAAGTAATCGTGGATGAGAGACTGAAAGGATACGTGAAATGCAACGGATAGCAATAATATTACTCCTGATACTGGGCTGCGTCGCCGTCAACGCCACTGCCAATGATGACACTACTGACAAGAGATACAGATATCTGTATATTGAGGCGGTAAGGCAACAGGACCTGGGCAACTATGCGGTAGCCCTTGAGCTCTTCAGACGCTGCCATGACCTGAAACCCGATGCTGCAGAGACTAACTATGCGCTCGGCGTGTTCTATCTGGCACTTGACCGTGACACCCTCGGACTGCAATACCTGCGTGCCGCCGTGGACCGGGAGCCAGACAACAGCGAGTTTGCCGAGAGGCTGGCGCAGACATATCTGTACCGCAACCGTATAGATGAGGCAACGACGGTATATGAGCAACTGTCAAGGGCATACGCCGACCGCACGGAGTACCTTGACATACTGATACGTATCTATGAGCGTCAGCGTGACTATCCCAAGCTGCTCGAGACACTTGACAGACTGGAGACACGCGAGGGACAGAGCGAGGAGATAACATTGGCTAAGATGCAGGTGCACTCGCTGAATGGTAACCAGGAGGGAGCCTACAAGGAACTGAAAAGCCTTACCGATGCTCATCCCAACGATATGAACCTGCAGGTGATGATGGGTAACTGGCTGCAGGGCAATGGTAAGAGTGATGAGGCTCTGCAGGTATTTGAACGTGTGATGAGGGAGGAACCTACAAATGCCAAGGGACAGATGTCGCTGATGGACTACCACCGTGCACACGGTAATGTGGCAGCGGCAGACAGCATACTCTACAAGATGCTCGTAAACCCTTCCACGGAACCACAGCTGCGCGTCACACTGTTGCGTAACTGGGTGCAGGACAGTGAGCAGAACGGAGGTGACTCGCTGCGTATAATGGAGCTGTTCAACCGTGTGCTCACACTGCCGCAGACTACGTCGGAGGTGGCAGAGATGAGAGCTGCCTACCTTGTATTGAAGAATGCACCTGCCGACACGCTGCGGTCTGCATGGGAGAAAGTGCTGAGCATATCGCCGGAGAATATAGCTGCACGCCTGCAACTCGTCCAGATAATGTGGCAGGACAGCATTGACGACAATGTGATACGTGAGTGCCGCAAGGCTACGGAGTATATACCTGATGAGCCGGTGCTGTATTACTACCTCGGACTGGCGCAGTATCTCAACGAACATTATGATGACGCACTGTCATCCCTGAGACGCGGGGTGGGGTGCATAAAGAAGGAAACCCCTGCCAACGTGTCGTCTGACCTCTATGGAATGTTGGGTGACCTACTGCAGAAACTGCACCGCTCGGAGGAAGCCTATGTGGCATACGACAGCTGTCTGGTGTATGACCCCGACAAGGTGATGATACTCAATAACTACGCGTACTTCCTCTCATGCGAGCAGCGTGACCTGAAGAAGGCAGAGAAGATGAGCTACCGTGCCATCACCGCTGAGGCTAACAATGCCACATACCTTGACACCTACGCCTGGATACTGTATCAGCAGGGCAGGTATGACGAGGCGCGTATATACATAGACCGCGCACTTGAGAACGACACAGTGGATGCACAGCCTAACGGCGAGGTGCTGGAACACGCTGGAGACATATACTACCGCCTGGGACTCACAGAGGAGGCACTCTCCATGTGGCAGAAGGCTCTGCCGCTCGATGTGGAGGACAAGGCTTTGTTACAGAAGAAGATTAAACGTAAAAAGATAATAAAGAAGTAGGAAATGAAAAGAAGTATCATATCTGCGTCAGTTCTCTGCACCATGTGTGCAGTGCTGATGACATCATGCGGCGCTGTGTCACAGTTCTCTAACTCGAGCACACGCAACACTTCTACTACTCAGCAGGGTAGCACCACCAAGACAACGGCATCTACGGCGACGGCGACGGTGGCTGCGGTTAAGGCCATAGACTATGTAAGAAAGGTTAATGACAATGCCGTATATACGAAGAACATCACTTCAAAGATAGACGTCACCATCAATTCCTCTGGCAAGGATATCAGCGTGAGCGGAAAACTGAACATGAGACGCAATGAGGTGATACGCATAACACTGACGCCGTTCGGACTGATGGAGGTGGGCAGACTGGAGTTTACACCAGACTATGTACTGCTTATCAACCGTCTGGACAAGGAGTATGTGAAGGCCACATACAATGATGTTGACTTCCTCAAGGCTAACGGCCTTGACTTCTACTCTCTGCAGGCTCTCTTCTGGAACGAGCTCTTCCAGCCGGCGAAGAAGGAACTGACAGATACAGACCTTGCCATCTTCAATGCCGACATGGCACAGCAGGGCAGCCGTCATATCACGTTGGCAGCAAGCAAACTGTCAATGGACTGGACCACTGACGCTGCTAAGGCTCTCATCACCGAGGCGCTTATAACATACGCCAAGGGCACCACGCAGGCTTCTACGGTAAAGATGGAATATGGTGACTTTATGCCGATGGGCTCAAAGCGCTTCCCTACAAAGGAGAAGGTGACCTTCGCGTCAAAGTCCATGAGCACCGGCAAGATATCTCTTGAACTGTTGCTTAACAAGATAAACAACGATGCGAACTGGGAACCGCGTACCACGGTGTCTGACAAGTTCAGACAGATAACCCCACAGCAGTTCTTTACAAAACTCGGAAATATGTAATGCGCAGACTTACTCTCTACATAATATCATTGCTGCTCATATCCATGCCCGTGATGTCACAGACTAAGCGCACCACGGCGAAGTCGTCGGCTAAGACTACAAAGACCGCGACAGCAAAGAAGGCCACAACGGCAAAGAAGGCCACAACGGCAAAGAAGACCACGGCAAAGACCACTGCCAAACCTGCACAGAAACAGTCTGTGAGCAGCCTGCGTAGTGAGCAGGCGCGTATCAAGCAGAACATCAAGAAGCAGGAGCAGGCGCTGAAGGCTAACAAGGCACAGGTGCAGAAGAAACTGCGTGACCTGGAGCGCATCAACGGCGACATGAGCCGTCAGCAGCACTCTATTGACTCCGTTAACCACGAGATACGACGCATTGACGGTGACATCAATATGCTCAACACGCAGTTGAATGAACTTGACCAGCAGTTGGCTGAGCGTAAGAGCAGCTACATCAAGTCTATGCGATACATGGCGAAGCAGCGCGGCATACAGAGCCAGCTGATGTTTGTGTTCTCTGCCAAGAACCTGTCAGAGATGTATCGCCGTTTGCGTTTCATGCGTGAGTACGCTGCCTTCCAGCGCACACAGGGTAAGACCCTGCAGCAGAAGCAGGCCCAGATAGACCAGAAGCGTGCACAGCTCAATGTGGTGAAGGGCGAGAAGTCAACGGTGCTCTCAAAGGGACGCAGGGCCCATCAGGCTCTTGCTGCAAAGAAGAATGAGCAGCAGAAGATTGTCTCTACACTGCAAAACCAGCAGAAGACGATACAGGCGGTGATAGCTGACCAGAAGAAGAAGGACGCAGCGCTTAATGCGCAGATTGACCGTCTGGTGTCAGAGGAGGTGGAGCGCGCCCGTCAGCGTGCAGCCGCCGAGGCACAGAAGAAGGCAGACCAGGCTGAGTTGCAGAAGAAGCGTGCTGCCGAACTGGCGCGGCGTAAGGCTGAGGCTGAGGAAAAGGCTAAGGAGAATGAGAAGCGCATAGCTGCCGCCAAGGCTGCAGAGGAGAAGGCCAAGGCTGAGGCTCGTGAGGCTGCCAGGGCTGCCAAGGACAAGAAAGACCGTGAACTGGCGGAGCAGAGGGCCAAGGAGGCTGAGGCTGCGCGTATAGCGGCGGAGAGAAAGGCCAAGGCCGACAAGGAGAGGGCAGAGAAGGCTGTTGCCGAGGCTAAGAAGGAGTCTGCCAAGGTAAGCACCCTTTCTACTGTTGACAGACAGCTGAGCGGTACTTTTGAGGCTAATAAGGGCAAACTGCCGTCACCGCTTGTGGGAGGAAAGATAGTAAGCCACTACGGACAGCATACCGTGGAGGGACTGCCGGGAGTGGTGCTTGACAATAAGGGTATCAACATACTGGGCTCTGCAGGTGCCTCTGTACGTGCCATCTTCGACGGCGAGGTAAGTGCTGTGTTCAATGTGGGCGGCTCTATCGGCGTGTTGGTAAGACATGGTGCATACATATCAGTGTATTGTAACCTCAGGTCGGCAAGTGTATCTCGCGGACAGAAGGTCAGCACTAGGCAGGCCATAGGAATAGTAGGAAGTGACAATATACTGCAGTTCCAGTTGCGTAAGGAGCGTGACAAACTGAATCCTGAACAGTGGTTGGCACGCTGATTTTTTAGGTGGTGGAAAAAGGCCGGATGACGATTTTGTCCTATTTTGGCATGGTCGTTACCCCCATTTTCCTTGCGATATTTCAAAACTTTTTACAACTGATTTCGTACAGCGAAATCTACGGATGGTTGTAACTCGTTGATAATCAGTGGATGGTTATAATAAAGCATAGAGAAAGCATAGCTTTTGCGTCGCAAAAGCTATGCTTTTAGCTTGTAAAAGCTATCATTTCTCGGTGTGAAAGCTATCACTTTACATGGTAAAAGCTATGCTTTCACGAAAAAAAGTGGTTGAAAAGAGCAAAAAAGGCATCTTTTTCTCGTTTCTCGTGCCTCCTTTTCTCCTAGATTTCATTTTTTAGTTGACAAAATTAAAAAGGCGAAATGACGAAAATGTCCTATTGGAGGGGTGTTGGCGAAGGGTGCTGAAGAGGGTGTGAAAAGGATTCTGATGAGGGGTGTGAAAAGGAGTAAGGAAAATCAAAAAAGAGGATGTGCAGTAGTGCTCATCCTCTTTTTATCGTGGTTTTAATGAAAAGTTGTTTTAATATATAGAAGCTAAGAAATTATTATCAGTTTTGTTTTGTGTCGCTATTTACGTTAGCCTGCCTTGCAGCCTGTGCGGTGTCTGTCTGTGCAACGGTGTTGCGATACTGCTTCATCTGCTCAAGCATCTCTATAGAGCGTGCCACCTCTTGCTGTTTCTCCTGCTCCTCGTTGCTGTAAGGCATCTGTGCTGCCTGTCCTATGGCGAGTACCACTGCTACAGAGGCTGCTGCCTTGTATAGCGGGCGCAGGCGACGGTTCAGGCTTACCTTGCGTGCCTTCACCTTGTTGGTGTCTGCCTCTGCCGTCTCACCGATGATGGCAAGTATGCGGTTGTCAAAGTCCTCACCCAGTGTCTCGTCTTGTTTGGACATCTGCTGCTCAAGGAAGAGCTGACGGTAACACAGGAGATGCATAGGCACCCTTGTTATGTCCTGCGAGAAGAACGCACGTAACACTCTTTCTTCCTCGAGTGTCGTCTCACAGTCGAAGTAGCGTTCTATTAGTTGCTCTATGTATTTGTAGTCTAACATATATTTGTCAATAGCTAAATTCTTCCTCCCCCTACATAGAGATGACGGATGGGACAGGGGAAAAGTTACACATGATAGTGTTAAACAATGTTAACTTAATCAAAGGCTTCTTCATCCTCTGGTATATCCTCTTCTATCACGAGGTTGTCGATGATGAACTGTTGTCTTTCCATGGTGTTCTTTCCCATGTAGTAGGCAAGCAGTTTCTCCACCTCGTCGCTCTTTTGCAGTGTGACCTGCTCAAGGCGTATGTCGGGACCTATGAAGCCGGCAAACTCGTCAGGTGATATCTCGCCCAGTCCTTTGAATCGTGTAATCTCAGGGTCTGGACCGAGATCAGCTATTGCCTGCTGGCGCTCTTCGTCGCTGTAGCAGTAGCGTGTGACGTAGTCCTTTGGTTTCTCGCCACGCTCCTTGAGCTTCTCATCCTCTATTGCAATGACACCCTTTTTCTTGATCTTCGTGCGCTTGTTTCTTACACGGAACAATGGTGTCTGCAGTACATACACATGTCCCTTCTTTATCAAGTCGGGGAAGAACTGCAGGAAGAACGTTATGATGAGCAGGCGGATGTGCATACCATCCACATCGGCATCGGTAGCCACAATCACCTTGTTATAGCGTAGGTTGTCAAGACCATCCTCTATGTTCAGTGCTGCCTGAAGCAGATTGAACTCCTCATTCTCATACACCACCTTCTTGGTAAGTCCGAAACTGTTAAGAGGCTTTCCGCGCAGTGAGAACACAGCCTGCGTATTCACGTCACGACTCTTTGTGATAGAACCACTGGCAGAGAGTCCCTCGGTGATGAATATACTTGACTCTTCCTTACGGTCGTTTTTCACATCAGAGAAGTGTATGCGGCAATCTCGCAGGTTATTATTGTGCAGGTTTGCCTTCTTGGCGCGCTCGCGTGCCAACTTCGTGACACCCGCCATGGCCTTACGCTCCCTCTCACTGTTCTTTATCTTCTCCTCTATTATCTCTGCTATGTCAAGGTTACGATGCAGGTAGTTGTCAACCTCTGTCTTTATGAAGTCGCCGATATACTTATTGACCGACACTCCATCAGGCGACATGGCCAGTGAGCCCAGCTTGATCTTTGTCTGCGACTCGAATATAGGCTCTTCCACGTTCACCGCAATGGCAGCCACGAGTCCGTTTCTTATATCGCCATACTCATACTTGCCGAAATACTCCTTTATGGTCTTGGCAATATGCTCCTTGAAGGCAGACTGGTGCGTACCGCCCTGGGTAGTGTGCTGACCATTTACAAACGAGTCATACTCCTCACCATTCTGATTAGTGTGCGTGAAGGCAATCTCTATATCCTCGCCCTTCATGTGGACTATAGGATATAGCGGATCGCTCGTCATCTGATCCTTCAGAAGGTCCTGCAGTCCGTTGCGCGATATTATGCGCCTGCCGTTGAACATTATAGCCAGTCCTGTATTCAGGTAGGTATAGTTGCGCAGCATCGTCTCCACTATGTCATTGTGGAACGAATAGTTCTTGAACAGCGATGCGTCTGGCTCGAAGTATATGTATGTACCCGTCTCGTCCTGTGTAGGCTCGGTAGTATCGCTCTTCAATATTCCGCACTCGAACTTTGCAGTGCGCACCTTACCGTCACGATAACTGCGCACTTCAAACTTGGTAGAGAGGAAGTTCACAGCCTTGACACCCACGCCGTTCATGCCGACCGACTTCTTGAAAGCCTTTGAGTCATACTTACCGCCGGTGTTGAGCTGGCTCACGGCCTCAATCATCTTGCCCTGTGGAATGCCGCGGCCGTAGTCGCGCAGCGATATGGCTTTGTTCTCATACATATCCACCTCTATGCGTTTGCCCGCATTCATGCGGAACTCATCGATAGAGTTGTCTATAGCCTCTTTGAGCAACACGTATATGCCATCCTCGGCATGTGTGCCGTCACCTAGTCGTCCGATGTACATACCCGGCCTGGTGCGGATATGTTCCACGTCAGACAGTTTGCGTATGTTGTCATCGGTATATTGTACTGTAGCTTCCTGTGATATGTTTATTTCCTCTGCCATATTATATTGTATTGTCTCCTTATTTTATAATAATGATAATCCTGTTTTATAATTATGTGATAATCATTGGCAAAGATACTAATTTTTTCTCAAAAGGCAAAATAATTCACCTTTTCTTTGTACGGATATGCAGACGTGAAGGAGTGTTTTATTTGCTCCATTAAGGAAAAAGATGTATATTTGCAGTGATTATGCAGAACACCACACTATATATAGAGAGACTGAAGCAGCTGCTGACGATGGAGTATGAGGCGGAGCGCGAGGAATTTCGCATTCAGTCGGAGAAGATGTCGATAGAGCGTAAGATACGGCGCGGCATCTGCTGGTGGCCCGTAAGCGTGGGCAGGTCTTATTACAACTCACTCAATCAGTTGGTGGTGGAGATACACGAGAACGGTAACAGGGCGGATACGGAGGACGAGGAACTTGATGTGCGCTCGTCATCCAGTGAGTTTGAGTATGGCAAGCCGGTGTAGTTCTTTCAGCCGGCGAAGGAGAAGGGCGGCAAGGTGCGTTACCTCTCCTTCACATCTGTCATCAGCTATGTTGACGGTGGCAGGATGGTTGTCACCGTACCGTCGGCAGCTAATGTGGCAGAGCTGAGCGGCATGGAGGGACTCGGTGTGCAGCTTTACTTTGATGAGACGAGTTACCGCACTATGCTCAGCGCCTTGGACGACGTGATAAACGGCAAGGGCAGACGGCTCACAGACCTGCGTGATATCTTTGCCGGGGTGAAGCCGGCGCGTAAGTTTACTACACGGCCGATGTCATTCCCGTGGCTTAACCCCACGCAGGAGAAGGCCGTTAACGAGGTGCTGTGGGCTAAGGATGTAGCAGTGGTACACGGTCCGCCAGGCACTGGTAAGACCACCACGCTGGTGGAGGCTATATATGAGACGCTACGCAGGGAGACGCAGGTGCTGGTGTGTGCACAGAGCAATATGGCAGTGGACTGGATATCAGAGAAGCTGGTTGACCATGGCGTGCCGGTGCTGCGCATAGGTAATCCTACACGAGTGAATGACAAGATGTTGTCATTTACTTATGAGAGGAAGTTTGAGTCACACCCCGACTATGCGGAGCTGTGGGCCATACGCAAGAACATACGTCAGCTTCACGCCGTCAAGGCCCCTAACCGCCATCAGAAGGTGGCGAGGCTAAGGGAACGGGCGCAGGAGATAGAGGTGCGTATCAACGCTGACCTCTTCGGCGAGGCGCGTGTGGTGGCATGTACGCTCGTTGGTGCTGCAAACAAGATAATGGTGGGGCAGAAGTTCTCCACGCTCTTTATAGACGAGGCGGCACAGGCTCTTGAGCCAGCCTGCTGGATAGCCATACGCAGGGCAGGCAGGGTAGTGCTGGCCGGCGACCATCAGCAGCTGCCGCCCACCATCAAGTGTTATGACGCCATGACGCAGGGACTGGGCAAGACATTGATGGAGCGCATAGTGGAGGCGCAGCCCGACAGCGTGACGCTGCTGGGAGTGCAGTATCGTATGAACGATGCCATAATGAGATTCTCCTCCGACTGGTTCTATGGTGGCAAACTGTGTTCAGACGACAGCGTGCGCCATCGTTCGGTACTTGACTATGAGAAGCCCATAGTGTGGATAAACAGTGATGAGCCGGAGCAATACGTGGGCGAGAACCATGGACGCATCAACAAGGCAGAGGCAGACTTGTTGTTGTTGCATTTGCAAGGGTATGTCAACAAGATAGGTGTAGGACGTTTCATTGAGGAGAGGATAGACGTGGGCATTATATCGCCCTACCGTGTGCAGACACATTACATACGCCAGCGTATAAACAGCAGTGAGGAGCTGCGCCGCGTGCGCCATCTCATCACCGTGGGAACGGTGGACGGCTTCCAGGGACAGGAGCGTGACATTATATTTATATCGCTTGTGCGCAGCAATGAGCACGGTCAGATAGGTTTCCTCTCTGACCTGCGCCGCATGAATGTAGCTATGACACGCGCCAGGATGAAGCTCGTCATCTTCGGTAACATCCAGACTCTCTCTCACAGTGCGTTCTATAAGAAACTAATAGGATATATAGACTCGCTTTGACAAATAACGCTTTAACAAGAAATAAGAGGATGTGAATGCACATCCTCTTATTTCGTT
>JAEEGH010019982.1_pt1 | contig 13982 bp, 13 predicted proteins | sample 9134181 | NCBI WGS metagenome assembly JAEEGH01 (sample SAMN16246544, study PRJNA631951) | gut metagenome | biome: gut microbiome; feature: rumen; material: DP-attached | host: Bos | place: Iran: Karaj | collected 2018-10
CGACGATGGCCGAGACCCCGGCTGCCAGACCGTCCATACCGTCGGTCAGGTTGGTTCCGTTCGAGCAGGCGGTGATGATGAAGGTGATGACCAGCACGTAGAGGCCGCCCTGCAGGGCACGGACAAACTGTCCGGAGAAGGGAATCAGCCACTTGTAGTCGAACTCGTTGCCCTTGAAGAAGGGGATCGTGGTGCGGCTGTAGCTCACGCCCTGGTCGGCGGTCAGGTAGAGGGTGAGGCCCACGAGCAGGCCCAGGAGCACCTGTCCGATAATCTTGTACTTGCCGCTGAGCCCCTCCTTGTTGTGTTTGAAGACCTTGATATAGTCGTCGGTAAAACCGAGCGCTCCCAGCCAGATGGTGGTCACGATGAGCAGCATCGTGTTGATGTTGGTCAGGTCGCCGAAGAGCAGTACCGGAACGAGGATCGAGATGAGGATGATCAGACCGCCCATCGTCGGGGTGCCCTTCTTCTGAAGCTGCCCCTCCAGCCCCAGGTCGCGGATGGTTTCGCCGATTTGTTTCTTCTGCAGCCAGTTGATCATGCGACGGCCGAAGATCAGGGCGGTCAGGATGGCGACGACGCTGCCGGCAATGGCACGGAACGAGATGTAGTGCATCAGGCCCACACCCGGGAAATCGATCCCGGCCCGCTGGAAATAGTCAAACAGATGATAGAGCATAACCTGTTGTATTACGTTGAATTAGATTTCTTTCATCAGTTCTGCGACATAGCTGCGCTCGTCGTAGTCGATCTTGGTGGTTCCGATAATCTGGTAGTCTTCGTGGCCCTTGCCGGCAATCAGGATGACAGCTCCCTCGTCGGCGGTCATCAGCGCGGTGCGGATGGCCTCCTTGCGGTCGGCGATGAAGATGGATTTGCGCATGGCCTCGTGGTTCAGGCCGGCCTTGATGTCTTCGATGATGGCCAGTGGATCCTCCGTACGGGGATTGTCGCTCGTCACCACGAGCCGGTCGGCATACTTGCCGGCGATCTCGCCCATCTCGGGACGCTTGGTCTTGTCGCGGTCGCCGCCGCAGCCGAACACGCAGACCAGCTGGCGGTCCCGGGCGGTCTCGCGCAGGGTCTTGAGCACATTCTCAAGGCCGTCGGGCGTGTGGGCGTAATCGACAAAAGCGGTGAGATCACGATGCTGGCTGCGGTAGTATTCGAGGCGTCCGGCCACCGTACGCAGGGCGCTCATCCGCACCAGCACCTCCTCCTTGTCGGCACCCAGCAGAATGGCCGCACCATAGACGGCGAGCAGGTTGTAAGCATTGTGCGCTCCGATGAAATTGCACCAGAGGCGGCGTCCGTCTATCTCGAGTTCCATGCCGTCGAGGGTTTCTTCCACGATCTTGGCCCGGAAATCGGCCATCCGCCGGCAGGCGTAGGTATGGATGGCGGCCCGGGTGTTCTGGGTCATCACCTCACCGTGCTTGTCGTCCAGGTTGGTCAGCACCCAGGCATCCTGCGGCATGTGGTCAAAGAAGAGTTTCTTGCAGCGGAGATACTCCGCGAAGGTTTTGTGGTAGTCGAGGTGGTCGTGGGTGATGTTCGAAAAGATGCCTCCTTTGAAACGGATGCCGGCGATGCGGTCCTGGGCCAGGGAGTGCGAACTGATCTCCATGAAGCAGTATTGGCAGCCCGCGGCGGCCATTTCAGCCATCAGCCGGTGGACGCTGACCGGGTCGGGGGTGGTGTGGTCGGACGGGAGCCTCCGGCTGCCGATATAGTTGGCGATGGTGGAGAAGAGGCCGCAGCAGTAGCCCAGCGACGTGAAAAGTTGCCAGAGCAGCGTCACGGTCGTGCTCTTGCCGTTGGTTCCGGTGATGCCCACGACCTCCATCTTGGAGGAGGGATGGCCGTAGAAGTTGTCGGCGGCCAGGCCGAGTGCCAGACGGCTGTTTTCCACCTTGACGGCGGTCACGCCCGTGCGCTGCCACTCTCCCGTTTCATAGATGACGGCCACCGCGCCGTTTGCGATGGCGGAATCGATGAACCGGTGTCCGTCGGCCTCCGTGCCGTTGACGGCCACGAAAAGCCAGCCCGGCGCACAGGTGCGCGAGTCAAAGGAGATGCCCTGGATGTCGATGGCGGTGCTGCCGCTGACGGCGAGGGCCGTGATGTCCTGGAGAAGATCGGTGAGTATCATTTCTTGGAAGTTTTTTCGTCGGTAAGAGTCAGTTCAATCCGGCTGTTCCGGCACGAGTCGCCCGGGGCGGGATGCTGTGCGGAGACCTTTCCGTGTCCGGAGGCCGTCACCTGGTAGCCCTGCGCCTCGAGCAGCAGGAGGCTTTCGCGCAGACCCAGTCCGCGGACATCCGGTACGCCGCCCGTCGAATCCGCGTGGGCCAGGGTGGCGGCCTCCACCTTGGGCAGACTGCCGGTGGGGGTGACGGGCTGTTTCCATTCGGGCCGGTTTACATAGATTTCATTGGCGATTTCGCAGACCACGGGGCCGCCCCAGGTGGCTCCGTAGAAGGAGCGGTGGGTGGGGTAGGAGTAGATGACCGCCATCACGGTGTACTGCGGATTATCATACGGGAAGAAGCCGGCGAAGGTCGCCTGGTATTTGTGCCGGCCGAGCCGGTCTTCATACTTGCCGTTGTCCATCACCACGCGGGAGGTACCCGTCTTGCCAGCCACGGCTACTTTGCAGTCGCGGAACTGGTAGTAACCGGTACCGTTCTCCACCACGCTGCGCATGGCCCGGTGCAACTCCTTGACCGTCTCTTTCTTGCAAACGCGTCCAATCGTCTGCACGGGGAACTCCTTGAGGATTTCGCCGTCTTTGCTGAACTCTTCGAGCAGGCGCGGAGCCACCATCACGCCGCCGTTGGCGATGGCGTTGTAGAAGTTGAGCGTGTGCAACGGCGTGACTTCCACGGTGTAACCCATGGCAATCTGCGGCAGGTCGGTTTCAGCCCAGTAGCTTCCGTCGTTGGGGTGTTTGATGCGGGCGCGGCCCAGACCCCGGATATCGAAGTCGTACTTATAATTAATATGCAAGTCATTCGCAAGCTTCTCTACGAAGTGCGCCGGATTGTTGCCATAGTTCTTGTAGGCCTGGATACGGAAGACGTTGTTCGAAGAGATTTCGAATCCGCGCAGGATCGAGATGGTCTTGTATTTGTCCAGGTAGTGGTCCACCAGCGGTTTGCCCTTTCCGCACTGGAAGTTCACGGTGGCGGGCATTTCGTCTTCCAGCTTCACCTTTCCCTCGTCGAGCAGGATGGTCAGCGTGGCCAGCTTGAAGACGGATCCCGGCTCGCCGACCTGTCCGATTGCGTAGTTGTAGGTTTCACGGTATTTTCCCTTGCCCTCCTTGCGGAGATTGGCCATCGCGCGGATGCGGCCGGTGGCGGTCTCCATCACGATCACGCAGCCGGCTTCCAGCTCGTCGCTCTTGGCCAGCTGGCGGTGCAGCGCCCGCTCGGCGATGTCCTGAATGTCGATATCGATGGTCGAGCGGACATCGACGCCGTCCACGGGCTCCACCCGCGGATGTTCGGTGTCCTCGATCCACTGGTGATGTTCGGTCATGCGGGTGTAGCGGATGCCTTCGGTCCCCTTGAGCAGGGAGTCGCAGCTGCCCTCGATTCCCACGAGCGAGGTTTCATTGGCCTTGATGTGGCCCAGCGTACGGAAGGCGAGTTCTCCGTAGGGGTACTGCCGGCGGTCGTACATCTCCGTCATCACACCGCCGCCGAAGCGTCCCTCGCGCAGGATCGGAAGGGCGCAGATGGCTTTCATCTGCTGGTAGGTGACATACTTCTGGGTGAGGCGGGTGTAGCGCTTGCCGGCCTTGCGGTCGCCCACGAGCATCTTGCGGTACTCCTTGGCGGGCTTGTCCTTCAGGATGGCGGCAAGTCCCCGGGCGAGACTGTCCACCCCGTTGGCAAACTTGGTGGAATCACTCTGGCAGCAGTCCATCACGACCTTGTACTCCGGAATGGAGAAAGCCAGGAAGCGGCCGTCGGTGGCCAGGATGCTGCCGCGGCGGCAGGGGATCGGATCGGACGAGGTGGTGGGGATGGCGAAACTGGTGTCGGGCTTGTGGATGAGCTGGAAGTCCACGATCCGGATGACGGCCGCGATGCAGCCGATCACGAACAGACCGAAGAAGATGCCCACTTTGATGATATTCGCCCGCATAGTCCGTTACTTTTCTTCCAGGATGACGGCCGGCGTTTCCGGGGCCTTGAGCGTGGAATGATTCTTTTTGAGGAGTTCTTCGAGGGTGCTGCGCCGGTCGAGGCTCAGCAGTTCCACGGAGCGCTGGTCCCGGGCGATATTGAGGGCCTCGATGGTCTTCTCGTTCTTGCGGACTTTGACCAGGGCGCTCTCCACCGTCAGGCTCCAGGTGATGAGTATGCTGAAGAGGACGAAGATATAGACCATAAACCAAACGTGGCGGTCCAGTTTGCGGTTGAGGATGAAGTCGCCGCTGAAAAAGTTGACGAACTTCCGGGTGATGTTCTTTACCTTGGCCATCTTCTATGCGTCCGTGCGTCTTGCGACGCGAAGTTTTGCGCTGCGTGCGCGGGTATTGCCGGCAATCTCTTCCTCGCGGGGCAGGATCGGCTTGCGCTCCACGCTCTCGAGCGGGGAGGCGCCGCGTCCCATCAGGTCTCGCTGAATCTCGCCCGTAGCGTTGCCGGACTTGAAATAGTTCTTGACGAGGCGGTCTTCCAGCGAGTGGTAGGTAATGACGGCAATCCGGCCGCCCGGTTTCAGGCTCCGGATGGCTCCCTGCAGGAAGCCGTCCAGATCTTCCAGTTCGCCGTTTACCTCAATCCGAAGGGCCTGGAAGACCTTGGCGAGGTATTTGTGTTCCGCCATCTTGGGCAGGATGCTCTCCAGCGCGCGGGCCAGGTCGCCCGTCGTGCGGATAGGGGCGCTTTCCCGCGCTTTTACCACCAGCGCCGCCGCCTTGCGGCTGTTTTCCACCTCGCCGTAGAGGCGGAAGATGCGCTCGAGGTCCTTTTCGTCGGCGTCGTTCACCAGATCGGCTGCGGTACGACCCGCGCGGGTATTCATCCGCATATCCAGCGGTGCGTCGAACCGGAAGGAGAATCCCCGTTCCCCGGTGTCGAACTGGTGGGAGGAGACGCCCAGATCGGCCAGGATGCCGTCCACCTGCGGGTAGTCGTGGTAACGGACGAAGTTGTGCACGAACCGGAAATTGTTGTGCACCAGGATAAGCCGTTTGTCGGCCGGGGCCTGCGCCAGGGCGTCGGTATCTTTGTCGAAGGCAATCAGCCGTCCCTTGGGACCGAGCCGCTCCAGAATGGCCCGGCTGTGGCCGCCGCCCCCGAAGGTGGCGTCAACGTAGACCCCTTCGGGTTTGAGAAGGAGCGCCTCGATGCTCTCTTGGAGAAGTACGGGGATGTGGTAAGCGGTCATGTCGTCCTCCCTGATTTATCCGAGAATTTTCTCGGCAAGGGCGACGAACGCAGTGCTTTCTAATTTCTGGGCCTCGTAGTGATCCTTCGGCCAGATTTCGATCTTGTGATTGTTGCCCGAGAATACCACTTCTGTTCCGGATGTGATGCCGGCTTGCTCCAGAAGGGATTTGGGGATCAGGATGCGGCCTAGCTTGTCATCCGGTTCCACGATGGCCGTTCCGCGCATGTACTCCCGCCAGAAGCGGTCGTGTTCGCGGTTGAAGAAATTCAGCTTCGCCTTGACGGCGGCGGAGTCGGCCTCCCACTCTGCGTAGGAGTACATCTCCAGGCTGCCGGTGAAGAGGGAGGCCTTGACTACGAACCGCAGGTCTGCACCCGGGCCCATCGCCAGCTTGAACGCCGCAGGGAACACCATGCGTCCCCGGTCGTCCACCTTTGCCTTGTATTCACCGATAAATGTTGCCATCGTCTAATCCGGTCGGAAATTAACCAAGTGCAAAGGTAGGGATATTTCTTCCATTTTCTTCCATTTCCTTACATTTATTTCCACATTTTATCCACAACGATTCCGCGGGTTATCAACAAGCGCAATTTTTCTTACTTTTGCCGATATGGAAACGGACCCGCGGGAAGCGATCGGGCTGTATGAACTGCAGCATCGGATTCAAGCCTCTCTGGCAGAAGATTTTGCCGGAAAGGTATGGGTGCGGGCGGAAGTGAGTGAATGCAAGGAGAATCCGGCCGGACACTGCTACCTGACCCTGGTGGACAAGACCGAGAAGGAGGGGGTGATGCGGGCACGTTGTTCCGCCATCATCTGGGCCTCTTCCTGGCGCCTCGTCGGCCCCTATTTCGAACGGCAGACGGGACAGCCCCTGGCCGTCGGCATGAAGATTCTCGTCTGCTGCCAGGTCCAGTACTCGGAGCTTTACGGCCTCTCCCTGATTATCACCGATATCGACCCTTCTTTTACCCTCGGTGAAGTGGAGGCGGCCCGCCGGCAGACGTTGCTGCGGCTCGAGAGCGAGGGCATGCTCGACTTGAACGGTCAGTTGCCGCTGGCGGCCCTGCCGCGTCGCTTTGCCGTCATCACCAGCGCCACGGCGGCGGGTTGGCGGGATTTCCGCCACCACCTGCTTGACAATGAGTATGGATTCCAGTTTTCCGCCGTCCTCTTCCAGGCTACGATGCAGGGAAGCGAGGCCCCCGCGAGTATCATCGAGGCGATGGATGCCGTAGCGGCCCGCGAGACGGAATTTGACGCCCTGCTGATTCTCCGCGGCGGCGGCAGCGCCTCCGACCTGGTCTGTTTCGACGACTACGAACTGGCGGTCAATGTCGCGCAGTTCCCGCTCCCGGTGCTGACGGGAATCGGGCATGACCACGACCACCACATCATCGACGAGGTGGCCCACACGGCGGTCAAAACCCCGACCGCCCTGGCCGACTACCTGATCGAGCGTTTTGCTTCGGCCGATTACGAACTCACCTCCCTGGCTCAGCGGCTCCGTCTGGCGCTCGAGGCCAAAGCCTCCCGCAGCGAGTCGCAACTCGCCGCCCAGCTGCTCCGCATCCGCAGCGCGCTGTCTCTCCGCTACACCCTGGAGGAGAAGCGCCTGGAGACCCTGCAGTTGCGCCTGGCCGCGGCGGATCCCGAGGCCCAGCTTGCCCGGGGCGGCGCCCTGGTCCTGCGGGAAGGAATGCGGGTCTCTTCGGCGGCTGCCTTCGCGGCCGGCGACCGGCTTTCGGTCTGCTTCGGCGACGGAACGGTGGAGGCGGAAGTTACATCCAAGACAATGAAAAACAACTGAATATGGAAGAGCAGAAGAAAACCTACGAATCGGTCTTTGCCGAGCTGGAAAAGCTGGTCGCGGCCATCGAGGATCCCAAGCGGGAACTGGCGGCCGTGGCGGCGGATGTGCGCAGCGCGCTGGAGAAGATTGCCTGGTGCAAGGAGTATCTCCGCGGCGACCGGGAACAGATGGAAAAACTATTCAAGGAGGAAGAACAATGATCGTAGCTGCAACCGGTTTTTTCGACGGCGTTCACAGCGGTCACCGCATGGTGATTGACAAAGCCGTGGCCATGGCCCGCGAGGCGGGCGGAAAAAGTATGGTCGTCACCTTTTGGCCCCATCCGCGCAACGTGCTCCAGCTGGATGCGGACAAACTGCGGCTGCTGACCTCCCTGGAGGAGAAGCGCCAGCGCTGCCTGGCCCTCGGCGTGGACGAATTCGTGGTCCTGCCCTTCACCCGGGAGTTCAGCGGCCTGACGGCGAGCGAGTTCCTCAGTCGCTATCTGGTTGGAAAGTACAACGTTACGCACCTGGTGCTGGGGTATGACCATCACCTGGGCAGCGACGATGTCCGCGAGGCCGAGCAGCGCGACAGGATCGTCCGCCTGTGCGGGATCGTGCCGGTCTCGGTCACCGAGAGTCTCTCCGCTTCCGGGCGTGCCGTGAGCTCGACGATGATCCGCGACATCCTTTCCCAGGGCGATGTCGTCCTGGGAAACAGTCTGCTGGGCTATCGTTATGCGCTCGACGGCGTGGTGGTGGCCGGCAACCGGATTGGCCGGACCCTCGGTTTTCCGACCGCCAACCTGTCGCTCTACGAGCCGCTCAAGCTGATTCCCGCCGGCGGCGTCTATGTCGTCAAGGTCACGGTGCTCGGCCGGAGCTACCTCGGAATCTGCAATATCGGAACGCGGCCTACGCTGGCCGACGGACGCGGTCAGATCGTGGAGGCCCATATCCTCGATTTTGAGGAGGACATCTATGGCCTGGATCTTCGCATCGAGTTTATCAGCCGCCTGCGGGACGAGCAGAAATTCGATTCGCTCGAGGGCCTGAAAAAACAACTGAAGAAAGACCTTTCCGCTGCACGGAAATTCCAGATATAATTCCTATCTTTGCCCCATCTAAAAACGGGGGGTCAACATGATGGAAATCCGCAGCGCTCTGTTCGCCGGAAGCAGCCAGAAGCTTCAGGACAGGCCTGCTGCCCGTCTCCCCGAATTCGCCTTTATCGGCCGCTCCAACGTCGGTAAATCTTCCCTGATCAACTGTCTCTGCGCCCACGGCAAGCTGGCGCACACCTCGTCGCAGCCGGGCAAGACGCGGCTGGTCAATCATTTCCTGATCAATGACAGCTGGTATCTGGTGGACCTGCCCGGTTACGGCTATGCCAAGATGGGACGTCAGGGGCGGGACCGTCTCGCTGCGATGATCCGGGAATATGTCCTGGGTTCGCAGGAAATGGCGCTCCTGTTCGTGTTGCTCGACTCGCGGCTGCCCCTGCAGAAGATCGACCTGGAATTCATGCGGATGCTGGGGGAGGAGGGGATCCCCTTCGCCATCATCTATACCAAGTGCGACAAATCGGGCACCCATGCCCTGGAGGCCCAGATTTCCCAGAACAACGCCGGCCTGCTGGAGGAGTGGGAGGAACTCCCGCCCGTCTTCCGCAGCTCCTCCAAGGAGAAAACCGGCCGCGAAGAGATTCTCAATTACATCGGAACCATTCTACAATCACTTTAAATCTATCAATACCTATGGAACAGCGTAATCATCGTTGGGAACAGTACGATCACCGGTTGAAAATCTTTGCCTGCACGGGCGCCCGCCCCTTTGCAGAGAAGATTGCTGAAAAACTCGGCACCCGGGTCGGCGATTCTGAACTTACCGTCTTCAGTGACGGGGAATTTCAGCCCCAGTACACGGAGAGTGTACGCGGCGCGACCGTCTTTATCGTTCAGGGAACCAATCCGCCGGCTGACAACCTCTTCGAACTGCTGCTGATGATTGATGCGGCGCGCCGTGCATCCGCCTACAAGGTCATTGCCGTCATTCCCTATTTCGGCTGGGCCCGCCAGGACCGCAAGGACCGCCCCCGCGTTTCAATCGCTTCCAAACTGGTGGCCAATATGCTTACCGCAGCCGGCTGCGACCGCGTGATGACCTGTGAGCTTCACGCTGCGCAGATTCAGGGATTCTTCGACATCCCCGTGGACCATCTCTGGGCTAGTTCCATCTTTATTCCCTACATCAAGAATCTGAACTTGGAGAACCTGGCCATCGCTTCGCCGGATATGGGCGGTGCCAAGAAGGCCAACGTCTATGCCAAATACCTGAACGCTTCGCTGATCATCTGCCACAAAGACCGCTCGAAAGCCAATGTCGTGGGCAGTATGACCGCCATCGGTGACATCGAGGGCAAGGATGTCGTGATCGTGGACTACATGGTGGACACGGCCGGCACCATTACCAAGTGTGCGGAAGTGCTGATGAGCCGCGGCGCCCGCAGCGTACGCGCCGTCTGCACCCATGCCATCCTCTCCGGTCCCGCTTACGACCGCATCAACGACTCGCCCATCAAGGAGTTCATCGTGGCCGACACCGTTCCCCTCAAGCCTGAGAAGGACAATACCAAGTTTACCGTACTCTCGATGACCGGCCTCTTTGCCGACGTGATAGACCATATCTACCACAACGAACCGGTCAGCGACCTCTTTATCCGCAGCTAACCAGACCATGATTCTCGAACCCTCGCTTCCCATCGAGCAGGTGCACGCCACCCTCGTCGACAAGATCGGCCGTTATTTCTCGAACTGCAACAAGCACCAGGCCGTCGTGGGCCTCTCGGGCGGGATCGATTCCGCCGTGGTGTACGCCCTCGCCGTGGAGGCGCTTGGCGTGGACAATGTCCGCGGCATCCTGATGCCTTCGGAATACTCCTCCATTCACTCGGTCTCCGATTCCGTGGAGCTGGTCAACAACGTGGGCGGCCGCTACGACATTATCCCCATCGAGAAAATCTATGCCGCTTTCATGCGCGAGATGAACGGGTATTTCTCGATCGGCGAGTGGTTTGTGGCGCAGGAAAATCTCCAGGCGCGGATCCGTGGCACCATCGTAATGACCTATGCCAACCGCTACGACGCCCTGCTGCTGAACACCTCCAACAAGAGCGAGCTTTTCATGGGCTACGGCACGCTGTACGGCGACCTCTGCGGTGCGATGATGGTCATCGCGGACCTCTACAAGCTGCAGGTCTATGAACTGGCGCAGGAGATCAATGCCGAGCGGCTGATCATTCCGTTGCATACCATCTCCAAAGAGCCTTCCGCCGAACTCAAGCCGGATCAGAAAGATACGGATACGCTGCCCCCTTACGGCGTCCTGGATCCCGTCCTCCATGCCCTGCATGAGGAGGGGATCCCGGCCGACGAGGTGATCGCCGGCGGTGCGGATGCCCAGCTCGTGGAGCGGATTATCCGGGTCAAGGCCGGGGCTGCGTTCAAAGTGGCGCAACTGCCTCCCATCCTGACGGTGGGAGAGCACCCGATTGCACCGGCTGAAAAGTGCCTCTGATTGGGGATTGATTACTCCGGCCGTTCGTGCAGGACGGCTTTGCGGAGTTCGAAATTCTGACCCAGATACTTCTTGCGGACCTCCGGATTGGCGGCCAGCTGCTCGGCGGTGCCGCTCTCCAAGATGCTGCCTTCGTACAGGAGGTAGGCGCGGTCTGTGATGGCCAGCGTCTCGTGCACGTTGTGGTCGGTGATGATGATGCCGATGTTCTTGGTCTTGAGCTTGGCAATGATGTGCTGAATATCCTCCACGGCGATCGGGTCGACTCCGGCGAAAGGCTCGTCCAGCAGGATGAACTTGGGGTTGATGGCCAGCGCCCGGGCAATCTCGCAGCGGCGCCGCTCGCCGCCGGAGAGCTGGATACCCAGGCTCTTACGGACCTTGTGTAGACCGAATTCATCGATCAGCGCCTCCAGCCGTTCCAGCCGGTAGGCCTTCTCGAATCCGGCCATCTCCATGACGGAGAGGATGTTGTCCTGAACGCTCATCGTGCGGAAGACCGATGCCTCCTGCGCCAGGTAGCCGACGCCCTTCTGGGCCCGGCGGTACATCGGGAGTTTGGTGATCTCCTCGTCGTCAAGGAAAATCTGGCCGTCGTTGGGTTTGATCAGACCGGTGATCATATAGAATGAGGTGGTCTTTCCGGCGCCGTTCGGGCCGAGCAGGCCGACGATTTCACCCTGTTCGACTTCGATGGAAACGCCCTTGACGACGGTGCGTTTGCCGTATTTCTTGACCAGGTCTTTGCAGCTGAGTTTCATGGCGGATTATTTTACTTCCAGTTCGAATTCCTTGCGGAGTTCGACGAATTCGGGGGAGTTCTGCCGCAGGTAGCGGTCTTTGTCGGATTGCATGTAGGGGACCTTCTCTTCCACCACGGCCGCCTGCTCATCCACCGTGAAACGGAGCCGGATGGTATTGTCGGTCAGCTCGGTGCGGAGATAGGCCTCGAGCTTCTGGCGGCAGGTATGGTCGATCCAGTCCTTCTGGGCCTGGGAGGCCACGGCGAAGGCGAGTTCGTGCGATTCGGCATCGATGACCGGATTGCCGGCGGCCAGCACGGCGGAGAGACGCGGCTGGGGCTGGGCGGCGGCCATCTTCTGCCAGGCGGCGTTGACGGTCTCCTGATCGAGCGGTTTCACTTCTGCCTTGTTCGCAGGCGCACTCACGGCAGCGGCCTGCTGAAGCATATTCTTGATGGAGAGTCCGGTAGGTTTGCGCGGTGCTTCTGCGGGCTGGGAGGGCTCGACCTGTTTCGGTGCGGGCTCGGGTGCAGGTGCCGGAGCCGGAGCGGGTTCCGCCTTTGGCGCGGGCGTTGCCGGTGCGGGTGCGGCTGCAGGGGTGGGAACCGGTGCCGGGGCGGGCGCAGCGGAGGGCTGGGGGGCTTCCCGACGGATCGGGGCCGCCACCGGTTCGCAGAGGCGGCAGATCTTCATCAGGGCGAATTCGATCAGCAGACGCGGGTTCCCGCTCTGCTTGTAGGCAGCGTCGCAGGTCGTTGCGATATCCAGCGCCTGGAAGAGAAACTCCGGCTGACGGGTGGCCGCGCAGCCCTGGTAGCGCTCCGCAACGGTCGGCGCCAGTTCAAGCAGCGTGTCGGCCGCTCCGCGGGCGCAGACGATCAGGTCGCGGAAATGGCTGCAGAGGCCGCCGATAAAATGCTGGGAATTGAATCCCGCCGCCAGGATCTCGTCGAAGATCCGGAGCGCCGTGGCGCTGTCGCCAGCCAGAAATGCGTCGGTCAGGCGGAAATAGTAGTCGTAATCGAGGACGTTGAGGTTCTTCACAACCTGCTCGTAGGTGATGTCGTTGCCGCAGAAGGCCACCATCTGGTCAAAGAGGGTGAGGGCGTCGCGCATGGCGCCGTCCGCCTTCTGAGCAATGATGTGCATGGCATCTTCGCTGATGGTAATTCCCTCGCACTGGGCGATATGGCGGAGATTCTGCACGATGCCGGAGATGGTGATCCGGTTGAAATCGTAGGTCTGGCAGCGGGAGAGGATGGTGGGAAGAATCTTGTGCTTCTCGGTGGTGGCCAGAATGAAGATGGCATAGGCCGGGGGCTCTTCGAGCGTCTTGAGAAAGGCGTTGAAGGCGGAAGCCGAGAGCATGTGCACCTCGTCGATGATATAGACGCTGTAGCGACCGATCTGGGGCGGGATGCGCACCTTGTCGGTCAGGGCGCGGATGTCGTCCACGGAGTTGTTCGAGGCGGCATCCAGTTCGTGGATGTTGTAGGAACGGCCCTCGGCGAAGGCGCGGCAGCTCTCGCATTCTCCGCAGGGTTCCATGTCGGCGGAAGGGTTGGCGCAGTTGATAATCTTGGCAAAGATGCGGGCGGCGCTGGTTTTGCCCACGCCGCGCGGTCCGCAGAAGAGGTAGGCGTGTGCCAGCTGCTCGCGGAGGATGGCGTTCTTGAGCGTCGTTGCGATGTTTTCCTGTCCGATCAGGGAGCCGAAACTGTTCGGCCGGTATTTGCGTGCGGATACGATAAACTGTGCCATGGTGATGCTGCCTTAAGCATACAAAAGTAGGAAAAAACTCTAACTTTGCAGCGGAGTTATGAACAATCTCGAAAAATATATTGAAGATTTCTCCGCCCCCTTGCCGGAGGCCCTTCACTGGCTGGAGCGGCAGACCCATCTGCGGACCAACTATCCCCATATGCTCTGCGGTCCCGAGGTGGGACGCCTGCTCGCCGCAATGGTCCGGATGATGGGGGCGCAGCGGGTGCTGGAGATCGGTACCTTCACCGGCTATTCCTCCATTTTTCTGGCCTCCGGCCTGAGCGAGGGCGGCGTGTTGGATGCGTTGGAAATCAACGATGAACTGGAGGATCTGATTCGGGAAGGATACGCCCGCGCCGGGGTGGCGGACCGCATCCGGCTCCACTTCGGCGACGCGCTGCAGCTGCTGCCCACGCTGCCCGAGGCGGCCTACGACCTGGTTTACCTCGATGCGGACAAGCGCCGCTATCCGGAGTTTCTGCAACGGGTGATTCCGCATCTGAAAGAAGGAGGCTGGATTGTGGCGGACAATGTGCTCTGGGCCGGAAAAGTCTGCGACGGGAGCTCCCGGGAGACGGGGCAGACCCGGGGCATTCTCGATTTCAATGCGGCGGTGGCAGCCGATCCCCGGCTGGAGAATTTTATCCTGCCGCTGCGCGACGGGTTGAACATAATCCGGTTGCGACAATTAAA
>JAEEGH010019984.1_pt1 | contig 13980 bp, 15 predicted proteins | sample 9134181 | NCBI WGS metagenome assembly JAEEGH01 (sample SAMN16246544, study PRJNA631951) | gut metagenome | biome: gut microbiome; feature: rumen; material: DP-attached | host: Bos | place: Iran: Karaj | collected 2018-10
TTTCAAATGCGTATGTTGCCCCACAAGTCATACAACGCAATGCTATTGAGCGAGAATAATCATCCTTCAGTGCCATAATTCCAAAACTTGGTTTATTGCAAAAGACTTAAAATGTCACTCTGATGACCATCAACAGCAGACTTAAATCCCTTTGTATATATCCTAAGAACCCCATTAGGAGATTCCCAACACCCATCTATCACCTGTTTGAATTGTTTAAACGTATTGAGGATATCTTCAAAAGCGCACTCCAATACACGAATCACATATTCTCTCAATCCACCAGATGTACGATCCATGAAGTACCTATAAAGTCGGACAGCATCTTCATTCACGTAATCAGACCATTTGTCAACAATCACCACTCTCTCATTCTTATCATGAACCAGTTTATGCCTCTGTATAAGTTGGTTCACGTATAAATCACCAAACGAATAGCCACAAATTAACAGAGAAGGATTCTCTATAATCTTCTTTGCAAGATTTGCATGATAGAAATTATGCGGCATGAAGCAAATCTTATCAGTCTTCTTCAATCCTGTAATGATCGGAGAATAGAATATAGAATCACCCACTTGATTCCTTGGCATCCATTGCCCGCTTATAAACGCTTCTTTTAACACATCCGGATAGAACTTATACAAATCCCGATGGCTATAATGGTATTCTGTACGTTTGGGATTCGGATCTCCGTACAATATACAACCATGTAAATGGTTTATCGTAGGTTTGTCTTTGCTCGCGTTCCATAGAACCTCTGGCTCAAATCGTTCGTACCCTTGAGTATAAGGCACGTAACCATCAACATAATCGCCCAAACTATGTTCTATAGTTGTGTCGTAGTTAAAATTAAACACATCCAACTTTCCGTCAAATTCCTTCCAGAAATCCTTAAACCATTTTTCTCTACCATCTTTCTTAAATAGTTCATCGTATGCATTTACTATCTCTACAATCTTCTTGATGATAGCTTTCATGGCTCGCTCATAATCTACCGAATAGTTGTCTAGGTCGGATTTTACAAGTGCAGATATCAGCGAAAAAGGGTAATGCTCATGCTTCCATGTGCCACTATAGGAATATAGCGTCTCTATAACCTCAAACAGATCTTCGAAAGAAATAGGTGGCTCATAGTATCTCACAGCAGGATGAAGTCTCAAATATTCAGCCCGCGATGCATCTACGATACGATTATAGATATGCTTGATTAACTACGAATCAATTTCATCGTAGCCTTTTTTTTTTCTTCTACAACCTTATCCGTTATATATTGGGTTGTAGGTTTGGGCAGGCCATCAAAATCAAAGTCAAGAATCGTCCCTGCACCTAATATTGCCGTTGTTCTTCTTTTCAAACCCACTGGTTCTTATGCTTATATTTTTCGCCTCTTTCCAAACAGAATATTCTCTAAAATTTCTTGCGCCAGCCATAGTTAGCGTTAAGGTTATCGTTAAGGTTGTTTTAACCTTTAACCTTGACCCTTGAACCATTAACCTTGAACCATTATTGTCACATCGCTCCCAGTATTTTCATTATAAGTTTCTCAGGCTACCTGTAACCGATGATTTTCGCCTTGCGCAAAAACAGGATTCACCTCGGCATAGTCTAAGCAAGCTTAACTCTGCTTTCTGTTTTCTCTGTTTTTGCTCTTTTCTGAGATAGAATCCCTGAAAGGGATGATGGGATTAGGGGTAAGCTTATCTGGGTGCTTGCACACAAGGAAGATTATCACTAAGAACATCAAAATGCTCGAATAAGAGCATTTATCTCAGAAAAGAGGGTTTTTGTGGTTTTTGTTAAAATCTAAGTAAAACAATTAACAACCTCCACAACACGCTTCGCATCCTCCAACGACAACGCAGGCCCCATCGGGATACTCAGTTCCTCATTAACAATCCGCTCCGTGACAGGCAGATGCAACCTCGGCATGTTCCATGCCGCATTGGTATAACACTCCTGTTGATGCGGAGCAATCGGATAATGAATCAACGACTCCACCCCGTTATCCGCCAGATAAGCCTGCAACGCATCCCGCTTCCCCCCACTCACCAGGATCGGAAACAAATGATACACATTCTGCTCATCAGGCAACAAGTCAGGCAAAGACACCAGCGGATGGTTGATATGCTCATAGTAATAATGAGCCACCACCCTGCGATGCTCGTTATCCTCCTCCAGATATTTCAACTTCACATCCAGCACAGCCGCCTGTATCTCGTCCAACCGACTGTTACGCCCCGCATATTCAAACACATATTTCTTCTGGGAGCCATAGTTCGCCAAGGCACGGATGACAGCAGCCAGTTCCTGGTCATTCGTCGTCACAGCACCGCCATCCCCCAGAGCCCCCAGGTTCTTCCCCGGATAAAACGAATACCCTGCCGCATCCCCAATCGACCCCGTCATCACAGCCTCACCGGGGGACTGTCCCCATGTGAGGCTCGACTCACAGAGGGAAAGGCTACGGGTAGGCGCTTCAGCGGGAATCTGTCCCCCCGTGAGGTCACCTCTAACCTTTACCTTTACGCCATGCGCTTGAGCACAGTCCTCCACCAGTTTCAGCTGATACTTCTTACAAAGCGCCCCGATCTTAGGTGTATAAGCATTACGCCCATACAGATGCACGATACAGATCGCTTTGGTCTTCGGAGAAATCGCCTCCTCGATCCTGTCATCATCCATCTCCAGCGTGTTCCGTTTAGGTTCCACCAGCACCGGTTTCAGTCCATTCTCCGTGATAGCAAGAATCGTGGCGATATACGTATGAGCAGGAACGATCACCTCGTCCCCCGGTTGCATGATACCCATTTCCAGATACGCACGGAAAATCAGGAAGAGCGCATCCAGTCCATTGGCACACCCTACACAACACCTCGTCCCGATAAACCGCGCATAGTCAGCCTCAAACCGTTCATTCTCCTTCCCTTGGAGATACCATCCCCCTTTCACAACGCGGCACACCGCCTCGTTGATCTCTGCCCCATGCAGAGCCGTCACCTCCTTCAATGACAAAAATGGTATCATATCCTTTCCGCCACCACCTTCCAATCAACAATCTGCCAAAGGGCAGCAAGATGATCAGGTCGACGATTCTGATAATCCAGGTAATACGCATGCTCCCATACATCAAACGTCAGCAACGGCTTCAAACCCTTCTGGATAGGATTAGCCGCATTCACCTCCTGCGTGATCACCAGCTTCCCGTCCTTGTCAGCCGACAGCCATACCCATCCAGAGCCAAACAGAGTTGCCCCCTTTTTCTGGAACTCCTCCTTAAAAGCCTCAAACGACCCGAAGTCACGAACAATCACCTCCGCCAGTTTCCCCTCCGGTCTATTCTCCCCCTTAGGTGCAGCGAACTGCCCGAAGTACAAGTTATGGTTCAGTATCTGCCCCGCATTATTCAGGATGCCCCCCGTCGCCTTACATACAATCTCCTCCAGCGTAGCCTTCTCAAACCCGCTACCCTCCAGCAGCCCATTTAAGTTATTCACATACGCCTGCAGATGCTTCCCATAATGGTAAGCTATCGTCTCCCGGCTAATCACCGGCTCCAGCGCCTCTGGCGCATAAGGAAGTTGAATTAATGTAAACATAAACTATAAGTATTCAAGTTACGCTCTGTCATCAATCTTATTTTTTGCAAATATAGCATTTTTTATTGAAACTCAAAACAAATAGTGCGTTATTTTACTGCGGTAACCCACTTTTTTTTTGCGTTACCGCAGTATTATAGACTTTTCCTTTTGTATTCTGTAAGCCCTGAACCCGTATCTCCGTAATTCCGTATTTCCTTGATTCCGTAATTCCGTATTTGGCTACTCTCTCAGCCTTCTTCCCTCTAAATAATTGTCAGCATAAACTCTCTGGCAGAGCAAGTCTCGATTCCCGAGTCGTGAATCAGCCCGACATTCGAATCCATCGTCACCACATACTTGGGATAATTGTCCTTTATCAGTTTCAAGTTGCCAAACTCACGTTCGTAAGCCTCTTCGTTACTCACCTGTAGAGCCACTTGCACATATATCACCTCGTCACCCCGACGGGCGACAAAGTCGATTTCCTTCCCGCTAAGCTGACCCACATACACTTCATAGCCGCTGCGTTTGAGTTTCAAATACACCGCTCCTTCCAGCACCTTTTCCACATCCAGGCTGCGCTTGTCTCGGCACAGATAGTTCCGCAGACCCAAATCCTCAAAATAATATTTGTCCTGCTGTTCGAATACGCTCTTTCCTTTGATGTCATAACGTTTCACACGGTCAATCATATATGTGTCACACAATGCGTCCATATACTCGCTCACCGTATTGGCACTCACAGCCATCTCACTGCCTTTTAGATATTTGGCTATGCTATTGGCAGAGAACACCTTGCCACTGTTGTCTGCCACAAAGCGGGTCAGATTGTCCAGTAGTGATACGTTACGCACATTTTTGCGACGCACGATGTCTTTCACAAAGATAGTATCATATATACTGCCCAAATACTCCATCCGTGTCCGTTCATCCTCCAATGGTATGCGATACAGGAATGGTAGTCCACCCCAGCGCAAATACAGTGAGAAAGTGTTATTAGAATCCTCCAAACCATAAAACGTCAGGAACTCCCGATAGTCCAGGCTGCTCACGTGTATGCGATGGTAGCGTCCTGCAAACGACGAGGCAATATCACTCGACAACATCGCCGCATTGCTTCCGGTAACAATCACATCTACACCATCCTGTTTTATCCAGAAGCGCAAAGCCTTTTCAAACTCCTCCACTTCCTGCACTTCGTCTATCAACACATAGTTGCGGCGATCTTTCACCACCGTCCCTTTTATCCTTTCCGACAACTCCCGGAATGTTGTTAAGTCAGCATTCTCCGGGTTCTCCATATCTATATAGATGACATTACCCTTAGGCGACAATTCTGCTGCCAGCAGCTCCAATATGCAGCTCTTCCCAGCACGTCTGTGCCCTGTCAGTACCACAGCCTCGCCTTTTCCCAGCAAACTGTCAACCAAAGCGATATAGTCTTCTCGATTTATTCTCTCCATAATTAAAACTTTTTGCAAAAATACAAAAACTTCTCAATATACAGCAAACTTTTCTGTTTTTTTTAGTCCCCAATCCATATTTCCGTCACTCCGTTACTCCATATCTCCGTTATTCCGTAGTTCCGTAGTTCCGTAATTCCGTATTTCCTTGATTCCGCACTTCCGTCCCTCCGTAGATCCGTATTTCCGCACTTCCGTCTCTCCGTAGATCCGTCTTTCCGTTAATCCGTCTCTCCGTAATTCCTTGATTCCGTAACTCCGCACTTCCGTCTCTCCGTAGATCCGTCTTTCCGTTAATCCATATTTCCGTCACTCCGTCTTTCCGTAGTTCCGTAACTCCGTTACTCCATATCTCCGTTATTCCGTAGTTCCATAGTTCCGTAATTCCGTCCCTCCCGGCATTAGCCGTTAATCCGTCTCTTGACCTTGCTTGTTATCGTAATCAATATTTTATTAATCCTCGCACAATCATGTAGAATGGACTCACTCATCCGTTGATCCAGATATCCGTTATCTGATAGCATGTGCAACCATGTTTCAGATTCCCGTGATTCCTTCAAGGCTATTGTCGCCTTGGACAAGAAATCTGCATCGCTCTGAGGGTGTTGTGCTTCATTCATATTGGCATTGATACTTGTAGCAGATCTTACCAGTTGCCTACCCAATGCATCAACAATATCCTTATCCGCCTTGCTCAGCTTCCCTTCATTCAGATATTTGTAAAGCCTTATGATGCGACAGGAGAAGTCATAAGACAGCTCCAGAACCTGAGCATCAGCCTTTTCCGCTTCACTCATTAATGGCTTCAAAGTACCACCAAAAGTCCTCACATCCGTAGATTCGTCTTTCCTTGATTCCTTCTTATTGTAGTTCCCCTTCTTGGTATATGTCTTTTTCCTACATTCCATTATTCCGTCCCTCCGTATATCCGTCATACCGCCCTTCGGGCTTATCCGCACTTCCGTACCTCCGTAATTCCGTCACTCCGTGACACCTATATTGCTTTCAGCGTAAACGCCATTTCAAAACTGATCAGCCTATCATTGTTCAAATATTGTTTCCAAGCCTCCTCTTGATGGCTTATTTCAGAGATTTGTGTCGGTGATTCATTCTTGAATCTCTGATGAATGTATTCAAGCATCTCCAACTCCTCTTCTGTAAAGCAACTCATGTTAGGCGACTGTTTAGAAACCAGTTTTGTGCCAGCTTTTCCACCTGAATACTGAACGATTTCCTGATCAATGTCGTTATAAAAACTATAGACTCTATCCCAATATAAAGGGACAGGACCATGTGTGATGGCTTTGTAACATAAACCGGTCATTCCTTTACCTGTCAATCGATATGCTAAGAAATCCGTATAGAAGAGCAACTTGTTCATCTTAGTAAAAAACACACCATCACTCTGCTCTATATAATACAGTAATATGTTTTTTAACTTATCTATCGACTGTGTAGCATAACCATTAAATATGGTTCTTCGGCAAACGTTAAATATATGCTCCATCTCAAAATGAGAATATTTCTCACTTTTCCACGATCTGGTTTTCTCCATAAGCTTGGAAAACTCATTTTCGGAAAATTGTCCTCGAGCATTGAGCACAAAAGCTAGAAATATCTCAGGATTCATAATCAACATTAGCACCTTACCATTTGCTTCGCTTGGCATTTCTCCGTTCTCATATAACCGGTATTGGTTTTCGCCAAAGCCTAAGATCTCCGACATCTTGATGGCTGGAAGCCCATAATGCTGACGAATACGCTTAATCTCGTCTGGAAACGGAATACCATATTTAGCCCGGTACTGGTTATACACCTGGGCTAAGTTTGCTTCATCCAGCTCTGATGTAGTAAAGCGCTCATGAGAGTCCTGGCATTCATAGAACTGATGAACATAACGAAAAGTCTCTTTTCTATATACAAGAGTTGAGGGTTCATTAAGAAGCATTGCCACACCTCCCGTGAATGGGCTTGTCATTGTCTGTTTAATCATAACATTCAGTTCTTAAATGGATAGTTCATTTTATGTTCAGCGATATAGAAAGAAATGCAGATAGTGCTATTGTTCGGAAGACCTAACGTGATTTTAATATATACCTCCTGACCTTTCACGTTTTTGCCAAACACCCACATCTCCCCCACTTTATTAAGAATATCCACAATAGGTCCTTCCACATAGTCCTCAGGCTCTATGTTCATTATGACCTGTTTGCGAACGGTCGTATTGATTTCCAAAGTGGCAAGTGTCTGAAGGTTCTTCCCCCTATCGTCTCGGAAAACGATATCAAACACCTTGATTTTCTCCTTTAGCCGCTTCAGAAAAGCTTCAACTTGTTCTTTTGTTGCCATTATATTATTGGTGTACCAGGTATTGATTCTGGTGCAAATTTAGTATATTTTGCTAATATAACAGCAATAATTTATCATAAATCGACGAAAAAGTTCATAATTTATTATATTTAACATATTTTCGCCACTAAATAGTTGATTTTTCGAAAGAAGGACTTGACTATTCCGAAACTTTTGGATTAATCCATTAATCTACCCTTCAATCTCCAGGAACCCCATCACCTCCAGATACCTCACCTCCCACCTTTCTTCCTACATCATAATCATTCGAATATAATCGGTACTTTTTCATCATACTTATTTGCATTGGCATTACCAAGTACAACTCCGGTCATAGTAACTTCAAAAACCGTATTGATCTGATCCCACCATACCCTTACCATTTTCAAATAAGGGTATTTCGTCATCTCTTCCTCAAACAATTTATCAAAACGATCTTTTGTTGGTTGATCTGTCTCATACAGTGCATAGATTTGATGAAGTGCTTTCCGTTGTTCTTCAGTAAAACTGATCTTCAACGTTACACCTTGAGCCAAATGCTTCTCAATAATCAGCTTATCGATATTACTCTCCTCTACAACATTCAACCTTACATAATCTTTATCAAGCTCATGATCAGCCAATATTGCAGGAGGAAGCCCAACACTTTGAAGCAATTCTATAGCCTTTTTGTAATTCTCACCTTCCTTTTTCAATCCTGGTAGTCGATAGCCTTCCAAGTGATCACCAATAATCTTGCTTGATTTAGCCAAAGACATATATGACCCTAGGGCAATCTTTACCAAACCGCAAGCCTCCAACGATTCTACCCACTGAGTTCCTTCAGGCAATGGGGCATCACATATCACCTTTCTTAAAGTTTCATCCATGACTTGAAACCCTTGCTCAATTACTCCTGACACAGGAACAATCCTAAGTAGCATAAATGTTACAGTTAACCCCAGAAGAGCATCATCCGTAATAAAAGGCAGCATTTCAACAGCTTTTTTAATATGAATCTGCGATTTCCTGTCATTTCCTACCTTTGTCCTTCTGGCTAACAATTCCGCCAACACCTGATAGTCGTTTTTCCTATCCGTAGTCGCGGCTGCTTTCTGAGCATCTATTAATAAAAATTGGAATGCAGGGTCGCCAAACGCCTCAAAGCCCTTCTCTATTTTACTCATCCTCGCCAAAAGATCCGTCCTAAACTCTTTAGTACGTTCTTCTGCTTTATCAATTGATTCGAATGATAAGTCACGAGCTGCTATTAGCCATTTCTCGTCAAATATCGCCCTGCAACGTTCTTCTGTTATACCAGTTATGTTATAGTTAAATGTTGCCCCCGGGCTATTTGTTAAAGCCGGAGAATTCTGGCTGTTCTGAGCTACAGATTGAATAGAATCGCCTATCAAAGTTGAATTCTTTATATTGGCACCTTCAATTTGAAGTTTATCCAGCCTCATACGCATATAATCGTATAACATTAACAAAATATAGAAAGCCGTGCCTATAAAGAAAGCTTGTACGTTATAGATGTTTATATCTCCATGTTGTGCTCTGAAAGTCCCCGCATAGTTCTCCTGATCAGAAAAAAAACCCGCAATATCTATATACCATCCACTCAATACAAGAATAGAGAACGCGACATATGCACTCAGTATCTTCCATTTAGAAAATGCTAAGACAACCATTCCCCAAATTTTATGTACTATACCTTTCATATCAACTTCACAAACCATATAAATCCAACTCCTCCCACTTTCTAACTTACCACCTTTATCGGATTGAAATGTGCCACCATTTTATTTTCTTTATTCTCCATACCTTTCATCATTTATTCGGTTATATTCTGAGAATGTGCTCTTTTTTCTTCAAAAATCCAAATTTCAGTTCATATTACATACCCTCATTATCCCTTCTCTTCCTACGAATGGATATAGCCTTCAAATGCTCAAAAATAGCATCAACATCTGTCTCATCATTATCTTTTATTTTGAATATATCAGAATTACCAAATACATAATTACGGACGTTAGTATTATTCATAAACAATTTGTTTTCGGAATCTTTAAACAAGTAGGTATTTCCATCTTTATCTTTCCTAAATATTCTAATAGAATCCCTCCGTAACTTTTTATACGATAAGAAAGAAGTATCTTGACCAGCAACAATTAATTGACAATCACTCGACAATCGTAAATAACATGATATCATATATCGAAGAGCTTCTTCATGAATACCAGCAGGCTGTTCATCTAGGAAAACAGTCATTCCCCTGCTTATCAGCATTTGTGTCATGGCTATCAGCCTAATCAATGCCAACGTACCATCTGACTCCAAATCTTCATCTAAGGGATACTCTCCGCTTTCTGTTTGGTGATAGAATGTTATTGTCCTTATAATCCTTTCCTCCATAACAAACATATCTGGTATTACGTCGACATTTTCAATACGACCAAACCTCGTACTTATAGACCGAGGAGATTTCCATCTATGCTCTGTTATTTTATAATCACTAATATTCGAATTAATGAGATTAAGAAACATCAAAAGGTCGTTCTTAAGTCGTTTCTGTTCCATTTTTGTTCCTCTTGATAATATATCGGCAAGAGTTTCATCTTGAGCAACATTCATACCTATCTTATCTCTAAAAAACAAATAGCTGGCACTTAATGCTGGACTGTTTAAATTCATCGCCCAGAATGAAGATAATACAGACGTATTTGATGTCGTTTGTCTTTGCAAATCTATCCTGTCTGCAACTGAAAGACCACTTTCCGGTTTAACATCAACTATTGACAATCCCCTTTTCTCATCGAACGTTCTTATATATATAGGTATCTCCCGTGTTCTTTTTGACATTTTCAAAGATTCTTCATGTATCACAGATTCATCATATGTTATACTATAAAGATATCTGGTATCATCAGTATAAAAAACCACATCAAAAATAGTTGGTTCATGCCTCGACTCATTATCAAGCATGAAAGGCATATACTCTAGCGATTCGTCTCTTTCTGAAGGTTTAGCGATAACTAGAGTTCTCATGGTACGAACTGCATTAATAAAATTCGTTTTTCCTGCCGCATTATTACCAAGTACAAAAACTAATTTAGCAAGTTTTTTATCACCACATTGTTCATACCATGTAGTTTTACCATCAAACTTCTCTTTTTCCCTTGAACTTACAAAGGAAAATTCCATCTTCTCTTTAATGGATAGATAATTCTTTATACATATCTTCTCTATCATAACTTATACGATTTTGGTTGCAAATTTATAAAAAATTCAGGAATAACCAAGAATTTCCTATTTAAAATATACATTCTGTATTATTCACGCCAATTTTTGGCTTTTTCTTTTGGTGGTTTTACAAAAAAGTTATATCTTTGCCCTCAGTTGACCATCACACCTACCATAATTGGATTCAGGAATAATATGGTTACATTGATAATAACAACGTCAGCCCCACAGTGGGAAGACTGCAGGGCTGTACTACACTCGCGCGTGCTTTGGGCACAGCTACGATGTTCTAATGCTATGTGCTAGCTTTATTAGAACGTAAAAAATCACCTATTATTGTAAATCTTTTCAGAAAATGACTAGATATGCAAATCTTAGGGGCAACTCACCTGTACTGGCTTATGAGATTCAGCCAACCAGAATCATTGTTCAGTTCAAAACTGGCAAGCCATACTCATACAGTTATAACAGTGCAGGTATATACAACGTGGAGATGATGAAACAACTAGCCATCCAAGGTGCAGGTCTGAGTGCTTTCATCACACGTAATGCCCGTTACAATTATGAGTAAATTATACTTCTTAGGTGTGACTGTCAAACCTCAACAATGACAGGCTAAGGATGGTGGCAGATTCATCTACTTTTGTTGAAATCTAACAAATCGGTTTTTATGGCGAAACAAATACATGTCGTAAGAAGCGGTAATAGTTGGAAGTTGAAACAGGACAACGCTCTGCGCAGTTCGGGAATCTTTGGGACTCAAAGAGAAGCCATTGAACGCGGTAGGCAAATTGCCAAAAACCAGCATGAGGAGTTGACTATACATGCAACTGACAACAAAATCCGTGCAAAGTGGAGCTACGGTAATGACCCATATCCTCCCAAAGGTTAATGGTGTTGTTGCAGATTAAATGGTTTTTAAGTTTAGTTTTTAGTTTTGTAACTCCACTGGAGGGTCTCGACCAGTCGTGACCCTCCATTTTTAGGGAGACGACCTACTCATACTGGTTCTTCCGTCTATACTTTTCCGTCATTTCCAGAAGTTTTCTAAACTTCTCCACCCTCTCAGCCTTCATTTTCCCAGCATTAAGAGCTTTTCTATTAGCCTTCAACCAATTCAGATGGTCATGCTCCTCAATCCGGTGCTTCGATGGATTTCGATGATTGCTCTCAATGAAAGCCTTCACCTCTTCATATCTCGCCTGCCAACGTTCATATTGCGTCATTCTCCCCTTTCCCTATTTATACTGATTAGTATTCAGAACAGCTTCCAATTTTAATTGCAGAAAGACCTGATGTATTTCCATTTTTCTCTTTTCAAGTTCTTTTCGAAAATTCTCATCATGCAAATCGTTATAAACCTTTTTTAGCTGCTCAATCATATTGTCCTTATCAACTTGTATATCTCCTGCGTCTTTCAATCCATTAAATCTATCAGTTACGCCAAGAGAAGTATTCTTATTTACTTCATTCTGTATATCATCAAACAATTCTACCATTACCTTTGCCGTATCATCGGTATGCTTAACCAAATAAATACTCTCATCGAAATCCTCTTTCTTAACATAAATATCTTTTACGGATTTACCTGTTGTCTCAGGGCTAATCTTTACCGAAAACAACTCCGACCCAAGTCCCCAGTCAATGTTACTAGCAGTCTCATCAGTAACATTGGGGAAATTGGCACCACGATAATAAATATTCAGAATGTATAGTGCTCCAAGTGCCAACAAGAGATTACCGATGTTACCACTCTTTTGATTATTCACTCTGTCATGTTTAACTGCTTGATATGCAATTTGCCATTTTGAAGAACTCGTACCTCTTTTATAGGCTTTATGCAAAGGACGCAACATTCTGTTTCCTGTTAGAAAAAAGGACGGCGCTGTTACGACAATGGTCTTCTTACTGAGAGTCCATTTATCCTCTAACAGTTTGAAACAGTCGGTGTCAAAATATAAGTCTTTCCCATTTGGTTTTGTTCCACCATTCTCACGGTATAAAAGTTTCACCAGTGTATCTGCCTCAATTGCTGTCCTAACAAGGAGATCCCCAATCTTAAGAGAATACACATCTAGTTGATCATCTGAAATATGTATATACTCAGATAGTTCAAGCACCTCCTTTTCTAAGCGCTTATAGGCATTCCAAAAATACAAATCCATACTATTTCCCCGTTGATTCCTATATTCTACTTACACCTCCCTATGAGCATCCCTTATTCCTCAGGGGGCATTCCAAATTTCCACACGCATGTCTTTCTGCATATCCTCTAAACTCGATCATCACTTCTCCAACGCTCTGCGTCATCACATCAGCCTTCTCAAGCATCCAGTCCCCGACATCAAGCATCTTATCGAAATCTTCATCAAGCACAATCTCCTTCACTTGATTCTTTACTTTTACCATTTTTGCATCTAACAAGCGTACCTTTTGGCTCCTGTCTTTGATATAATCCATGGTCTTGGTTATCTTCTCCATCTCTTCCCGAATATGACAAACATCGATAGAATCGTTGGCCAATGCATCCTTTATACTTTCCATCTGCTTCTTCTGTACATCAAAGGCCTCTGCATACTTCATCAATTCGTCAAGTTCCTGCTTGCATATCTCCACAATTCCATATCCCATCCTGTTGGCTTGTAGTTTCTGAAATACGACCTCCCTCTTTGCGTCCTTATAGACATACTCATCTAATAAGACATCTATCACAGATGATTTTCTGTTAGCCATCTTTATCTTAAGCAATAAATATAGAAGCAACACTAAGGAAGCCAAGCAAGCAGCTACTTCAAAATCAGGAGAGCCGATAAATTGTCCGGTGGAGAGCCTAAACGATTGAAACCATATTATAGAGTATATAGAAGAAATCGCCATCTCAATCCATATCCACAACCTGACATTGGGGAACAAGATTCCATTGACATATGACAGAACAATACTATCTTTGCCTAAATACACATTTAACAGAACCAAAACATTTGCCACAGCCATCCAAATCCACAATATTGACAGAAGCCCCCATCTGCATACACTATTAGCCAGTGGAAAAAAGGTCGCAAATGTGACGGAGCAGAGGAGAGCAACAATAAGATATGGGATAGGAGCAACCTCCTTCAAGTATTTAACCTTACGATAGTCAACACCTCTTCTACGTTCCAGAAAAGACAGAATAAATTTGACCAAACTCCTATAACAGAAACAGAATCCAATAATGCCGCTAGCAATATAACTCGTATTCAACCAACCTATCTTATCTTGATGATTGCATATTATGCTATATATAGCACATGCCACGGTTATCATCGCACCAATGACAGCCCACAAGTTCCACCCCTGATACGAATTCAGACTCTCCTCCCTAT
>JAEEGH010019985.1_pt1 | contig 13980 bp, 11 predicted proteins | sample 9134181 | NCBI WGS metagenome assembly JAEEGH01 (sample SAMN16246544, study PRJNA631951) | gut metagenome | biome: gut microbiome; feature: rumen; material: DP-attached | host: Bos | place: Iran: Karaj | collected 2018-10
AATTTCCTCAAAAATAGGTTTTAACTACACTCGGCGATTAAATGCGTTTGTAGTCAATAAGTTAGCTAGTGTAGTTAAACTACATTTAACTACATGCTAACTACACGCTAACTGCACAGCGACTAGATTTTGGCATCCATGGCATGCTGGTTTGAATTCTCGCTAACGTCAGTTCCCGTCAGTTCCGATATTGGAAACTGACAGTTCCGCCTATTGGAACTGACAGTTTCTCGTATCGGAACTGGCAGTTTCCAATATCGGAACTAATTCGGAACTGCCTGAATGACAAATGATAAGCACGTTATTTGCATGCGGAAAGCCCTTTTGGGGCGATGTCAGCCGAATGGGCATGTAGTTACGATGTAGTTAGCATGTAGTTTAGTGTAGTTTAACTACATGGGTTAACTATCTGCGTTCCAAGGGATTGGATTACTGAGTGTATTTAAATCCTATTTTTAATGAAAATTCTCAGAAGAGCTTTTTGTTGATAACAACAGCATCTATCTAAACAATAATCTGCCACAAATCTTCCTTTTGTATGTACGGGGGACTCCGTGTTCATTTTTTCAACAATTGTTATCATATTTTTTGTATTAATCCCACAGAGAGACCTGTAAGCCTGGAAAGCTGGCGGATGCCTCCGCCTTCAGACTTCAGGTGACCGATAATCTCATTCCTCCTCGTTTTCTCCATGTTCTGTAATGAAAGGGGGTGTTCGATTCCGTAAACCTCGAATAGGAGTCGGCGAAGGTCTTCGTCCGAAAGATATTTGCCTACTTCGGCATCCACGTCAAGAATTCCACGGCCATCCTCCAACGGCAGAAGTATAAGTTCCTCTAAGGTTGTCCTATCATAGCGTGAAAAAACGCGCTGAACGTCACACATACCGTGAGGACTGCCGGTTGTCCTGCCCAAATGTACACAGAACGCCCTCGTTCATTCAGTTTCATCCTGCGGCTAATCGGCAATGTGTTTCTTCAGCAGTTCCTTTATTTCTCCCTTGGCATAGCCGGCCTGCATGGCTATGACGGTGCCGTCGGGCGAGAGAAGCACGTAGAAAGGAACGCCTTTGGTTGGGAATTTGGCATAGAGCCCGTTGCGCCCTTTCTTGTCGTTCCAGTTGTTCCAGGTGATGGGGTGCTCGTCGGTGGCTTCCGCCCATATCTTCATGGCATCAAGACTCAGGCTGACCACTTCCAAGCGGCCCTTGTATTGATTGCTTACCTCACCCAATTCGGGAATACTGAGGCGGCAGGGCATGCAGCCGTTGAACCAGAAGTCAACCAGCACGTATTTCCCGCGGAACTCAGCCAGTTTATGTTGCTTTCCATCAGGCGAGATGAAATTTCCGTCGGGCGACTTCATGCCTTCCTTCACCTTGTTCTCGGGATATAGTGCCCAAAGCATCCTCTGGCCCTGGTCGCTGGCTTTCTGCTCGTCGCTCAGACGGTTGTAGAGATTGATGGCTCGGGGGCGGTCCATGAGTGTGGGCAATATCTCGCAGTAGGCGGCTATCGACGAAAGTTTTTTCAGCCACTGCTCGTTGATGGGCCACTGCTCCAATACGCCCATCTCGCAACTGAACGTCTGGGCCTGCAATGTGTCAAGCTGTGCTTTCAGCATTTTCATCTGCTCGCGGTCAATGTTCTCGCCGTTCTTAAGTTTGTCCCCCAGCCTGTAATAGTCGGTGAGCACAGTCTCGCGCTGAATTTTGTACGGCTCGGCAGCCTCCCGAAGGGCATTTTCTAATCGCTGCTCCGGGGCAGGACTGGTCACTTTCCATGTGGCCAGGCAGTCGGCGCGCCCCCTGACGGATACTTCCATTCCGCCAGCGGCATAGAAGTCCACCTTAACATGTTTGTCGGGTGTGGTGAGCGAGTATTTACGTACTTCGCATGGCACATTAAGGCTGAAGGCAAACTGCCCGGCATTTAGTGTGTCGGTGGCCGCAACTCGCATCAGGCTCCCTTCGTCGGTGAGCAGCCATACAACCGTAGTGTCGCTGCTGGAAGTAAGTGAGCCACGCACAGTTAGCATTGCCGAAGATGCAGAGTCGCATACCGCGGTACAATTGTCGGTTTGCGCCAGTTTTGCTTCTGCCGAAAACATTGGCAACAATACTGCCATAATAATTATTAATCCTTTTCTCATCATATTAAGATTTTGTTCATTTCACTTTGACCAGCTTACTGAGTTACATTATATAGACGCTCAACAAACCCGAAAACCAAACAGAAATTTGTAAAGATTAACTGTCTGTAGGTGGTCATTTGTTTCTTGCTTAACACTAACAAAGAGCGTTTTCGCATGGCAAATATAGAAACAAGAAATGGAAAGCTCCAACTATTTCGACATCTTTTTTCAATGGAGTGTTGCAAGCAGGAATTATCCTATTAGCATGTTTGTCAGCATGTTGCGTGTTTTGCAACAAAGCAAGATGAAAGAAAATGCAACAAAAAGAGACTGTTACAAAGCATGCAAAAAAGAAAAAAGTGGTTTTTCAATGCGGATTGAATTTAATTTTGTACCTTTGTCACAAATTTACAAGAAATATGAAGACTTCCCTGTTCATTTCTTTCATGTTATCCATCATGCTTCTCTTTGGTTGTCAAAGCAGAAACGATGCAGAGGAGCAGTTGTCACGTATTGATGACCTGTTAGCCCAGGACGAGGTGGATTCTGCTTTCATTCGTATCAACGCTACTCCTCTTTCCACGATGAGCACGGAAGCGGATTCCGCATATTATTATCTTGTGAGGACTGAGATTTATCACAGAAATAGGATGCCGCCACTCACAGACAACGGAATCAGTTATGCCGTCCGATATTATGAAAAAAAAAGCGATAAAGAGATGCTGGCAAGAGCCTATTTTTATAAAGGAATTTCCACTTACAATAAAAACAGGATGCAGCAAACGATTCATTTGTTGAAACAGGCTGAAGGACTTGCTGACAGAACCGTCAACCTTCAACTTCAATACAAAATCTACGAAGCACTTGCATATTATAATGGCGAGGCATTTGAAAATGAGTTACATAAAATATATGCTAAAAAAGCCTTAGATGTAGCCAAGACGTTGAATGACAAAGAAAGACAATCGTCAGTATTGCTCTATCTTGTCAACTACTATATAGCCATAAACAAAAAGGATAGCGCCATGATCTGTATAAACGAATGCGCTCCTTTACTAAAATCAATGGCTCCCTCGAACCTCCCTTACTATTATTTTAATCTTGGTAGAATCTACGAAAATGATGACCCGCAGCTGGCCAAAGCCTATCTGAAAAAAGCCCTTGCCACAAAAGGGATTCCTAATGCATACAGAGCTTTGGCCAACATCTACATGCGCGAGGACAGCACGGAAAAGGTACGCGAGATGTGGGAACAGGCACTCTATAGCACCCGCCATACAAAGATGAACACCATGAGAGTGGACATTTTTAATGCCATGCGGCAGCAGGCCATGGAACACGGAGACTACCGCCAGGCCAACGCACTGGCCGACAGCGCAGCCAACTGGATGAAGCAATACTACGAGGTGCAGCAGCAGGATCATCTGGCTGAAATTCAGGCCAAGTACGACAAGAAGGTGGCTGAACAGGAACTATTGAACAAGGTGTATGGATGGGGACTGGTCGTTGTGGGCATCGGCGGACTCCTGATAATCGGTCTCGGCTATTACAGCTACCGGGGGATGAAAACTGCCAAACAGCTGGCCGAGACCAAAGTGCAGCTGGCCGACTACACCCGAAAGGCTGAGCAGCTGAAAACCAGCGGAGAGCAGAACACCAAGGAGCTGGTTAGGCTAAACAGGAAAATCAGCGAACTGCAGCAGCGGCAGGCCGGAATACTGGCCAACGGAAAACGGCTATACGAGTCGTTGCAATCGGGGGCAACCACCGTCCGCTGGGGCAAGGCCGACTTCACCGACTTCATTGAGTACTACAAGCTGAAGGACCTCGGTTTCGTGAACGACCTGCAGACCGATTACGACCGTCTCTCGCCCAAATACATGTTCTTCGCCATTCTGCAGCATGAAGGCCGCACCGACGAAGAAATCATGCGCATCATGGGCATCAGCGAGAGCACCATGCGCTCCACCCGCTCGCGCATCAACAGCAAAATAAGAGGTTAATATCTTTGTGCCTTTGTGTTCCATAGAAAAAGCATCAGCCCTGCATCTTTTGGGGGATGCAGGGCTGATGTTATGAAAGGGTTGATAAATTCTGATTAGAGGGCCATGATCTGCTTGGCAGTATCGTCGTCGGGCTTCACCTCGAGCAGCTTGGTGGCATACTCCTTAGCCTTGGCAACCTGGTCGTTCTGGATGTAGTGAACGGCGAGATACTGATAGGCAACGGCCAGCTTCTTCATGTCGCTTGCAGACTTGTCGGCCTTGGGCTCTACGAGCGTGATGTACTCCTCGTAGTAAGGCTTTGCCTCACCCTTCTTCAGGTCGGTGTTGATCTGGTGGTGGATGTTGGCACGCTGATAGGCGGCATAGTCCTTGGCATAGTCGAACTTGGTGGCGATGTTAGAGTAAACCTCGTCGGCCTTTCTCAGGGCAGCAATCTTGGTTGCCTCGTCAACACCCTCAATCTGCTCGATATAGATGTCGGCCAGTGAGCGATAGTGGTTGGCGTTAGCCTCGGCACCGAGCAGGTCGAGATACTGCTGGTAGTTGCTGACAGCGTTGCCCCAGTCCTTCTTCTGCACGTAGACGTCGGAAATCATCTTGAAGATGTCCTTGCGGCTGGGATCGAGCTCCTGTACCTTCTTGTAGGCCGTGATGGCATCTTCGGTGCGTCCGAGGTTGCTCAGCACGTCGCCATAGAACTGATAGTCGTTGGTGATGAACTTCAGTGTGTCCTTCTTGTTGAACAGCTTGGTGGCGTAGGTGAGGGCAGTGTTGTAGTCCTTCAGCTTGTTCTGGCTGTAGAAAGCCACGCGGTTGAACGAGCTGTAGTCAGGATAGGTTCTGGAACCGATTTCGGCCAGACGGAATGCCTTCTCGTAGTCCTCGATGGCGTAGGCCGTAGAGGTGTAGTCGTACAGGATGTAGTCCTCGAGCTGAGCGGGGTTGGGCACCTTGTCGTAGTAGTCCATAGCGGTCTTCAGCTTCTTGGCGTTTGAATACATGTATCCGGCGGCAGCATCTACGGGATAGTCGGGCTTCACCTTGCGGAGCTGCTCGAGCATTTCAACGGCTCCCTTGGGGTCAACCTTCTGGTAAACGCGAGCGTACTTCACGTAGCCCGTGGGGTCTTCCTTGTCGAAGATGGTGGCCTGCTGGTACCAGGTGGCAGCCTCACCGCCATCGTCCTGCTTGCGTGCGATGTCGCCCTTGAGCAGATAGCCGGCAGCCTTGTTCTTGCCTACCTTGATGGCAAGGTCGGCATACTCGTTTGCCTTCTCATAGTTGTCAACTTCGAGGAAAGCACGACCGATGTTGGCCATTGCCTCTGGGTTCTTCTTGTACAACTTGGTGAATGCCTTGATGTCGTCTTTCAGTGCATTGGCATCACCGTTTTTGTCGACAATAGTTTTTGCAATAGCGTCAAACTGAGCCTTGTCGGTTTGAGCCATGGTGGGAGCGGAGATGCTGAGCATCATCACTCCAGCTACGAGATATTTGATTGCTTTCATAATTCTAATTGTTTTAAATGTTAATAATCACAACTTTGATGTTACTATTTTGTTTTGGTTTAATTTCCGCTTAAAAAATTATTTGCCATCCGTGATGTTCACGTCGTGAATCATGATTTCGCCGTGTGTGGGCAGAAGTCCTGACTTAAGGATGATGAGCTGACCTTTGGGCTGTTCGATGAAGTGGGCGAAGGCCCAGGGCAGTCCGCGGCGTGGATCGTTGAGCAGTGCGTAGATGGTGCGTACAAATGGGTAGCGGTTGTTGAGAAGCCACACCTGATAGGGCTTCCAGCTGTTCATTGGGGTTGCTACGTCCATCTTGCTTACCGACATCACGGTGATGTTCTTGTTCCACGTGGTGTTGGTGGTGTCGCGCTTGTCGTTAAGCCAGTTGCTGCCAATGATTCCGATGGCGTTAGGTGTTTTCTCGACATAGTCTATAACTTCCTTACTGGTCTGTGCGGCAAAGATGTTCGGACTGTTGATGGGCTTTCCGCCGAGGATGGAGTCCACACAGTAGTGGACGGCGCTCGACGACTTGTTGTCGAAACATACCCATATCTCGCCCTTGTTGGAACCTTTGTTGATTTCGTTCCAGTTTTTCACCTCGCCAGCCAGAATCCGGCGCACGTTCTCGGCAGTGATGCACGAGTCGGTGTTCTGGTTGTTACAGATGAGCGCCATGCCGTCGTAGGCCAGGGGCACCATTTCGGGCAGCATGTCGCGTGCTTTGAGGTTGTCGAATTCCTCTTGTGTGAATCTTCTTGAAGTGACGGCCATGTACATGCTGTCGCTGAGCACAAGGTTCACGGCATTCACTTCGTCGGTATAGAGAGCATTGATTTTGGTCTTGGGATTCAATGCCTCGTAAACCTGGATGAGTTCCTCCATAATGGGACTGAAACTCTCGTCGACCGCAATGGTTATTTCACCAGAAGTGCGGGTGTCTGTTCTACCACTTTTCGGTTTGTCCTCGCAAGAGAACAAACCGAAAGTGATAAAGCATCCTACTAAACTGTAGAATAGTTTTTTATACATTTCTGTACGTTAGATTACTGAAGTTTGAATGTTACAGGCACGGTGTACTTTACGCGTACTGCAGAACCGTTCTGCTTACCCGGAGTCCACTTCGGCATGGAGCTAACCACACGGGCTGCTTCCTTGTCGAGTGAGGGGTCAACAGACTTTGCAACCTTCACGTCGGTGATAGAACCGTCCTTCTCGACCACAAACTGAACGATAACGCGGCCCTGAACACCGTTCTCTGCTGCGATTACCGGATACTTGATGTTCTGGCTCAGCCATGACATCAGAGCGCCCATACCACCGGGGAATGAAGGCATCTGCTCTACGACGTCGAACACCTTGTTTTCTTCAACTTGCTGCTTGGGAGGCTCTGGAGCTGCAATTTCTTCCTTTGCCTTGAGCACTTCGCCGCCCACCTCATCGTTACCTTCAACGGTGAAAGCACCTACGGCCTTGTTACTCTTTTCAACTTCGTCGAGCTTAATCTCGTCTTCTTCCTTCACCTCGTTATCCTTCTTGATGACAGGAGCGGTGAACTTCACTGAAGACTTAACTTTCTCGACCACTTTTTCAGGCTCGACCTTGATCTGCTCTTTCTTTTCAACCTTGGCTTCCTTCTTCTTCTGCTCGAGGGCTGAGAGCTCAACGGCCTGGGTGTTCTCCACCTGGCGGTTGGCCTCTACCATGTGCTGAAGTTGAAGTCCAAGATACAAGAGGACTGCAGCAAGGGCTACAATAATGATGGACCAGATGTTTCGCTTGGTGGTTCCCTTGCGAAGCTTATAGGCGCCATAGTCCTGGTTTCTTCCCTCAAATACGAGGTCGGTCCATTCGTTGGATACCAAATCTAACTTTGCCATTGTAATTCCTTTTTAATTGTTACTGATTCCAGGATTACTTGATGCCGCGCTTCTCGAGCAGCTTCTCGTCATCTTCGTTAATCTTGTCAATCACGTAAGTACCAATACTGCATATTGTCATCTCGTCAAGAGCATCAACCATGTTCTTGTAGCTAGCCTCGTCGGTACACTTGATGATGATGGTCATCGTGGGCACCTTGCCGTCTTCGAGTTCACCCTTCTTGATCTTAGCCAGTTCGGCGTCGTAGATGCTGTCGGGATATTGCTCGGGGTGAGCCAGCTTCTTCTGGTCGAGTTTAATCTTGGCTGCCATGATTTCGGCCACGGGAACAGAGCCGTCTTCGGTCTTGTGCGAAATCAGCACGTCGCGAATGCCTTTCTTGCCCCATGAGGTCTCTTTCAGACAGTCAGGATTGTTGTAGTCGGGGATACCGTCAACGTGGTAGATCTTGTCGTTGCCACACACAAAGATGGTGATGGTCTGAGAAGCCTTAGCCGCGTTACGGTCCTGGTCCTGGATATTCTTATCATTACTCGGCATGGTCAAGTTCATCGTCTGGGGCTTGGCCAGTGATGTACACAGCATGAAGAAAGTGATAAGAAGCATCATCATATCCACCATCGGCGTGAAGTCCACGCGGGTGTTCATTTTTTTCTGTCTGCTCGCTTTTTTCTTAGCCATGTCTTATTCCTCCGAATTTGATTTTAATGCCGTAATCAGATAGTAGCGGTTCTCGCTCATGTCCTGCAGCTCTGACATCATCTTCTTGATTGTCTTGTAAGGCGTGTTTGAGTCGGCCTTGATGGCAATCTTCATGTCAGCACCGTTGTTGTCGCGCGCTACTGTTACCCAGTCTTGGAACTCGCTCATCTTACCGTCGACAGAGTCGGTGGGGATGCCGCGTGTTGCCATGTACTCATTCATCTTCTCACTATCCTGGCTGAGAAGAGCCGAAAGGTCTTGCATGCTGACGCCGATGCTGGCGGCACCACGACCATTCTCCAGCTGCTTGCTGGTCAGGCTGACGCCATACTGGCTAGCCATTCCTGTGAGCAGCTCCTCCATCTTACCAGGAGTGTCCATGCCGAGGAAGATTTTGCCTTCCTTGTCACAGAGTATGGTCAGGACGTTGTTCTCCGGAACTTTGATCTCCGAGACAGAGGCTGGTGTCACGACTTTCACTGCCTCATTCTTCACGAACGTAGAAGTCAACATGAAGAAGGTCAGCAAAAGCACCATGACGTCGCTCATAGGAGTCATATCGATCCAGACGTCCGCTTTCTTAACTTTTACTTTACCCATAATGATAAACGTTTTAAAGGGTTAGCAAAAATTAAGCTTCATCTGCGTGGTTTGCTTCGTATGTCTGAGCGATAGTATAACCGACCTCGTCGAGGGCGTATGTCAACTTATCAATCTTGTTTGAATAGTAGTTGTAGGCTACCACAGCGAACCATGATGTCAAAATACCAGATGCTGTGTTCACAAGGGCCTCAGAAATACCTTCAGACAGTGCCAGTGAGTCACCACCACCACCAGAAGCCAGAGCGGCGAATGAACGAATCATACCCACCACAGTTCCGAACAGAGCGGTGAGGGTACCCAGAGTAACGATAGTTGCAAGGATAGGCATGTTCATCTGCAGAGTAGGCATCTCCAGCTGAGTAGCCTCTTCGTGAGCCTGCTGAATCTTAAGAACCTTAGCGCTCTTCTTCAGCTTGGTGTCAGCTTCCATTTCCTTGTATGCATTCAGAGAGGCACCAACCACGTTGGCAACCACACCCTGCTGCTTGTCGCAAAGCTGCTGTGCCTTGGCCATGTCGCCAGCGTTGATGGCGGCCTTAACTTCGGTCACGAATTTGGTGAGTGAGCTCTTACCGAAAGCGCTGCGCAGAGCGAAGTAGCGCTCGATGGAGAGAGCAATAACGGTGAAGAGCAGCGTGATGATCACAGGCACCACGATACCACCCTTATACACGGTACCGAGGAGTGAGCCGTCCTTAACTGCGTTTGCGGGGTCGCCACCTACGAAGTTGTCGGGATTACCGAGCACGAACTTGTAGAAACAAACTGCGAGAATGAAACAAGCCACAATGATCCAAATTGCGTCTCTAACACCCTGGAATCCTGACTTTTTCTTAGGATTCGCCTTAACTTGTGAATTTGCCATAAAATTAAAATTTTTAGTTATTAATAAATTTAAGTGTATAAAAATTTTTTACTTGTTCAGATTGTTGACTGAGTTTGTTGTATGGAATAATAATTCCAATGCAGTCTTTTCTCATTCGGCAAAGATAGTAATAATTAGTCAACCATCATGCCAATTAATTTTTTTTAACTTTGTTTTTTTTTATTATTTTAATTTTCCGAGCGTTTCTTTTATCCTCCGCATGGCCTCGCGGATGTTGTCATCGCTCGTTGCATAACTCATGCGGAAGCACTCGGGATCGCCGAAGGCATCGCCGCCGACGGTGGCCACATGTCCCACCTCGAGCAGGTACATGGCGAGGTCGGAAGAGTTGTTGATGGTGCGCTCTCCGTCGCTCTTGCCATAGAAGCTGCTGCACTTGGGGAACAGGTAGAAAGCACCCTGGGGAACGTTCACCTCGAGTCCGGGAATGTCCTTGGCCAGTTCCACAATGAGGTTACGGCGGCGCTCAAAGGCCTGGCGCATGTCTTCCACGCACTGCTGTGAGGCGACGTATGCCTCCTCGGCAGCCTTCTGGCTTACCGAGCACGGACCGCTGGTGTATTGTCCCTGCAGCTTGTTGCATCCTTTCACAATCCATTCGGGCGCCGCAATATAGCCGATGCGCCATCCGGTCATGGCGTAGGCCTTGCTGACGCCGTTCACGATGATGCTGCGCTCTTTCATTCCGGGAACTTGTGCTATGCTGGCATGCTTGCCGGTATAGTTGATGTGCTCGTAGATCTCGTCGGCCAGCACGAAGATGTCTTCGTGGCGCAGGATGACTTCTGCCAGCGAGCTGAGCTCTTCGGCAGAATACACGCTACCTGTGGGGTTGCTGGGCGAACAGAGGATGAGCATCTTGGTCTTGGGGGTGATGGCTGCCTCGAGCTGGGCTGGGGTAATCTTGAAGTCCTGCTCGAATCCGGCCTCAATGAATACGGGCACGCCGCCGGCCAGCTTGGCCATCTGGGGATAGCTTACCCAATAGGGGGCAGGAACTATCACCTCGTCGCCGTCGTTGACCAGTGCCATGATGGTGTTGCACACACTTTGCTTGGCACCGTTGCTCACCAGAATCTCGCTCATGGCGTAGTCGAGCCCGTTCTCGTTCTTCAGCTTGTTGACGATGGCTTTGCGAAGCTCGGGATAGCCCGGCACGGGTGAGTATTTCGAGAAGTTGTTGTCGACAGCCTTCTTTGCGGCCTCTTTGATATGGTCGGGGGTGTTGAAGTCTGGTTCACCGACGCTCAGGTTGATGACATCGATGCCCTGAGCCTTCATCTCTGAACTTTTCTGCGACATTGCCAGCGTTGCCGACGGTGCGAGTCTGTTCAGACGGTCTGATAATTGTGCCATATTGCTGTTTATTTCTTATTTCGATGCAAAATTAGTCATTTTATTCGTAAAAACGAAAAAATGCCGTCTTTATTTCTCCATTCGGGGGAAAATCATAACTTTTTTACACTTTTCTCCGCGTTAAAGATGCAGGTTGTGCCCCATGCGGTTCTTTTTGGTCTGCAGGTAGCGCAGGTTGTAGGGGTTGGGTGTCACCTCGATGGGCACGTTCTCCACGATTTCCAGTCCGTAGGCTTCCAGTCCCACGCGTTTCACGGGATTATTGGTGAGCAGGCGCATCTTCTGTACGCCCAGTTTACGGAGTATCTGTGCTCCGCAGCCATAGTCGCGCTCGTCGGGCTTGAAGCCCAGGTGCACATTGGCTTCCACGGTGTCGAGGCCTTCTTCCTGCAGTTTGTAGGCTGCAATCTTGTTCATCAGTCCGATGCCGCGTCCTTCCTGCTGCATGTACACCACCACGCCCTTGCCTTCGCGGTCAATCATCTGCATGGCCTTGTGCAGTTGTTCGCCGCAGTCGCAGCGCAGCGAGCCCAGTATGTCGCCTGTGGCGCACGATGAATGCACGCGCACCATCAGCGGCTCGTTTTCTTTCCATTCGCCCTTGATCAGTGCGAAGTGCTCGAGTCCGTTACTCACCTGGCGGAACGGTATCAGTTTGAAGTGTCCGTATTCGGTGGGCATGTCGGCTTCCTGTCCCATTTCCACCAGCGAGTCTTTCTTCAGCCGGTAGGCAATGAGGTCTTTGATGGAGATGAGCTTCATGTCGTGCTCCTTGGCAAACTCGGCCAACTGCGGCAGGCGGGCCATCGTGCCGTCATCGTTCATGATTTCCATGAGTGCACCGGCGGGATAGAGACCAGAAAGTTTGCAGAGGTCGATGGCGGCCTCGGTATGTCCCGAACGCTGCAGCACTCCGTTGTCCTGGGCGTAGAGTGGGTTCACGTGACCGGGACGGCCAAAGGTTTGTGGAGTGGCCGTGGGGTCGGCCAGTGCCCTGATGGTGGCGGCACGGTCGGCGGCCGACACGCCGGTGGAGCATCCTTCCAGTTTGTCGACGGTCACCGTGAACGGTGTGCCGAGCATCGAGGTGTTCTCCACCACCTGGTGGGGCAGGTCGAGTTCTTCGCAGCGGGCTTTTGTGATAGGTGCGCAGAGCAGTCCGCGCGCATATTTCAGCATGAAATTCACCATTTCAGCCGTAATGGTCTCTGCAGCACATATCAGGTCGCCCTCGTTTTCGCGGTCTTCATCGTCTACAACAATGACAAACTTGCCTTCTTTGAAGTCTTTGAGTGCTTCTTCGATGCTGTTGAGTTTTATATCTCCCATATATTATACCTTATTTATATATACTTCGTTGATTCGGTTCACGATGTTGGTGTTGGTCTGCTTGATGGTGCGCAGGTCTCGGAGCAGTCGCAGACGGAAACTCCACATGCGGATGTAGAGGAATATGCCTATTGGCAGCAGTATAAAGGCTGCGATGTTCATCCAGCGGTGCTCGAACGGGCGGGTGTGGGCCTTGACCGAAAGGATGGGGTAGTGGTTGATTTCGGTCAGAATCAGCTTGTCGCGGGTGTTCGAAAGGTCTTCGATGACAGCTTCCATCTCATCGCTGATGCGCTCTATCTCGTGGTCGGGCTCATACTTGAAGAACACCTTGATGATGTTGGGCAGATGCATCAGCTTGTGGCCGTGGGCATAGTCGGTAACCTCATCGCTGAGTCTCTGCAGCTCTGCAGCATCGTTGGCATAGTGCGGATCCTGGATGATGACCTCCTTGCCGTCGATGTGGCGCTTCAGCCTGAGTCCGAGCAGACGGCGGAAGAAGTTCACGTAGGCATCCATGCTGAACACCGTCGAGTCATTGTTGGCCTTGTAGGTGAAGAATACAGCCATCGGGGTGAGCACGGCGGTGGCAATGCTCTTTCCGAGCCATACCGGCCAGGCGCCCAGTCGGGCCATACGGTAGCCGGTGTTGTCGCAGATGTAATAGATGATGAACACCAGCACTGAGATGATGACCGGAATACCCAGACCGCCCTTTCGGATGATGGCGCCCAGCGGCGCACCGATGAAGAAGAATATCAGGCACGACAGGGCAAGCGTGAACTTGCCGATGCCCTCAATCTTATGCAGGCGGATGCTTCGCTCCAGATCCTGGCTGAGCATCGACTTGAATTCCAGGTCGTTGCTCATGTTGCCTACCGACGAAACCGCCATGCCGATGGCCTGCTGCTTGCGCGATTTGTCCATTCGGTTGAACAGCGTGTCGGTGTTCATGGCTTTCGTTGCGGCCATCTTCACTGCCCTCAGCGAGTCGCGCTTCGAGATGGAGTCCAGATGGAAATAGGCCATTTTGGCGTATGCATAGTTGGCACGGCCAATGCTGTCGGCCACATCGTTCAGCGAGTCGATGTCGTGCACAATCTTCTTGATGCTTTTCGACTTGGCGTCGCTGCTCAGTCCGGCCACGTCGGCCAGGTTGAATCCCGCATCGAAGTCGAGCACGATTCGCTTCACGGAATAGGTCTCACGGCGATAGGGCACGCTGGCACTTCCTGCCAGTTCCTGGCTGCGCATGTTCTCGAACCATTCGCCGTTGTAGAGCGTCAGCAGCAGGTGGCGTTTCTCGGCCGTCGACTGCATCATGCCCGAGTCGGCCAGGATGATGGCCTGGTCTTCGAAGCTGCCCGTGCGACGGTAGATCATCAGACCGTAGAGCATGCCTGTGCGTAGGTCTTTCTTCTGCACATAGAGGTTACTGTCGGGGATTCCGTCGTAGAATACACCTTCGGGTATTTCGAGTTCAGGACTCTTCTGTTTCATCGAGATCAGCAGCTGAGCGAACGACATGTTGGCGTTGGGGCCAATGACGTTCTGGAAATAGAGCGAGCCC
>JAEEGH010019986.1_pt1 | contig 13980 bp, 10 predicted proteins | sample 9134181 | NCBI WGS metagenome assembly JAEEGH01 (sample SAMN16246544, study PRJNA631951) | gut metagenome | biome: gut microbiome; feature: rumen; material: DP-attached | host: Bos | place: Iran: Karaj | collected 2018-10
TAATCCACCGCGGAGGAAATGTCCTTCGGCTCCTCGGGGGGCGCGGCGGCTTCCTTTTCCATTTTGCAGCCAGCAGCTCGGTCTTTCTCACGGAAAGAGACTTGTTCAGCACCTCCTGCGCGGCCTTTTCCTGCAGCGCGGGATCCTCCAGACTCAGCAGGGCACGGGCATGCCCGGCCGACAGGGTGCCGTTTTCAACCAGCTCTGCCACCGGCTTGCAGAGGTTCAGCAGACGCAGGGCGTTGGCCACGGCGGAGCGGGATTTGCCGACACCGGCTGCGGCGTCCTCCTGGGTCAGGCCATAGTCGTCGATGAGCTTCTGATAGCCGCGGGCCTCTTCCATCGGGTTCAGGTCTTCCCGCTGCAGATTCTCCACCAGCGCCAGCTCCGAGACGCTGCGGTCGTCCGCCTGCAGGACCCGGACCGGGATTTCCAGCAGGCCGGCCATCCGGGCGGCGCGCCAGCGGCGCTCGCCGGCGATGATCTGATAATACCCGTCTTCGAGCCTGCGCACGATCACCGGCTGGATCAGGCCGTGCCGCGAAATGGAGGCGGCGAGGTCCTGCAGGCGCTCTTCATCAAAGCTCTCGCGCGGCTGATCCTGACGCGGCTCCACCTGGGAGAGGGGAAGCGTGCGGATCTCATCGGGTTCGGTCTGTAGATCGGGGCCGAAAAGGGCATCCAGCCCGATGCCGAGCCCCCGTTTTTCTTTTGCTGCCATTCTGTTTGTTCCTTTACCTTCTGCTTAAAAATTCGTCTGCCAGGGCCAGATAGGCGCGGCTGCCTTTGTTGTTCTTGTCATAGACCACCCCGGGAAGCCCGTGACTGGGCGCCTCCGAGAGGCGGACCGAACGGGGAATGACCGTCTGGTAGACCTTGTCCGGCATGTAGCGCCGCAGCTCGTTTTCCACCTGAAGCGTCAGATTGGCCCGGCCGTCATACATGGTGAGAAGAATGCCCTCGATTTTCAGGCGCTTGTTCAGCCGGGACGAGCACAGGCGGATGCTGGCGATCAGATCGGTGATGCCCTCCAGCGCGTAGTATTCGCACTGCATCGGGATCAGCACGCTGTCCGCGGCGGCCAGAGCGTTGACCGTGATCAGCTCCAGCGAGGGGGGACAGTCCAGAAAGATATAATCGTATTCCGTGTACAGGCGCTGCAGCGCCGTGTAGAGAATCCGTTCCCGGCCGGGCCGGGAGATCAGCTCTACGGTAGCGGCTGCGAAGTCCCGTCCGCTGGGGATGACATCCCCGAAGGAGGTGGTGACCACACAGCGCTCGCTGGGTACGTCGTGGATCAGCATATCATAGATGTTCGGGCTCCGGTTCTTTTTGACGCCCATCCCGGATGTGGCGTTTCCCTGCGGATCGCAGTCCACCAAAAGGACCCGCAGACCCTTTTGCGTCAGGGCCGCACAGAGATTGACACAGGTGGTTGTTTTGCCGACGCCGCCCTTCTGGTTGGCGAATGCGAGAATTTTTGCCATATTACTTCCTCCAGAAAATACAGGCTGATTATACCAGCACCGACAGCGAAATGCAATTGTTTCACGTGAAACATTTTTCTCCGTGCCGTTTCTGTTTCACGTGAAACAATGCCGGGAGGTTCTGATCGAAATGTTTCACGTGAAACATTTTCAAAATCTTGTATGCACGAGCAAAAGAAACCACAATCAGTTGACAAACATCTGTACTTTTGTTATTGTCATGGATAGAGAAAACGGATCATCAAGAGCAGAAAGCGAGGGTCGGCAATGTCAAAAAGCAAACAGCAGCAGGCCATCGAAAAAGCGGCATCGGAGAAAATCGAGCAGCCGCTGAGCGACCGGATTTTCCGGCTGCTCCTCTGGACGGCTGTCGCGATCGCGGCGGTTTCCATGCTGGTCACCGTGGTCATGTTCTATACGGAATTTCTGGACATCTCGCGGGAGGGGGCATCGGCCACCCACAGCCTTCTCAAGTATGTGGCCGTCTATCTGGTCCTGATCAGCGCCGTCACCCTGGTCATCGCCAGGGTCGTGAAGCAATATACCGACAGGCATCTCGCGGAACCGATCAACCGGATCTCGTCCGCCGCAAAGGAATACATCCTCGACAAGAGCGACGGAACCCTGGACAATATGACCCACTTCAAGGACCTGCACCTGGACACGGACGACGAGCTCGAGCATCTGGCCCTGGTTCTGCGGGACATGGAAGTGAGCATGGTCCAATATGTGGAAAACCTGACCAAAGTCACCCGCGAAAAAGAACGCATCAGCACCGAGCTGGACCTGGCACAGCGGATTCAGGAAAACATGCTGCCGAACGTCTTTCCGCCCTATCCGGACAGGCACGACCTGGACATCCATGCCTCCATGGACCCGGCCAAGGAGGTCGGCGGCGACTTCTATGACTTCTTCCTGATCGATCACGATCACCTCGGCCTCGTGATGGCGGACGTCGCGGGAAAGGGAATCCCGGCAGCCCTCTTCATGATGATGGCCCGCATCATGATCAATTATTCGGCCAAGACCGGCGTCCCGCCGGCGGAGGTGCTCCGGCGGGTGAACGAGCGGATCTGTGAGAACAACGAGGCCGAGATGTTCGTCACGGTCTGGCTCGGCATCCTGGATATGAACACCGGCGAGGTGGTCGCCGCCAACGCCGGACACGAGTACCCCATGCTGCGCGGGGCGAAGGGAGATTTCGTCCTTCGCAAGGACCCCCATGGCTTTGTCGTGGGCGGCATGGAGGGCGTCAAGTTCCGGGACTACCGCTTTACGCTGGAGCGGGGCGGCACGCTGTTCCTGTACACGGACGGACTGCCGGAGGCCAACAATGCAAAAGGAAAGCTGTTCGGAACGGACAGGGTTCTGGAGGTGCTGAATGCAAACCCCGACGCCTCGGCCGAGCAGCTTCTGGATGCCATGACGAAAGCCGTGGCAAAGTATGTGGGCAAAACAGAGCAGTTTGACGACCTGACCATGATGGCCGTCCGCCTCCTCGACCTGCCGGAGGACAGCAAAGAAACGCAAAATGTTGTTGAACCGGGGGAAAAGGACCACAAGAAATAGGGCAAAGGAAAAGCGCGGAAAAAAGTGTCCCGAAAGGGAGAAAAAATGCTTGCTTTTCCCATTCTTCTTTGTTATAATCACTAAACGCGAGTGCGAGCCCGCGGGAATATCAATAGAGGAGGAGGTGGCAAACTGCATGGCAAATATCAAGTCTTCTGCCAAGAGAGACCTGAAGTCTAAGGAACTTCGTGCGAAGAACCGCGCTGAGAAGACCGCTCTGAAGAGCACTGTGAAAAAGTTCGAGGCCGCTGTGAACGAAGGGAACAAGGAAGCAGCCGCCGATGCCTATAAAGTTGCTGTTAAGACTGTTGACCGTGCCGCCGGAAAAGGCCTGCTGCATAAGAACAATGCTGCACGCAAAAAGTCGGCCATGGCCGGAAAGCTCAACAACCTGGGCTGAAAAACATTCTTACCGGTTATCAAAGGGGCGCAGTATCTGCGTCCCTTGGGCTTTTTGAAGGGGAAGGAAACGCATGAAAAAGCTGATGCTGATCGTCAATCCCTCCGCCGGCCGCGGCGGCTACCGCTATTATTTCGGTGAGGCGATGAAAACCCTGGCCGACGGCGGCTTTCGGACCGAGCTGTTCTTTACCGGCGGCCCGGAGGACGCGACGGAATTTGCGAGGGCCTATGCCGCCGAATTTGACGCGGTTGCCTGCATCGGCGGAGACGGAACCCTCAGCGAGGTGATCGGGGGTCTGATGAAGATCCCGAACCCGCCGCCCATCGGCTATATCCCCATGGGGACGACCAACGACGTGGCCAGCACCATCGGCCTCCCGAAGAACGACACCATCGGCGCGGCACGGCGCATTGTCGAGGGCACGCCGCACCCCTTTGACGTGGGCGGCTTCGGCAAGGACCGCTATTTTGCCTATATTGCGGCCTTCGGCGCCTTTACCGAGGTCAGCTATGCCACTCCGCAGGATCAGAAGCGCGCGCTGGGCCATCTGGCCTACGTGCTGCAGGGTGCCCAGCAGCTCGGAAAAATCGAAAAGCTGCCGGTGCGGGTGGAGTATGACGACGGCGTCTTCGAGGGCGAGCTGGTCTACGGCAGCATGTCCAACTCGACCTCGGTGGCCGGCATCGTGCGCCTGCGCGACGAGATGGTCAGCCTCGGCGACGGCATGAGCGAGCTGGTCCTGGTGCAGGACCCGGGGACCATCGACGCCTACGGCGAGATGATCACGGCGGTGCTGACCCGGAGCTTTGACAGCAAGTACCTGAAGGTCATACAGACGAGACACGCCCGCTTTATCTTTGACCGGCCGGTCGCCTGGACGCGCGACGGCGAGGACGGCGGGAAGCACCGGGAGCTGGAGCTCTGCAACTATCACGCCCCGGTCCGGCTGATTTTTTAAAGGAGAAGAGACGGAATGAAAAGAACAAAGATCTCTGCCATCTATGCGGATGCACCCGCCTTTACGGAAGAGGAACTGACCGTCTGCGGCTGGGTCCGCACGGTCCGCGATATGAAGAACTTCGGCTTCATCGAGCTGAACGACGGCAGCTGCTTCAAGTCGCTGCAGGTCGTCTTTGCCCGCGAGAGCCTTGCCAACTACGACGAAATCGCCCGGCAGAACGTCGGCGCGGCCCTGATCGTCAGGGGCCGGCTGGTCCTGACCCCCGAGGCCAAGCAGCCCTTTGAGCTGAAGGCCTCCGAGATCGCGGTCGAGGGCGTCTCGACCCCGGACTATCCCCTGCAGAAGAAGCGCCACAGCGTGGAGTTTCTGCGGACGATCCAGCATCTGCGCCCGCGCACCAACCTGTTCTCGGCGGTCTTCCGGGTGCGCAGCGTGGCCGCCCAGGCGATCCACGAGTTTTTCCGGGACCGCGGCTTTGTCTATGTCCAGACCCCGATCATCACCGGCTCGGACTGCGAGGGCGCGGGCGAGATGTTCCGCGTCACCACGCTGGACCTGAACAACCTGCCCCGGAAGGAGGACGGCACGGTCGACGACAGCCAGGACTTCTTCGGCAAGGTCACGAACCTCACGGTTTCCGGCCAGCTGAACGCCGAGAACTTTGCCATGGCCTTCGGCGACGTCTATACCTTCGGGCCCACCTTCCGCGCGGAGGTCTCCTACACCCAGCGGCATGCGGCGGAGTTCTGGATGATCGAGCCCGAGATGGCCTTTGCGGACCTGTATGACTATATGGACACCGCCGAGGCCATGGTCAAGTACGTCATCAACACCGTGCTCGAGCGCTGCCCGCAGGAGATGACCTTTTTCAACGCCTTCGTGGACAAGGGCCTGCTGGACCGCCTCGGCAACGTGATTTCCCACGAGTTCGGACGGGTCAGCTATACCGAGGCGGTCGACATCCTGAAAAAAAGCGGCAGGAAGTTTGACTACCCCGTGGAATGGGGCATCGACCTGCAGACCGAGCACGAGCGCTATCTCACCGAGGAGGTCTTCAAAAAGCCGATCTTCGTCACCGACTATCCGAAGGAGATCAAGGCCTTCTACATGCGCCTCAACGACGACGGCAAAACCGTCGCGGCGGCCGACTGTCTGGTGCCGGGCATCGGCGAGATCATCGGCGGCAGCCAGAGGGAAGAGCGCCTCGAGGTGCTGCAGAAGAGAATGCAGGAGCTGGGCCTGAAGGAAGAGGACTACTGGTGGTACCTCGACCTGCGCCGCTACGGCAGCTGCCGTCACGCCGGCTACGGCCTCGGCTTTGAGCGCCTGGTCATGTACCTGACGGGCGTGTCGAACATCCGCGATGTCGAGCTGCATCCGCGCACCACGGGCAATGCGGAATTCTGAAGAAGCTTCCTCCTCCCGCCCGATGGGCGGGAGGAGCGGGAAAACGCGCAGCGGGAAGGGCAAAAAGCGGCAGCGGACGCTGTTTCTGCTGCCGCTTTTTCTTATCCTGCTCCTTGCAGCCGGATTTCTGCTCTATAAGAACACGGAGCTTCGGAAAGCGAACGAAGCGCTGCCGGAGGCCGTGCCGGCTGCAGAGCCAGAGCCGACCCCTACTCCTGCACCGACCCCCACCCCTACTCCCGCGCCGACCCCGACGCCCACACCGCCGCCGACGCTCGTCTATACGATACCGGAGAACGCGCTGCAGGGCATGGAGCCGGACCCGGAGGGCTATCACGTGAGCACGGACGCGCAGGAGCTTGCAGCCTTTCTGGAGCGGGAAGATGTGAAAAAGCTGATCGGGGACAGGAAGCTGCTCTGGAACCCCGACATCGAGCGCTATCCGGACACGCCGGTGCGCTGGTACTTTGACGAGACCATCCTCTGCATCGTCTGGCAGGAGGTGGAGGCCCAGGCGGTGGGCACCTTCTCGGAGATTCTGGTGCAGGACGGCTCGCAGCTGAGAAGAAAGATATCCGCCGACGAGCTCTGGAGCTTTGCCTTCGAGACCACCTCGGCCTTTGCCGCCGACACCCGGGCGGTGCTGGCCTTCGGCGGGGACTTCTATTACCACGGGCGGGCCTGCGGCATCGGCTTTTACCAGCGCGCGTGCTACCGCTTTGACCCGAAGACCTGCGACACCTGCTACATCACCGCCGACGGGGACATGCTGTTCTCGTACCGGAACCAGTTTGCCGCGCAGGAGGAGGCGGAACGCTTTGTCGAGGAGAACGATGTGCTCTTCTCCCTGGTTTTCGGCCCGGTGCTGATCGACGAGTATCAGGACGTGACGCCGGAGGACTATCCCTGGGGCGAGGTGAGGGACACCTATGCCCGCTCGGCCCTCGGCCTGCTGGAGAAGCACCACTATCTGACCATGAACATCAACTGCGCCCAGCCGGGGACGGAATACTATAACCTGGCGACGCTGCGGCAGGAGGCGGACGCCATGCTGAAGCGCGGCTGCCGCAAGGCCTATGCGCTGGACGGCGGCCAGACCGCGACCACGGTCTTCGGCGGCGAGCTCATAAACCCCGTGCAGTTCGGCTGGGAAAAGGACATCAGCGACATCATCTACTTTGCCTCCGCCAGGGGCGGCGACGTGAAGGAAATCCCCTGGGACGCGGCGTAGAGCCCGCCTGACCGGATCTCCGCCGCCCAGGGCGGCACATCGCGTCTATTCAACAGGAAAACGCTCCGGAATCCGGGGCGTTTTTTGTATACTTTACCGGTATGGTCAGGGCGCGGGGGCTGTGCTATACTGTAAACTGGCTTTTTATGGGGCCGATACTCCTCCGGAGGAACAGAGCGTATATGAACATCTCGAATCTGATCGGGCTGCTGAGCGGTCTGGCGCTTTTCCTGTACGGCATTTCGCTGATGGGCGACGGCCTCAGCAAGGTCGCGGGCGACAGACTGCAGAAAATCCTATATCAGGTGACCGGAAACCCGGTCAAGGGCATCCTTCTCGGCATCGGCGTCACGGCGCTGATGCAGTCGTCCTCGGCGACCAGCGTCATGGTCATCGGCTTTGTCAACTCCGGCCTGATGCAGTTCAGCGAGGCGGTCAGCATCATCCTGGGCTCCATTGTCGGCACCAGCATCACCGGCTGGATCGCATGCCTCGCATCGCTTTCCCCGGGCGAAGGCGTCCCGGTGGTTTTCTCGTCGGCCTTCCTCACGGGGGCGCTGGCGGTCGTGGGCATCCTGCTCTTCAAATTCAGCAAGAAGCCGCTGCGCAACCACATCGGCGCGATCCTGCTGGGTCTGGCGGTCCTGCTGTTCGGCATGAACGCCATGAGCGCGGCGGTGATGCCCCTGGGGGACAACGCGCAGTTTCAGGCCCTGCTGGACCGCTTTGCAAACCCGCTGCTGGGGCTTCCGGCCGGCATTGTCTTCACCGCGCTGATCCAGTCCTCGGCGGGGGCGGTCGGCCTGCTGCAGGCCCTGAGCATGTCGGGCGGGCTCACCTTTGCCGAGACCTTTCCCATGATCCTCGGCATCGCCATCGGCGGGGCCATTCCGGTCCTGCTGGGCACGAAGGGCGCCTCGCTGAACGCCAGGAGAACGGCCCTGGTCTATCTGATCATCGACATCCTGGGGGCTCTGTTCTGCAGCATTGTTTTCTATACCGTCAACGCCCTGCACCCGGTCTCCTTTATGGGTGCGGCCATGACGCCGGTGCGCGTGGCGGCGCTCAACACCGTCTTCCGCATCGTGACCGTGGCGGTCCTGACCCCGGCCATCGACCTGCTGGGGAAGCTTGCCTGCAGGATCATCCCGGACGAGCCCGAGAAGCGGACGGACGACACCCCGGGGGACTGGGACCTGCTGGACGAGCGCTTTCTCAGCCATCCGGCCATCGCCATCGAACAGAGCCGCATCGTCGTCTTTTCCATGGCGGCCTATGTACAGGGAAACCTCGACCGGGCACTGAGCCTGCTGCATGAATACAGCGAGGAGGGCTTCCGGGAGGTTCAGGAGCTGGAGGAGACCGTCGACCACTATGAGGACCGGATCGGCAGCTATCTTGTCAAGGTCAGCGCGGTCGAGCTGACCCAGCGGCAGAACGAGGATCTGTACCAGTTCCTGCACGCGATCACGGACCTTGAACGGATTTCGGACCATGCGACGAACATCTCGGAGAACGCGAAGGAGATCCACGACAAGGCCATCGAGCTCAGCCCCGACGCCGTCCACGAGCTGGACGTCATGGAGGGGGCGGTCCGGGAGGTGCTGGACCTCGCCATCCGCGCGCTGACGGATCGGGACCTGGAGAGCGCCCGCATGGTCGAGCCGCTGGAGGAGCTGATCGACGATCTGAGCGACGAGATGAAGAACCGCCATGTCGACCGCCTGCAGAAGGGCATCTGCACGCTGCAGCACGGCTTTGTGTTCAACGACCTGGTCACGAATTTCGAGCGCATCAGCGACCACTGCAGCAACATCGCGGTGGCGATGATCGAGCTGGAAAAGGACGCCTTTGACACCCACGACTATGTCGACAGCCTGATTGCCCGCAAGGACGAGGAGTTCTCGCGCTACTTCCGGAAGTTCAAGGAAAAATACAGCCTGGACTGAAAAAGATACGGAGCGGAATATGGCAAGAGAGCTGCGGAAATACCAGACGGTCGAACAGAGCATCAATAAAAAGTTCAGCAAGCGCCTCTGGCGGCCCTTCATCACGGCCCTGAAGCAGTACGAGCTGATCCAGGCCGGCGACAGAATCGCTGTGTGCATGTCGGGGGGAAAGGATTCCTTTCTGCTGGCGGTGCTGATGCGGATGCTGCAGAAACAGAGCGAGGTGCCCTTTGAACTCGTGTACCTCGTGATGGACCCGGGCTACAGCGAAAAAAACCGCCGGAGGATCGAGGAAAACGCAAGGCTGCTGGAGATTCCGATCACGGTCTTTTCGTCGGATATCTTCGAGGTCACGGCCGCGGTCGGCGGCTCGCCCTGCTATCTCTGCGCCCGGATGCGGCGGGGCTTTCTCTACAGCCGCGCGCAGGAGCTGGGCTGCAACAAGATCGCCCTGGGCCACCACATGAGCGACGTGGTGGAGACCGTCCTGGTCAGCATGTTCTACGGGGCGCAGCTGCAGGGCATGCTGCCCAAGCTGCACAGCACGAACTTCCCGGGCATGACCCTGATCCGTCCCCTCTACGGCATTCTCGAGGACGACATCCTGGCCTGGGCGGAATATAACGGCCTGAAGTTCATCCAGTGCGCCTGCAGCCTGACGGAACAGAGCGCGCTCTCGGAGGACGAGATCGGCGAGAGCAAGCGGAAGGAAGTCAAGCTGCTGATCCGCGAGCTGCGCAGACAGAACCCCAACATCGACAAAAGCCTCTTTCACGCCGTGCACGCCGTGCATCTGGACACCTTCCCCGGTTATAAGTCCGGCGGCGAACTGCACAGCTTTCTGGAAAAGTTCAAGGACGAAGAAATCGTGCCTATAACAAACAGGGAGGGGTTTTCCATGGAGTATCTCGGCATTTCCTGTGATTACAAAAACAAACCGCCGCTGGACGAGGGCTTTCTGCCCTTCGGCGTCTGGGCGACGGCCTTTCTGGAGGGCGCCGACCGCCCCTTCCGCGTGGCGCTGGAGCGCGACAACGGCAAGGTCTCGGTCTACTCGTCCTTCCTGCGGGGGGAGGAGTTCGCAGAGGCAAACCTGCGCTATCTCGAGCGCACGGTCAAGTTCCTGCTGTGGAGCATCGGCGGCTGGAAGGTGACGATCTGCGGCTGCGAGGAGACGGCGGAAAAGCTGCGGGACATCTACCGCCGCGGCGGGGAGCGGGATTTTGACGCGGGCTTTGCCTTCGACGTCTTCGAGCGCGAGCTGGAGCTGCACATCTGCACGGAGGCGGACTTCCCCGCGGAAAACGAGGAGGCCAGGTCCATCGGCGGCCATCTGAAGGGCTGCCGCATCGGCTTTGACGCCGGGGGCTCGGACCGCAAGGTCTCGGCGGTCATCGACGGCGTCAGCGTCTACTCCGAAGAGGTGGTCTGGTTCCCCAAGCAGTCGGAGGACCCGAGCTACCAGTACAACGGCATCGTGGAGGCCTTCAAGACCGCCGCGTCGAAGATGCCCCGCGTGGACGCCATCGGCGTGTCCTCGGCGGGCACCTTTGTGGGCAACAGCCCGATGGTCTCGTCCCTGTTCATCAAGGTCCCCCGCGCGCGGCGCGAGGAGGTCAAGAGCGTGTATGACCGGGCGGCGAAGGAGATCGGCGACGTGCCCATCGTCGTCTCAAACGACGGCGACGTGACCGCCCTGGCCGGGGCCATGAGCCTGAACGCGGGCGCGGTGATGGGCATTGCCATGGGCACCAGCGAGGCCGCCGGCTATGTGACGGGGGACGGAAAGATCCTCGGCTGGTTCAACGAGCTGGCCTTCGCCCCGGTGGACCTGCAGCCGGACGCGCCGCAGGACGAGTGGTCGCAGGACTACGGCGTGGGCTGCAAGTACTTCTCGCAGGACGCGGTCATCCGCCTCGCCCCGCGGGCGGGCATCGCCCTGGACGAGGGCCTGAGCCTGGCGGAGAAGCTGAAGGAGGTCCAGAAGCTGGCGGAGGCGGGCCATGAGGGCGCACGGAAGATCTTTGTGACCATCGGCAGCTATCTGGGGCACACCCTGCCCCTGTACGCACGCTTTTACGACCTGAAGGTCCTGCTGGTGCTGGGGCGCGTGGCCTCGGGCATCGGGGGCGACCTTCTGATCGCGGAGTGCAACCGGGTCCTCCGGGAGGAATATCCGGCGCTTGCGGAGACGGTCACCGTCATGCTGCCGGACGAGAAGGCCCGCCGTGTCGGCCAGAGCATCGCCGCGGCCAGCCTGCCGGAGGTCTGAGATGGCTGTTTTTACGAATGCGAAGCTGTTTCTGCCCGGAGAGGGCTTCGTCCCCGGCGGCTTCCGCGTGGAGGGCGGGCGCTTTGCCGACATCTATCCCGCCGGAGAATCCCCTGCGGGGGCCCTCAATCTGCAGGGCGCCCGGGTGATCCCGGGCCTGGTCGACATCCACACCCACGGCGCCGCGGGGGCGGACATCTCGGACGGGGACGGGGAGGGCCTGCGCCGCATGGCCGCGCATCTGGCAAGATGCGGCGTGACCAGCTTTGCCCCCACGACCATGACCCTGCCCTACGAGACGCTTGCGGCGGCCTTTCAGACGGCCATGGGCCTCGCCGAAGACCGGCCGGCGGACTGTGCCCGCGTCATGGGCATTCACATGGAGGGCCCCTTCTTTTCGGAGAAGAAAAAGGGCGCCCAGAACGGCGCCTATCTGAAGTTTCCGGATTTTGAGGCCTTCCGGGCCCTTTATGAGATCTGCGGCGGCCTGGTGCGGATCGTGGACGTGGCGCCGGAGCTCCCGGGCGCGGCGGCATTCACCGGGCAGGCGAAGGCGCTCTGCACGGTTTCGGTCGCCCATACCGATGCCGACTACGAAGAGGCAAAGGCCGTCTTTCAGGCGGGGGCGACGCATCTGACGCACCTGTATAACGCGATGCCGCCCATTCACCACCGCAGGCCCGGCGTCATCGGGGCGGCCTCGGAACAGGAAGACGTGAAGGCCGAGCTGATCTGCGACGGCCTGCACGTGCACCCGAGTGCTGTCCGCATGGCCTTCCGCCTGTTCCCGGGGCGGATCTGCCTTGTTTCGGACTCGCTGCGCTGCTGCGGCATGCCGGACGGCGAATACGAGCTCGGCGGCCAGCAGGTCTTCCTCTCCGGCGGGGTGGCGCGGCTCTCAGACGGCACCATCGCCGGCGCTGCCAGCGACCTCTATACGGACATGCGCAACGCCGTCTCGTTCGGCATCCCGGCGGAAGAGGCCGTGGAGGCCGCGACGCTACGCCCCGCGCGGGAGATCGGCCGGGCGGACGAGATCGGCTCGATCGAAGTCGGAAAGCTTGCCGACTTCGTCGTCTGCGACGACGCCCTGGTCCCCTCCGCGGTCTACATCGGCGGAGAGAAAGTCTCATAAAAGAACGAGGGCCTGTCCGAAACAGCAGGACAAGCCCGTACGAAAGGTACTGCCATTGCGCGGAAGAGAAAGAAGTCCCTCGCACCAAGCTTTCTCCGCCGCGCTTTTTGTTTTCAGCGTAAGTCGGAATGATAGGACCTCTCTCCCAATTGTGAGCGGCCGGCCTTTTAATCCTTCGGCTTCATGTAGAAGTGGCCGCGGATTTCGGAGGTGCGGATGGAGTTGACGAAGGCCTCGGGGTCGACCGCGCGGATGGCCGTCAGGGTGGGCTTGACATCGGCGCCCGAGATGATGGAATAGACCATCTTGAGATGCCGGTGGCTGAAGGAGCCCTCGGCATCGAACACGGTGGCGCCGTGGTTGCAGGCATCGTGAATCGCCTCGCAGACCGCCTCGGCCTTGTCCGTGACGACGAAAAGGGTCTGCTTCTGATAGCTGCGGTACAGCGTGTGCAGGGTCTGGGTCGAGACAAACTGATAGATGATGGAATAGAGGGCGCGCTCCCAGCCGAAGAAGAAGCCGGCGATGACCAGGATGATGACGTTGAAGCCGAGGACCAGGTTCCAGGTCTCGACACCCCGCTTCTGCGAGAGATAGATGGCGATGAAGTCGGTGCCGCCGCTGGTGGCGTCCACCGAGAGGCAGATGCTGACCGCGACGCCGCTGAGAATGCCGCCGAAGACGGAGATGAGCAGGGGATCGTAGGTAATGATATAGGAAGGCAGCATATCGGTCAGAATGCCGCTGACCACGATCAGCAGCAGGGACAGCAGGGTAAACTTCTTCCCGACATAGCGGAAGCCGATATACACCGGAAAGGCGTTGAGCGCGAGGTTAATCGGCGTGTAGTCGGGGATGAAGCCCAGAAACTTTTCGCACAGGCGCTGGATCAGCACCGTCAGGCCCGTGACGCCGCCGGGGAACAGGTCCGCGGCACGGACAAAGGTCTTGATCGAGACTGCCAGCAGCAGGGCTGCGAAAAGGATGGCGAGAACGCGTTTGAGGTCCCGTTTCCAGTCAAGCGTCATGATGTCTCCTCCGAAGCGGCCAAGGCCGTAATACAAAAATTATATGCCGAAGCGGGGAGCTTGTAAAGAGCAATCGGTTTTCTCTTGACGGCGGGCGGAATCTGAAATATAAATAGGAAAGAAACGCGAGGAAAGCGAGGGAGAGGACATGACAAGCCGACTGGAGCATGACGCGATGGGCGAGGTGGCGGTGCCCGCCGACCGCCTCTGGGGTGCGCAGACCCAGCGCAGCGTGGAAAACTTCCCCATCGGGGTCGGGCACGAGACCATGCCGGACGAGATCATCACGGCCTTCGGCATCCTGAAGCTGGCCGCGGCCCGGGCCAACCGGACGCTGCTGCCCGGGAAGATGACGGAAGAGAAGTTCGCGGTCATCGCCAGGGCCGCCGAGGAGGTCCGCTCCGGCGCATTGGCCGGGCACTTCCCCCTGGTGGTCTGGCAGACCGGCTCGGGCACCCAGACCAACATGAACGTCAACGAGGTCATCGCCAACCGGGCAAACGCCCTCGCCGGGAAAGCCCTCTGCCACCCGAACGAC
>JAEEGH010019989.1_pt1 | contig 13979 bp, 13 predicted proteins | sample 9134181 | NCBI WGS metagenome assembly JAEEGH01 (sample SAMN16246544, study PRJNA631951) | gut metagenome | biome: gut microbiome; feature: rumen; material: DP-attached | host: Bos | place: Iran: Karaj | collected 2018-10
CAAAAAATTCGATTTTGGAGGATGAATAGAATTGTTTAAAAATTAGTCGTATTTACGCATTACCAAGTGTGGTAACGATTCTGCGATTTTTGATAGGCTGTGAATAGTAACAGAATAACTGATCTCGGAAGAGGATAATTTGCAAAATAGATTGAATATTAATGAAAATATAAGTAAAATTCCCGAAATAGTAATTTGAACTTGTTTCAATATTTTAATGTTGTTTACGTTAAAGTTGAACGAATTTCTGATGCTAGAAGAACATTTGTTGGATGCAGACCTATAAACTGTGTATGGGTAGTAAGTTATAAGAATAAACATGTACTTTTGAGAAATTATTACAAATAACAGAGTGACAAATAGAGATGTACTTGGATTCCAGTCGTGAAAAGATTCTGAAATATATATTACTAGCAACAGTAATATTTTCTGTCACATCTTCTCTTTATCTGTCTTTCGGTATTTACTTCTCTATCTTAGGTCCAAGCTTTATCGCTAGAACTTTATAAGAGTGTTGAAGGGCTTATCTACGACACATACCGCGAGTTTTATAAAGGACGGGGTGATGTGAGGCCGGCAAGATTGAACCTTGTATAGAGGATATCTGCTAAATATTATTCAAAAGTATCATTTAGTGTCCTGTTACTTCTAATGTGCATGCGTAACAATTACTTTGCGTAAACAATCATAAAACAATTAATGATATACAAGCAAAGAACTGCTCGAAGTTGCTGAAATACTAGGATTAAGCCAAAATGACAGAAAATGACATAGTTACTCGTTCACGATGATAAAATGAAAGAACGACGCAAAACGATTACATACTAAAGTGCTAGGAAAGTCATCCACCCCCTGATGATGATCTTCAAACAATTACATATATCAGGAAGGAAGATTGAGACGAACGGCAGAGGAGCAGAACGTGAGTACCTTCGGAAAACGAGTTACAGAGTTACGGAAAGAGAAGAACCTCACACAGAAAGCGTTAGGAGAGATAGTCGGTGTAACGAAGAATACGGTATCCACCTGGGAACGGGATTTAAGGATGCCAGAATTTGAAACGCTGAATGCGCTGTGTAGTTTCTTTGGTGTGAATACTGCCTACTTGCTTGGAGAGTATGTTGAGAGGAAAGAGGATTCAGGAAGCCCTCTGGATGATGAGACCGCGGCACTATATGTTCTGGATGATTTGGCAGAGGAATCAGAACCATATGTAAAAAACTGATGCAGCTGAGCCATGAGGCCAGACTGATGATCCATGCCTCGATTGATGCCGCTTATAAGTACGAAAGATCAATTGGAGAGCTGTATAGGAAAGGAAAGAACGTAAAACTCACAGTTGCGAAGGATGAGGAATAAAGGAAACTGGGACGAGAGCTTCCAAGTAATTTGTTGCCAGGCAAATACTATGTTTGCCCAATTGTTGTAGAGAACTTACGGAGGAGTATTCATGCCGAGTTGGAATGCGATATTTGACAGCGTTCAGCCTACCAATGCAATAGAAGAAAACAAAAAGAAATATTTCTCAAAATTGACACATTTGACTGGTAGGAACTATGTTGTCTATTTCTCTTGCTGGCAACAAAAACCCGGAGTAGCTGGTCAGTTTAGTATTGACGATGATGATCGCAATGGGTTTATGAATGCGTTGTTTGGGCTTGATAAGAATAAAGGATTGGACCTTATACTCCATACACCTGGTGGCGATCTAGCAGCAACACAGTCAATTGTGGATTACTTGTATTCGTTCTTCTCTGGAGACGTAAGGGTAATTGTGCCTCACACGGCGATGTCAGCAGGAACAATGATGGCATGCGCTTCAAAAGAAATAGTAATGGGGAAACACTCTAATCTTGGACCAATTGATCCTCAAATAAATGGTATGCCCGCTAATGAATTTGTTGATCTTCTAAAAAATGCGATGGCGGATTTACAAAAGGGAGAGAATATACCATATTGGCAAATGACATTATCAAAGTATCCGCCTACATTCTTTGGAATGTGTAGTAATGCCATTGCTGCATCTAAAAAAATAGTTGGACAATGGCTGGAGCGTTCTATGCTTCACGGAAGTGATCCTTCTGATGTAAGTCGAACTGTTGAATACTTGGCAGACTATCATTCTCATCTTCAACATAATACAAGACTTACTGTAGATGATCTTAGAAGAAATACAGCACTTAAGATTACAAATTTAGAAGATGATCAGCAATTTCAAGAGAATGTGCTGTCATTATATCATTGCTATCAAATTATGTCTGGGATGACAAATGTGAGTAAGTTAATCGAGAACCATAAACAGGTCAAATATGTCAAGCAGCATCAGATTTAGATTGAGGTGCTTATGATGGATGATTACAAAGACATACTCGTTAATGAAGAAGATGTCCTTAAGTTGTATAAACAACTCGGAATTGACGTATGTATCCCCCTAGACATTGATCGCCTGGGGAGGGAATATCAAGAAGCTTTTGCAGTGTTGGAAAGAGACGATTATTGCACATTTGCATTCGTAAATGATCCCATAAGTACATGCAGCTTGGCAACGAAGCGAGATCAATGATCAATGCGGCTGTCAACACAGCATATAAGTATGAGTGTGAGAATGGCGAGCTGTACAAAGATGGCAGTATGGTCCGGCTGAAAATTGTGAAGGACACAGAATGAATTACAAGTATTGGCTTCCAGATGAAACTGGACAGAAACGTGATTATGGGACAGATAATAATGCTGTGATTATCATTGGGGCTAATGGTGCAGGTAAAAGCAAACTAGGTGCTTGGATTGAACAAAAAAGCTTTGCTGATGTACATCGTGTTGGCGCACAGAGGAATTTGAACTTCAATGAGCATATCCAACTCAAGAGTTATTCTGAGGCTGAAAACTGGGTTTTCTATGGCAATGGAGATGCTAGGGATCCCAATAAAGGTCATAGATGGCAATGGGGACATTATACAACCAAGCTGATGGATGATTTCGATCATGTTCTATCTGCCCTTCTTGCAATAAGAAATAACGAGATCAGCAGATTTCATCAAGCTTGTGTTGAAGCAGGAACTGATAAGAGTAAGTGGCCAGATACTTCCAAGACCTCTATAGAAAAACTGATAGACATTTGGACCTTAATCTTGCCACATAGAAAACTGATAGAAGACGATTCACAGTTTTATGCTGTTTCGAACAAGAATGGTCATGAAGAGAAGTATTCATCAACAGAGATGAGTGATGGTGAGCGAGCTGTTTTATACTTGGCAGCACAAGTACTTTGTGTCCCGAAAAACAAAGTGATGATTATTGATGAACCAGAAATACATCTTCATCGTTCTATAATGAATCGCCTATGGAAAACGTTAGAGAACTATCGACAGGATTGTCTGTTTATATACATCACACATGACCTTCAATTTGCTGCGGCTCATGGCAATGTGGACAAGATTTGGATAAAGGAGTTTGATGGCACACATTGGAAGCTTGAAAAGATTATAGATTCTGGTTTACCAGAAGAACTGATACTAGAGATCCTTGGCAGTAGAAAGAATGTTTTATTCGTAGAAGGCGAGAAAAATAGTTTTGACTATCAGCTATATTCAGAGTTATACCCAGACTATTTGATTATCCCTTGTGGAGGATGTAGTCAAGTCATAGCAAGGACGAGGGCGTTCAAGGATAGTGAGGCGTTGCACGAGTGCAGTGTCTATGGACTAATTGATCGGGATTACAGATCTGAGCATGAGATAACAGCGTTAAAAAAAGATGGAATATATATTCTTGATGTTGCTGAAGTTGAAAACTTGTTCCTCGTGGAAGAACTGATACGATTTATGGCTGCACGGTTTGGTGAAGCTGATATCGATGGAGCGGTAGCTGACGTCAAGGATTTTGTTATCAATACGAAGTTCGCAGGATTAATTGAACGACAAATCTGTCAGAGTGTCGTGGCTGAAATTAAGTATCAGCTTTCATGTATCGAGATAGAAAAGAAGAATGAGGTAGAAGCGAAGGAGAGCCTGCGAACTGGATTGGATAGGATACAGTTCGATGATATCAGAAATCAGAAAGAGCCAGTCTTCAGAGGTGCATTGAACAGTAAGGACTATAAGGCAGTGCTTAGGATCTTCAACGAGAAGGAGATAGCTAAGACAATTGGAAAGAAGCTCGGTGTTGAGAATAACGAATATCAGCAGAAAGTCATCAATCTGTTACGCAATGATTGTCACGACGAAATTGTGAATGCTCTGGTGTCATACTTGCCGGTTGAAATTCCAAGGTAATTTCATTTTCTAGATTATAACAGTCGAAGCAGGATTTGTAAGTAGGACTGGTGAAATAGGTGCCAGCTATGATTTTAATTACGATGAGATAAAACCGATTCGTGACGAAAAGATGATGAAAAAGGCCTGTTGAGTCTGTTATTTCTTGGGATTCCTACTTGCTAGTATGAGACGGATTGTGCGTTAAGAATTTGTCCTGGATGATCTGGTGGAAGAATCAGAGCGTATATTCAAGAAGCTGATGCAGCTGAGCCACGAGGCTAGAATGATGATCTACGCATCAACTGACGCAGCTTTTAAGTACGAAAGATCAATTGGAGAGTTGTACAGAAAAACGTATGTACACCCTTCAGAATCAGAGACAGTCCGATCCAATCCGCAGTAATGTCCAAAACACCAACTGGAAAATTGTTGCGAGATCAGATTTCCTTCTGAAACTCCATACGAACAGAGAGCAAGAATGAGTTTGTAGTGTTTAGGAAAAACTTTTTTTAAGATTTCGTAACAACCTGTTTTACGTGCTATTGCAGATATCAGTACATAACCGCCATAAGCAATATGATTATCAACTTTTCCTGCTTCCTTTCTAGTTGAGGAACTAAAAACAGCTTTCAGTTTTGATAAGGATGTGTCACAAAATAAATTGAGCATGTTGTAACGAAATGACTACCTTATTTTGTGACAATATGCTGTACTATCTGTAGCCAAAATTGAGGAGTGTTACAGATGGTTGCAAGTTTAGAAACGAGAACCGCAGTCAAACAAATATTGCTTGATATGATCCCGCATCTTGATGAAAAACAGCGACGTATCCTTTATGGGAGTGCTGCCGCTGTCCTCGGACACGGGGGTATAGTTTTTGTCAACGAAGTTACTGGCTCTGCACGAAACACAATCACTTCCGGCATGAAGGAAGTTGCCGAGCCGGAAAACACAGACGCAGTTTCCGGCAGTGTAGAATCAACTCGAATCCGCAGGCCCGGTGCCGGACGAAAGACGGCTCTCGAGAAAAATCCTCTTCTGAATGAAAAGATAGAGGAGATCATCACACAAAACGGGGATACATACGGTAATCCAGAAAAGCCTTTACGGTGGACAACATGGAGTCTTCGAAAAATTGCCGGTGAACTGTTAAAATCCGGGATCAAAGTCAGCCAAAATATCGTTTCACGGGCACTTGACGCACTCGGCTATAGTAAACAGCAAAATCAGAAGATGTATCAGGTTGGGGAACAACACCCGGACAGGGATGCCCAGTTCAGCTTTATAAATCAAACATCTTCGGAGTTTCTTGATAAAGGGGAACCGGTGATCTCCATCGATACAAAAAAGAAGGAGAACATAGGCAATTTCAAAAATAACGGTGCCGAATACCGCCCAGTGAAAGATCCGAGGAAAGTTCTTGATCACGACTTTCCACTTCCAGAATTAGGTAAAGTATCACCATATGGCGTGTATCCTTAATTTATTGAGGTATTACACCCTAGCAGTATTTTATCAAGGTTCAGTCAGTAAGATTTTCGATATCGGCGTCTATGTCTTCAAGAGTCACACCAGCCAGATTAAGAATTTTTTTCTGCAGTTTGGTAGGCAAATATCGACGGGCATACGTTCCTGTTAACAAATCCTTATCGGCTCTGATCTCTTCCAGCAAATCCACCACAGCCGGAATGCTGTTCCTTTTCTTTTCACGCAGACGTGCTGTTTCCGTTTTTGTAAAGAGCTGCGTCCTTATGACGGAAGCAACAAACCAAATCAGATTTTTCGCATGCATTGAATTTTCGGAGTGAACCCCGTTTTATCCATGCCAAGCCTGCTTTTTAATGCTCTGAAAGTCTTCTCTACACCGTCTCTTCTGACAAGAGTTTCGATCGTCTCCGCAGCCGTCATTTCCTGATCGGAAACGTACACAATATAACCGCAGCATTTGTGAGCTTTATCGATAGCCGCCGAATTCCTTTCGAATGAATCAATCACATATGCCGGCACGCTGGCACAGATGGAGATCCATGTGTCTCATTTTCCAACCGGCACATCAAAATGGAACAAGGTCGAGCATCGTTTGTTTTGCTATATTTCTAAAAACTGGCAAGGACAGCCGCTTATTGACGTTGAAACCGTTGTTAATCTGATTGGTTCCACAACGACTGAAAAGGGACTATCCGTCATCTGCCGTGTTGATGAAAACCATTATGAACCAGGTAAAAAAATCACTGAGGAACAGAAGGAAAATCTCAATATTGAATTTTTAGGGCCGAATAAAAAATGGAATTATATCATCCGGCCAAACGTATGATTAATTTTGTGACAATTCCTAATTAACTTACTTTCAAGTTTTAACTCCTTTTGTAAGCCTATAATGCTATAGAAAATCATCATGTCTGCCATAAATTTCATTGAGGGCTTCGACAACCGTATCCTAAAGTTCCAACTGCTTAACGTTTTAGATGTATACTAAATTTTAGCGATCTTTTTATGACTGCGTTAAAGGCAACGCATACAAGCACTTTTTCCTCCCCAAATCTTCTCTACTGTCAGATTTAAATTCCAAAGGCTTGAGAATACTTTCCAAACTATCACAAAAAAATAACATGAAAAAAGTGAATAGTTTACTTCTTCTTAACTCTGCTGATCATATTAAATATATTTTGTGCAGAACTGAAGTTAGCATTTTGAATTTCACTAGCAGGAATTTCAATCTCATAATAATCTTCAATAGCACTTATACATTGCAAAATATCGAAGGAAGTGAACAGACCATCCTCTATAAGGTTTTGTTCTTTTTCATAATCAATTTGGTTATTAATTTGCTTTAATAAAGATATTAGATTTTTCATATCTGATCTCCTCTATTGATCGTGTATGTTTCCATTTTACCGCGTAATTGAATAAATTCTCCGTTGTTATATGAGAAAACGAAAGGGAGGCTTCTGCTTAAAAATAAAAATAAAGACTCCGTTCCACTATATGCTCCCGTATTCTTAAAAAATAAGATATCACCTATTTCAGGATTATTTAATTTTATATTTCTTACTAATACATCTCCAGTGCTACAGATTGAACCACATATGCAGTAATTTTGTGTTTCTCCTGATTTGTTATGTTCAATGCATGGGCTTTTCATTCCAAGAATTTGACCATAATAGTTAAGATGATTAATACCGCCATCTACAATAATGTAATTTGTTTTCGAGTTTTGTTTAATATCGACAATTTTAGTTGCGTACAATCCACAATTTGCAACCAAAAGTCGTCCTATTTCCAGAATTACTTTTGTGTTTTGGCTTTTGTTTCTCAGTTCATGGCACAATTTTTTTACTCTGATTTCTGAATCTTGATAATTATCTTTATCAAAGTAATTTACTCCAAACCCAGGACCATATTCAATTTCATATATTTCATTTTGAGTTGTGAATCTTATTAGATTTTTAAGATCTTCAGATTGTTTCTTGTCCCTAAAAGTTCCACAGAAATAGTGGATACCAGATATTTTATTTTTGTACTTTGGATTATTTAATATTACTGTTAGTTCTTCCTCATCTATGCCAAACTGATTTCCTGAACTTAGTCTGGGATAAATCTGTATATCTGATTTTTGTTTTATTAAATTGATAAATTGATTATTGCTCTCGGCGTTAAATTTTGTTATTCCATATTGTAGTGCAAGTTTTATGTTTTCTTCACTCTTGTTAATACCTGAAAAAAAAATCTTATCTGCAGGAATATTCAGCTCTTTGCATATATGAAATTCTCCTTCACTGCATACTTCAATTCGATCAACTAAAGGTTCAATAAATTTAACAAGAATAGGGTTTGCTTTCATAGCATAACAGATTTCAAAATCTCCTACAGCTTTGCGAATTTTTGATATTTCGGACTTCAATATTCCCAAGTCATATATATATGCAGGGGTTTTATCACAAAAATTTTCTTCAAAGTATTTAATTAAATTATTTATCATAAAATTTATTATTTAATATTTCTTGTTTAAGAATTATTCGATCAATTTTCCCATTTTTATTTATTGGAAGTTTAACTTTTTTGCAAATGTAATTTGGAATCATAAAAAAAGGAAGCTTTTCTTTAAGAAATTCATTCAATTTTTTTTCTTCTTCATCTCCTTCATAAAATAAATATAGTTTTTCATTTTGATAAATTGCGCATGACCTTTCTATAAGTTCGTTATTTTCACTTGTCCTTTCTATTTCTGCAAGTTCGATTCGATGACCAAATCGCTTGATTTGAAAGTCCTTTCTTCCTTTAAAATGTAGTAGACCGTCGGCAGAATAAAATCCAAGATCTCCTGTTTTGTAATAGCGCTCGATAGGGTTTTGTTGTGTTTTCCTATAACCGAATGATTCTGTGCTTCCATTTGTATAACCGATAGCTAGACAAATTCCACTAACACATATTTCTCCACAAATTTCTGGATTTGTTATTTCGATGGACGAATCATCCATTAAAAATACTTTTTTGTTGGTAAACGGCAAACCAATTATATCTAGTTCTGTTTCGAGGTCTGTTTTGCTGATAAAGTGGTAGGTGCAGTTGCAGGTAATTTCTGTTGGACCATATACATTTATAAATTGAGTAGAAGGAAGTTTGGTATAGAGCCTCTGTAAGTGCTTTTTGGGCATTGGTTCACCACTGTATATGATTTTTCTTATGGCAGGAATTTTGTAATCCAATGCCTTCATTGTACTTAGAAAAACAAGTGCGGAAACAGCCCAAATATACACATTGGCATCTTCTATATGATCCATGAGGGTAGTTGGATTAGTGAAATACTCTCTTGGTATTAGTATACATGTCGCACCGAGATATATTGTACTGAAAATATCTTTGATTGAAACATCAAAATCTAACGGAGCTTGATTTGCAAAAATGTCGTCATTTTTTAAACTCATTGTTTTTACAAATGTGGGAATGAAATCAATTACACTTTCGTGACTGATAAGTACTCCTTTAGGAATTCCTGTGCTGCCACTAGTAAAATTGCAGTAAAGTGCGTTACTGCTTAAATGAGAATTTCTTACTTTTAATAATTTATCTTTATTTTCGGATGAATTAGTTAGTTCGTCAGCAATTAATATTTTTGCATTATAACCAAATATGTCTATCGCCTCTTGTAGAAGAGTTCTATCACATATGATGGTTTTAGATTGAAGTTCATTTGCCATTTTCTCTAATCGACTTTTGGGCAATTTGCTGTCAAAAACTGAGTAATAGCCTCCGGCTTGGATTATGCCTAGTATTATTACAATACATTTGCAAGATTTATTCATAAAGACAATTGTTGGACCTATGTCTAAACAAGAGCCAACAATTCTGCTTTCATTAAGCAAACTGCGATAAGTAATTTCAGTCACAGGATCTTTAAATGCAACTTTTTCTGGAAATTTACTCGCGCTAATTTCTAACATCTCAAGAATATTATTCATAATCTAATTCTATTCCTAGATTGCTTTTTTGGGCAATTTGCATTATGTATCGGCCTACAGCGATATCGCATAACGATATTCCTCCACTAGAAAATAGTTTAACTTTGCCGTCATGAGGAATAATTCGAGTTCCGTAAACAATTGACGAAAGATCTGTAATATCTTCTTTTTTGATTTTATTCTCCTTTACTAGATCACTGAATCGATTTCCAAGATAGCTCAAATATTTATATGTTGGATACCCTAATTCTCTAGCGTATTCTTCATACATAGCATATAGATCGGTGATTTTATGAGCGTTTTCTATCATTGCATCGGGAAAGTGAGCAAAAGCTGAACATAAATATAGAGAATTAGATTTTACATGTTTGGACCTAACTATTGGCATATCAGATATTTTATCAAAGCAAAAACCGGTATTTATGCTGACAATATCAGATTCTTCACAGACTTCATCCGTAGTATTGCAAATCTGACATAGAATATCTGGACAGATATTCTTTATCGTTTCGATAAAAGATTCAATTGATTTTCTTCCTCTACCTTTGATAAAAATTTTATTTATATTATTGAATTTTTGTAATAGACCAATTGTCAGAATTTTGTTAATTTTTCCAGGACCAATAATACCAAGATGTTTAGAATCCGGATGAGCGATTTTGCACGCTGCAAGCAATGAAACCGCCGCTGTCCTATAATCAGTAATTGTATTTGCGCTCATCATTGAGATCGGTATACCTGTATTAGGATCATTTAATACTAGTAAATACTGCGAGTCTCTTGCAGAGTCTGTGACTTTTGTGAGCGGACCGTGCCATTTAATTCCTGAAATATTGAATGGTTCTCCTAAATATCCAGGCATAGCGATAAACATATTATGTCTATTATCTTTAGTATAGCGCAGTTGTATACCATGACTTGCATTGTTTTGACCTCCTAAAGAATACTCTTTTCTATGTATTGTAAGAAAGGTTTCTTCTATAATTTGACAAACATTTATTACATTTTCAGACAATATATGTTTGACTTCTTTTTCGGTAATGTATAGCATCATTTATATTCCACAAGGTTATATTTTAGAAGCAAATCTAGTATTTCCTTAATTTTAAAGAAATTTTCATTGATATTTATGGAAATTTGACTGATTTGTTTTGGTGTAGTTAGTTCATACATGATTTTTCTGATTGTTGCACCGTATTTGGCGTATTCAATTTCACTGAATCTTGAAATGAATATCTCTCCTTTGAACAAAGGTATAACGTAAAAGTCATTTTCATGTGCTTGAATTATTTTTTTTAGCAATTCGATAGAATTTTCTAAATTAGAAAAATTAGCGTGTTCTATAGTATCCATATTCGTATGATAATATCTAAAAGGGTATTCTAGATCTGTTGTTTCAGCAATTCTCTGCAAAGATAGCATAGGAATATTTATACCAGGACTATTAAACATTCTTTCGTCATTTAGTAGGGCATTCAAGAATGGAACAGTAGTTATATCCATGCCTACTGTTACTGCATGGCATAATTTGTCAAAGTAAGAATTAGGTTGATTGGAACTCATTATGGTATGCCTATAATTAGTGGCAAGAGTTTCCAAGAAAATTCCGCCTCTCATTAAAGCTATTTGATTCTCATTATGAGATAGATAACACGCAGAACCAATAGTTTCTGGGACGATGAGTAATTTATACGTATAGCGTAATTTTAGCTTTGATATTGATTCAATAACTTTTAATCCTGCTATGACTCCGCTCAGCCCATCATTAAACTGGCAAGGATGACATAGATGCGCACACAATACTATACATTCTTTGTTTGCACCCTCAACTACATATTCACCAACTTTTAGAGTTCCATATGAAAAATCACTGTTGATTTTAACAAAAAAATTATCTTCTGGGCTGTTTTCGATTAGCTTTTTAGTATCTTCTGTACAACAAAAACCCCAATCTTTTTCATAGTATTTGAATATAAAAGGTATGGCATTATGATCTTTGCCGTTTCTTTTGGGATCTGGTGTATAAATGTGTGTCAACAGTTCTTCTTTCCCTACTATACTATCTATACATTTTGATGAAGATATAACCGAAAGAGGACTTTCGCTGTTGGAGATTATTGTTTGTCCCTTCAAATCTTTTACATAAGCTTCTTTGCAGATCCATCGTTCAGGAACGGTCCACGTAAATGCTTTTTCACCAGATTTGTATTCATGAATTTTGATATCGAAAACTGATTTTAAAGCATAAAGGGATTCATCATATCCATCGGAGATAAGGTGTCGCGGAATGGGTGATATCTTTTGTGCCAATTCTATAATATCTGTACTGTTTAATTTTATATTAAACTGTTCTGCTCCAGTGCGTTTTTTCTCTTCTTCCGCAATATTGCATTTAGGTCCTCTTGCACAAAGCCACGGATCTTTCTTGTATTCGCGAAGTGCAATCTCAAGGTAGTCAGATGATTTGATGCATGATACGAATCCTTTGTCAAGCGGAATTTTGTTCATAAATCCGCTTTGCTCGACTATTTTTTCTAGTTTTATTCCTAAAGGATATGTATTATTGCAACGAGGACTTACACTGTAATACCAACAGCATTTTGTTTTAACGCCATCCTTTATTATATAACCACTGAAAAATTTCAGGTATCTGAAAGGAACATTGGCCATTTCCTCATAGTAGTGTCTGATGGTTGCATATCGTAGCCCTACCCCCAAACATACAATTTTTCCTCCTGCTTTTGTAAATTTGTCAAAGAAGGAATTCTCTCCATAGCTACTATTACTAATATTTTCCGTTAATAATTTGGCTTTTGGTCCAAGAGCAGACACCGATAGGAAAGGATCAAGACTTCTGCATACATTTGGTTGCTTTCTGAAAAACTCGCAAAAATCCCCTACTAATGGGCATGGTGTGGTTTTAGCATCAAATATTTCGTCTTTACCAAGTGAATAAGAAAAAGCAGGAACAATTAGTGTGCCGTTGGGCCCTATGACTTCCGATACGCAATCCAATACAAACTGTGACAGTTGTGATTGCGAATAAATACCTTTCGGAATTGTGCCAAATGAGCTCATTCCCACATGGATCATAATAAGATCATCCTTTGCTATTCCTGCTTTAACTAAAGCATTGATAAATTCAAATTTAGTATACATATTCAAATTCTCGGATAATATTTATCGTTTAACCTAGGGGTGTTTATAAATTTTTAAATAGCATGAAATGATTTCCTGCAACTCGTCTTCGTTGTCAAATTATTTTGTTAAACTCAAAAATGCAAGTTCATAATAACATTTGGGGTACTATGTTCCTTAGTACCTTGAAATCTTGCCTTTATCATTCTTTTTAAGTTCAATCTGACTATATGTTTTATCATAATGAGTACTACTTCTCTTAAGTGCTACTTAAAATCCATTCCATTTACCTAGAAAGTTTTGTACAAATAATAAAATTGACAACAGCTTCAGCATCGTTGATGCTGACTTTTTCATTATGAATAGTACGTATTGGGAGGGTAAATACTATTTTTTATGAACTGTGATTTAGCTCGTAAAAACGCTAGGTCCTACGCTTGAACATCTGATTTAGTTCTCAAATCTTCTGCTACTTTTTGAACAATTTGTATCGGGTTTGAAATGAGATTCAAAAAACGAAAGAACTTTCAGTCCTAATTTTGCTCTGATTTTAGGTTGAATTATCTCCTATTGATTTCGATATAGAAAAGGAGTAATCAATAACTAGAAACCTAAAGCTTCCCTGATTTTTACTGTTAAAAACTTAAACCAAATATTTTTATTAGCGTTAAAATAAGCAAATATCAAAAATATGTATTCAGTAATTTGATTTACACTCTTACTGAATTAAAAAATCTAATGTGTGATAAAATGGTGAAATTTAAGGAAATGAAAAAAAAATATAATAATGTTGCAGTTATACCCGCAAGAGGCGGAAGTAAAAGAATTCCAAGAAAAAATATCAAGGATTTTATGGGCAAACCTATGATTGCCCATGCGATCGAGACTGCAAAGAAGAGCGGGCTGTTCAGTGAAATAATGGTATCTACCGAAGATCAGGAAATTGCAGACATAGCAAGAAAGTTTGGTGCAAGTGTGCCGTTTATGAGATCTCTTAATACAGCAAACGATATTGCAACAACTTTTGATGTGCTGGATGAGGTTGTTTCGCATTATGAGGAAAACGGGCAGGTTTTTGACAATTTGTGCTGTATTTACCCGTGCGTTCCATTATTGAAACCTGAGCATA
>JAEEGH010019991.1_pt1 | contig 13979 bp, 19 predicted proteins | sample 9134181 | NCBI WGS metagenome assembly JAEEGH01 (sample SAMN16246544, study PRJNA631951) | gut metagenome | biome: gut microbiome; feature: rumen; material: DP-attached | host: Bos | place: Iran: Karaj | collected 2018-10
AACTCGGAAAGGGATCCATTATGATGGTGGGGGCAACCATGGGGCACGACAATGAAGTAGGGGAGTTCTGTCATATCGCGGCACAGGCCTGCGTAGGCAGTTATCTTAAGATAGGTCGCGGCGTACATATCGGATTTAACGCCACGATTCGCGAGAACCTCACGATCGGCAACTATGCCACGCTCGGCATGGGGGCTGTACTGACTAAAAACATAGGAGAACGAGAGATATGGGTAGGCAACCCGGCAAAGTTCTTACGTTCAGCGCACTGATAGGCATCAACCTGCTGTACGCTTGTACCGGCATCTTCACGAAGCTGGCGGCGCGGGAGACTTTCCTCTCGCCGCTCTATCTGTTGTGGTTTATCTGTGCCGTCGGTGTCATCGCCCTCTATGCGATGCTCTGGCAGCAGGTGCTCAAGCGTATCGAACTCAGTACCGCGTATCTCTTCAAGGGCACGACCCTGATCTTCACCATGCTCTTCGCCGCGTTGCTTTTCGGCGAAGCGATCACGATACCGAACATCATCGGCTCTGTCATCATCATTGCCGGTATAACCCTCTTGGCACGCTCATGAAATACGCGCTTATTGCTATAGTAGTTGTGTTCGTTTCTGCCTGCGCACAAATGTTGCTCAAGCAAGGAGCACGCCAAGCGTATACGACTTGGTGGAAACAATATGTCAACGCCTGGGTCATCAGCGGGTATGCCATCCTATTCGCTGCCATGATCGCGAATATATGGTGCATGCATCAGGGACTGCAACTCAAAGAGTTGAGTATCATCGAGAGCATGGCGTATCTGTTTGTGCCGGCGCTTAGTTGGCTCTTTTTCAAGGAGACCATCACAAAGCGCAAAGCGATCGCTATCGGTCTCATTATCCTCGGAGTAATAGTATTCTTTATATGATCAATTTCAATCAACCTCATTTGACGGGCAAGGAAGCCCATTACATGTACGAAGCCGTTTATACGTGCAAGTTGTCCGGAAACGGTACATTCACCAAGCGTTGCCAGGCATGGTTCGAGCAGCGATACGGTTTTCGTAAGACCCTGCTGACCTCGTCCGGTACGGACGCACTGGAGATGTGCGCCATGCTCTGCGACCTGAAGCCGGGTGACGAAGTGATCGTGCCGTCTTATACGTTTGTGAGCACCGCCTTGGCTTTCCTGCGCGAAGGAGCGAAGGTCGTTTTTGCGGACTCGATGCAGCGCAATCCCAATATCGATGCACAGAGTTTGGAGGCACTCATAACGCCGCGCACCAAGGTCATCGTGCCGGTTCATTACGCCGGTATCGCCTGCGACATGGACGCCATCATGGCGGTCGCCAAGAAGCATAACCTGCTCGTCGTAGAGGACGCTGCGCAAGCCATCGACAGTTACTACAAATCACCAATCACCAAATATCCAATGCCATTAGGCGGTATCGGTCATCTGGCTGCCTTTAGTTTCCATGAGACGAAGAACATCACCGCCGGAGGCGAAGGAGGACTGCTGGTGGTGAACGATGAGCGCTTTGTGCGTCGTGCAGAGATCATCTGGGAGAAGGGCACTAACCGTGCCGAGTTCTTCCGCGGGGAGGTGAATAAATACGGATGGGTGGATCTGGGTTCCTCTTTCCTGCCGAGCGAAGTGAATGCCGCTTTCCTCTGGGCGCAGTTAGAGAACCTCGACATGATACAGGCCAAGCGTAAGAAACTTTGGGAGACCTATCTCAAACGTCTTAAACCGCTGGCAGAGAAGGGATACTTCACGCTGCCGGATATACCCGAGTACGCCACCAATAACGCACATATGTTCTACCTCGTGCTGCCTTCGCTCGAGAAGCGCACGGCGTTCATCAAGTACCTCAAGGACAACGGGGTAGGTGCGGTGTTCCATTATCTGAGTCTGCATTCGAGCGAGTACTATAAGAACCGTCATGACGGTCGCGAACTGCCTAACTGCGACCGCTACGCCGATTGTCTTGTGCGTTTGCCGCTCTTCTATGATCTGACCCAAGAACAAGTACACACCATTTGCGATCTCATTCACGCATATTATCAATAAGCCTGCTGGTCGCCGCGTTGGCGTACACCCTCTGGTTTGTGTTTGCCGGTTTTGGGAACCACCAAGACCCGCTCTACTGGCTGTATAAGTACGAGTCGTTAGAGGGCGGTTGGATGGCTGTCGGCACGCTGCTCACCGGTGGGGCGATCGTGCGGCTGTTCGGTGCACAACTGCTGCCGCTGCGCCTTTTCGGTTGGCTGTGTACGGTGACGGCGATCACACTTCCGTATTGCTGTCTGTTGGATAAAGAACAAAAGCGTAACAACCTTCATTGGCTTGCCTTGGCGTTCGTGCTCATGGGGTACGGTGCGTTTCAGGAGTTCAGTCCCGGCACCCTCTCGGTGCTGCTGCTCTCGGCATTATGGGTCTGTGCAACCAAAAGTTCATCTATCATCTATCATCTATCATCTATCATTCTGGGTCTCGCAGTCGCCGCACGCTTCCCGAATATATTGGCGCTTTTGGTACTGATTCCGTTGTGGAAAAAGAAATCGCTCTGGAATATCCCTATCGCGGCGGTGAGCGCCGGCGTGGTGTATCTGTTAGGGTATTGCTTCGTGACACCCTCTCCGATGGATGCGGCGATGACGAGTCATGACCTGATAGCGATGCTGACCAAGTTATGGGAGAACAGCGGGCAGTTGATCCTGTATGCCTTCATGGCTATCGGCGTGCTGGCTATCGGTCAACGAATCAAAGATCGTTCATCTATCATCTATCATCTATCATCTATTTTGGTTGGTGTCTTGTTAGCGTTGGTGGCGATCTATACGACCAAACCGCATCACTGGTATAATACGGATCTGACTTACATGCTCTCCGCGCTGATCCTTGTGATTGCCGCAGGCAAATTACCAATTGGAGCTATCATCTTGATGATAGCGACATTAGGTACCGATACGGCTTGGCTCAAACTCTTTCCGGCGGTGCTGTGTCTGCTGCCGGTGGTAGCGCTTATGTACGAAGCCCCTGTGCGTCGGTATCTCTTCATCGTGCTGGCTATCTTCAGTGCCGTTGTGGTCTATCGCATGACAACCAACAGCATAGGCAATAACGACCTCACCAAAGTGCAGACGATCGCGACGGTGGCTCCGTATAACGGTATCGCCATCCGCCAAGCCGAGCAGAACCGCCTGCTCCAGTACAAAGCCGACTTCGATAGCCTCCAATCACCAATCTTGGCTATCGGCCAAGAAAACCACCTCATGCGTGCGGTGACGGGATGTGAGGCGGCACGGTTTAATGAGTTCTGGTCGAATATATACGACTCCGTCTATACGGCTAAGTACCGCGAGATCATCGGCACCGAGCGTCCTATCGTGTTCTGTTCCTACTCGCCGCAGTTCAAGACCAAACCGACCTACCAAGACCAACAGAGTTGTTTTGAGCACATGCTGCGTGACGAAGGCTACCAAGTCCTCGACCGCTCTCCATACAAATACATGATTTATATCCCTACCTATGATACAGAAGTACAATGACATCATGGCCGCCTTGCAGGCCGGTAAGTACGCCCCGATCTACGTGCTCTGCGGCGAAGAACCGTATTACACCGATCGCGTGTTTGAGTTCATTGCCGCCAACGCCCTCGATGAGATGGCGCGCGAGTTCGACCAGCAACTCATCTATGGTCGTGACCTCTCCGGAGCGGATATAGCGCCGGTTATCTCCGCCGCACGCGGGTATGCGATGATGGGTGGACGTAAGGTGATCATCGTGCGGGAAGCGCAGGCGGTCAAGAAATGGGAGGCACTGGATGCGTATCTCAATGCGATCATGGAGCAGACCGTTCTCGTGCTTTGCTACAACGGCAAACCCGACAAGCGGCAGAATATTTGGAAGCGTGTGATGGAGCATCCGCAGGTGGTATGGCTGCAGTCGGACAAACTGCGGGATTATGAGGTGGAGAAATGGATCACGGCTTATATCGCGGACTTCAAGAAAGAGCATCCGGAACTGCAGATCGACCCGAAGGTAGCACCGCTCTTGGCGGATCACTTAGGCACCGACCTCTCTGCGATTGTAGGCGCACTCGATAAGCTCATTGCCGGTCGTCCGGAAGGCGTCAACACGATCGATGCCGCGTTGGTGGAGCGTAATATAGGTATCTCCAAGGACTTTAACATTATGGAGCTGCAGGCGGCGTTGATACGCGGCGATATCGTCAAAGCGAACCGTATCACGCAGTATTTCGCCTCATCCAAGGATCACCCGATGATTCGTGAAATGGCGCCGCTATATACCTTCTTCTCCAACCTGCTCATGTATCATTACATGCCAATAAAAGCCCCCGCCGTGGTGGCGCGGGAGCTTGGTATCAATCCGTATTTCGTAAAGGATTATGAGATGGCGGCAAGACGTTATCCTGCCGGGAAGACGTTCTTAATTGTGGGTTATCTCCGTGAAACCGACGCTCGTCTGAAGGGTATCAACAACCCCTCCGCTCGGGACGCCGATCTGTGGAAAGAACTGATCTATCGTATCATGCACTGACAAGGGGAACCAACTGTTGACGTAGCCGTGCTGCGTCACTTGGTAGATGCTGTCCAACTCGCGGCGCGTGAACGCGGGGACGATGATCGTGCTGTCCGCCTGCAGTTCGTCGCGCATGCGTGCGGCAAACTCCGGATACTGCGCCAGAAACTCATCCTTTTCGGCTTCTAACTTTGCCACCACTTTCGGATAAATCTTATCGAACAGTTGCGGGTGGGCTGTGTACCATACCAGGCACGAGTCGAACTGCGACTGCGTGAGGCCGTGTTTGTCCAGCACCTGCGAGTAGTAGATCGCCTTCACTTCCTGATTATTGGTCAGTCCTTTGGCCTGCAACAACGCATCCGTCTGATGCAGTTCAATCAGCAGATCCCGCATCTCCCAGGAGTGCAGGATTCCCTTCGGTCGGCAACCGAACAGGCAAAACACCAGAATAATATAAAGACTAATCTTCTTTACCATTCAGTTGCTTGAGATAGAAAAGCAGAATGACGATGACGGAGCAGGTGATACAACTGTCTGCGAAGTTAAACACCGGACGGAAGAAGATCACTTCGCCGGCACTGTTGCGGATGAGCGGGAAGTAGAACATGTCCACCACGCGCCCGAAGAACCAACCGGCATAACCGAAGAGTTTACCGTAACACACGCAGTCGATGATGTTGCCTAACGCCCCGGCGATGATGAACGCGATCGTAGCGATATAACCGGTCGGTGTCTCGGGCTTCTTGATCAGCGTGTCGATGTACCATCCCAGCAGTCCCACCGCCAAGAGACGGAAGAGGGTCAGCGCCAGTTTGGAGAACCACTCGATGCCGAACGCCATGCCGTTGTTCTCGATATAACACAGCCAGAACCACGAGAAGACCTCGCGGCTCTCGCCGAGGGTGTAGTGGGTGGCGATATAGAGCTTGATGAACTGGTCAATCACCACCGCCCCAAGCACAATGCCAATTACAAGCCAAACGCGGCTTTGACGGCTGCTAAGCGGTCTAATTTCTCCCATGTGAATAATTCTACTTCGCGGCTGAAGGTATTTCCGTCCGCGTCAATAAAGGTCTTGGTGACTACCTCGTTCGTACGACCTACATGACCGTACTTGGCGGTCTCCTGATACATCGGTTGGGTGAGTTTGAGGTCGCGGATGATGGCTGCCGGACGCAGGTCAAACAATTGACCTACTATCTGTGCGATCTGCGCGTCACTCATCTTCACTTGGGCGGTGCCGTAGGTGTTGACGTAGAGCGACACCGGCTTGGCTACACCGATGGCGTAGCTCACTTGTACCAGCGCCTCATGGGCTACACCGGCTGCCACCAGGTGCTTCGCTATCCAACGTGCTGCGTAGGCTGCCGAGCGGTCCACTTTCGAGGGATCTTTGCCTGAGAATGCACCGCCGCCGTGCGCACCGCGACCACCGTAGGTGTCCACGATGATCTTACGACCCGTCAGACCCGTGTCGCCGTGCGGACCTCCGATCACGAAGTTACCCGTCGGGTTGACTAGCAACTTCGCGTTTTGGTCCTCCAGGAAAGCATGGAGCAGGTGGCTGTATCGCGAGTCACGCGTGGCTACGCGCGGCAAGAGGATAGCGATGATATCGCGTTTGATCTGCTCGCTGCTCACGCCCTCGTCATGCTGCGTACTGAGCACGATCGTATCGATGCGAACCGGATGATTCTGCTCGTCGTATTCGATGGTGACCTGCGATTTGCTGTCCGGACGCAGATAGGTCATCTGCTGACCTTCCTTGCGGATACGTGCGAGCGTGTACACCAAGGTGTGGGCGAGATCGAGCGTCAACGGCATGTAGTTATCCGTCTCGTCGGTCGCATAACCGAACATCATACCTTGGTCACCGGCACCTTGTTCCTCTTCTTTCTCGCGGCTCACACCCATGTTGATGTCCTGACTCTGCGCGTGCAGTGCTGCCAGGATACCGCAACTCTCTGCCTCGAACTTATACTCCGACTTGGTGTAACCGATCTCGGCGATTGTCTTACGGGCAACGACCTGCAGATCGACCCATCCCTTACAACTCACCTCTCCGGCGATGACCACTTGTCCGGTGGTGCACAGCGTCTCGCATGCTACGTGAGCCTGCGGGTCCTGCGCCAACATATTATCCAGGATAGCATCCGAAATCTGATCGGCTACTTTATCCGGGTGTCCTTCCGACACCGATTCTGATGTAAATAAATAATGCATTCGATTTATCCTTTTAATGCTTTAATCGCCTCTTCCAAAGCCGCAATACGGGCTTCGGCGTCGGCTTTCTTCTTTTGCTCGAGCGCCACGATCTCCGGCTTGGCGTTGGCTACAAAGCGCTCGTTACCGAGCTTCGCCATTACGCCGCGGAGGAAACCTTGCTGGTGAGCCAGATCGGCCTCGAGTTTCTTGAGCTCCTCATCCACGTTGATGAACTGATCCATCGGGATCGCGAACTCTGTCGTGCCGACAATGAACTTGGAGCAGTTACCACTCTCGACTCTTGACTCTTGACTCTCGACTATATTAACATTCGCCAATTTGTCCACGAGGGCGTTGAGTGCTACCGGACTGATGAGGGTCAGGCGCTCTTTCTGCGGGATGTTCTTCGACGCACGTGCATTACGCACACCGGCGATGATCGCCTTGAGGTCTTCGACCTCGGCGAGGATAGCGGTATCCACTTTCGACTCTCGAGTCTCCACGAATGACGCCGTCATGATCGATTCGCCGGCTTTGCGCTCGTAGAGGTTCTGCCAGAGTTCTTCTGTGATGAACGGCATGAAGGGGTGGAGTACACGCAGCAAGCGATCGAAGAACGCGAGCGTTGCCTCGTAGGTGGCCTTGTCGATCGGTTGCTGATAGCCGGGTTTGATCATCTCCAGATACCAACCGCTGAACTCGTCGCAGTACAGTTTGTAGATCTCCATCAGGGCTTCCGACAGGCGGTATTTGCTGAACAAGTCCGCGATCTCTGCTTCTGTTTCGCCAAGCTTGGCATCAAACCACTTAATCGCGTATCGGCTCGTCTCCGGCTGCGGGATATCCGCTACCTCGAGGCCCTTGACCATGCGGAAGCAGTTCCAGATCTTATTGCAGAAGTTACGTCCCTGCTCGCAGAGCGAATCATCGTAGAGGATGTCGTTGCCGGCAGGTGCGGAAAGCAGGATACCCATACGGACACCGTCGGCACCGAAACGCTCAATCAGATCCAGCGGATCGGGACTGTTACCGAGGGATTTGGACATCTTACGTCCGAGTTTATCGCGTACGATACCGGTGAAATAGACATGCTTGAACGGCATCTTACCTACGTACTCGTAACCCGCCATGATCATACGAGCTACCCAGAAGAAGATGATATCCGGACCCGTAACGAGGTCAGCGGTGGGGTAGTAGTAATTGATCTCTTTGTTATCGGGGTGCTCGATGCCGTCAAAGAGGCTGATCGGCCAGAGCCAGCTGCTGAACCAGGTGTCGAGGGCTCTTTCGTCCTGCACGTAGTTCCCTTCAGGTTTGGTCTCGGAAACGATGATCTTATCGTCCGGGTAGTTCTCGAATCCGGTTTGCGCCAGCAGGTCGGCATCGTAGTACGCCGGAATACGGTGACCCCACCAGAGTTGGCGCGAGATACACCAGTCTTTGATGTTCTCCAGCCAGTTGCGGTAGGTGTTCTTATATTTAGCGGGATAGAAAACGATGTCGTCGTTCATCACCGGCGGCAGCGCGATGTCAGCGAAATGCTGCATCTTGACGAACCATTCCAAAGACAAGCGCGGCTCGATAGGCACGTTCGTACGTTCGGAGTAGCCGACCTTGTTATCGTAATCCTCGATCTTCTCCACGAGACCGGCAGCCTGCAGATCTTCGACGATCTGCTTGCGGCAATCGAAACGGTCCATGCCGTGGTACTTGCGTACGTTCGGCTGGAGCTCCTCTTCCACCGTGTCCATGTTCAGGTGGGCATCCGGTGTGAAGATATCGATGGTCTTGAGGTTGTGTTTCTGACCGAGCATATAGTCGTTCACGTCATGCGCCGGCGTCACCTTGAGGCAACCGGTACCGAAACCGATCTCCACGTAGCGGTCCTCGATGATGGGGATCTTACGTCCTACACCCGGTACGATGACATGCTTGCCTTTGAGCCAATGATTCTTCTCCTCCTTGGGGTTGATGCACACGGCGATATCGCCGAAGATCGTCTCCGGGCGAGTGGTAGCCACGATGGCATACTTACCCGGTTCTTCTGCTACTTCGTAGCGCAGGTAGTAGAACTTATTATGCTCGTCGTGGTAGATGACCTCCTCGTCGGAGAGGGCAGTCTGACGCTCCGGATCCCAGTTCACCATACGCAGACCGCGGTAGATGAGTCCTTTCTTATAGAGGTCGCAGAAGACCTTGATGACGGCTTTCGAGCGCGTCTCGTCCATCGTGAAGGCGGTGCGGTCCCAGTCGCAGGAGCAACCGAGTTTGCGCAGCTGCTTGAGGATGATGCCGCCGTGCTCGTCGGTCCAGTCCCAAGCATGCTTGAGGAATTGCTCACGGGTGAGGTCGGATTTATTGATACCTTGCTCCTTGAGGCGCTTGATCACCTTCGCTTCGGTAGCGATCGACGCATGGTCCGTACCCGGCACCCAGCAGGCGTTCTTGCCTTCGAGGCGCGCACGACGAACCAATATATCTTGTATCGTCTCATTCAGGACGTGGCCCATATGGAGCACACCCGTTACATTGGGCGGCGGAATCACGATAGTAAACGGATCACGCCCGTCGGGCTCTGAATGAAAGAGTTTGTTGTCCAGCCAGTACTGATACCAGCGGGCTTCAATTTCGGTAGGATTGTACTTTGATTCCATATATTGTATTGTTATTTTCGAAAAAGCGTGCAAAATTACAACTTTTTTTGCATATATGCAAATATTTTTCTGCTTTTTTTTCTTGGGGGATTTTTTTCTTGGGGGATTAAAAACAGCCGTGAGTGAAACGAACACCGCATAAAAAAGGGCACCTCGTTGGAGGTGTCCTTCTGATAACCGATCCGGATGGATTAGCTGTGCTGAGCATCGTACTCTTGACCGCAGACTTTCCAGAGGTAAGCCTTCATGGTCTTCTTGCCGCCGGCAGTGTTCTTCTGAGCCTCGAACGCTGCCTTGTCCTGCGTGATCTTCTGCAAGTCGGTCTTGCGGAGCTCGACTGCCTCGCGAACCGCTGTGAAGCGTGCACGAGCGTTCAGAGAACGAGACGACTGACTTACCTTCTGTCCGTAGGTGTCAGCCTTACGGATGTACAGACGCGTACAAGCGGGGTTCTGGGTCGGGGCGGTGCGGTGCGTACCGATGAGGTACTCGCCGTGGCTGTGACCATCCACTTTCTTCGGTTTCGCCAGGGAGCCCGAAACGTACTCAATACCTGACGAATAAGTAACTTTTCCCATTGTGAGTAAGTGTGTTTTGGGGTTAAACAATCGCCGGATAGCATCCGGCATAATAGACGACGTTCTTTGGATAGGCGTGTCCTTTACCTATTTTTTCTTGACGCCTTGGTACTCTTCGACCGTCTTGGTGGTGATGGTCGCGGAGGTTTTCGTTGAGTCGTTCTGCTGAACGTAAGTTGCGGTAGAGGTGATGGTTCTCCACGCCTTGCAACTACAGACGCCGACTGCGAAAGCGCTAAGTACGAGCGCAAGGATCAATAATTTCGATAGATGTTTTCTCATTGTTTTGTTGGTGTTTGAGTATTATGGCACAAAGTTTTTGCTCAATGTCAGCGCTTACAAGTATGCAGCCCTTGGAGTGTTCCGGTTTTGTTCCGCGATGTATTCTGATGCCGTCTCTGCCGGGCACATTCTTGAGTATGGGCAACAATCTCTTGAAGCGGGGGCTCCATGTCACTTCAACGGCATAACGACCACGTGGGATGGTGTAGTCTTGGTTTTCGATGGTGACGCAGACGTGTTCTTGACGGTTGCCCGTACAGAGATAGAGATTACCGAAGACGCGTTTCCCGTCCGCAGGTTCACGGTAGAGCCGATAACTATGATTGATCTCATTTTCCACGATTCTTATAGTGGTAATCAATGCCAATGATCGATCCGGCGAACGTTGCAGCCTCACCGAAAGCGACGAGAACGGAATCGTGAATCTGTCCGGCAGGGTCGTATTTGATGCCGACAAAGAGTAGCGCGACCCCGCAGAGGACGACCACCGTCGCGATGATCAATTGGATGATATTTACCTGTTTGTTGTTCATTGTTTTCAAATTCGGTGCAAAAGTAGTATAAAAAAACGAAGCCACCAAAAAATGGGGCTCCGTTGGTGGTTCAATGAACCGTTTATTCAACCGTAAGGTCGTAACCTGCGTATTCGGAGAGGGATTTGGCTTCGTAGGATGTTAGCCATTCTTCTCCGTCGCGTTTTCGTCTTGTGCGAAGCGTTTCACGATTGATGCCGCCTTTGCGGATCCATCCATGGACGAGCGTTTCTAATCCTTCCAGACCGACATCGCACTGCAGCGCGCGTTCAAGGGCAGCCGCTAACTGCGAAAAATAATAGCGTTCTTTCATAAGCCAAATGTTGTTTTGAGGTTGAGGATGTCACGGGCGTTGTAGGTCTCCAGTTTGAGTTGTCTTGCCGCGACAAACTGACGGGCTTCACGCAAAGCGGATCGAAGTTCATTGCGAGAGACCTCGATGTCTGAGAGGTAGAGGTGGTTTTGGACGAGTTCGGCACAGAGGACGATAAAACGCCAATGACCGTCAGGGGGGACGGACGTGTTATTACGGACGGCGAAGAAGCCGTTTTTACGATGCTCCAGATGGTAGCCGAGACCTCTTTCGAGTGTTCCCACAAGGGAAGCACACATGTTTGATAAGATGACTTTCATAATTCTAAACACGTAAAACATACGTAAAACATAGGTAATACATAGGTAAGTTGTCGCAATGATGCGACAAAGATGATTGGAGATTAATTGCGGGGGTCGATATCGGTCATTTGCCAGACACGCGCTTCGTCGCGGGTGTAGAGACCGTGTGAGCCGTTGAACCGAGCAGAGACGATTTTTCCCTCTTTGATGAGAATGTCCAGTAGCCGTGTACCATTCCAGTCGGTGGGGTACGGATGGCAATAGGAGATGATCTCATACGGAGAGTTATAGAAGCCTTCTCCACGCCATTTGCGATAGAGGCAGTAGAGGTAGAGCCGTCGCTGCTCGGTAAGCGAGAGTGTGTCCCACTTATCACCAAGTTTAAGATCGATGCGGAATTTGCGCTCTGGATCAATCATCTTCATAAAATCGATGAGCGATTTGTTCTGCCGTTTCTCTAAGATATCATCTATGGTCTCCATTAAAAAGGGGGATTTTTAAATTTATAAAATAAATTATTTTTAGGGATATTATTCCCCACCCGCATGGTTTTCTCTTTTGGTTCTTTTCTCTTTTAGCCGAATAGATCATCGTGGCAGCACTCGCAGAGGTAGCCGTCGAAACCGCGGTAGGCTTCATCTACATGGATGAGGTCATCGCATCGCTCGCAACGCACGAAGAACTCCGAGATACAGTCATCGCAGACGTACACGTCGCCGTACTCGTTAGCTTTATCCTTAGGGATAGATTTGCCGCAGTATTCACATTTAACGGTTTCCATAGGGCGTTATGCTAGAGGGTCGTTAAATCTCCAAGTTTGATCAAGGCTGACGAAGTTGAGGACGGAAAAGGATCTCCACTCCATTTTCTCGAGGTCAAAATAAGGGATGGCTTTGGCTCTCTCCTCCCACTCCTCATTGTCCTGCGGGCATTTAGGTAGTTTATCGGTCGGAATAAGAACGGATGAACGTGTACCAAGTGCGGTGCGGATCGAACCATCTTTCTTGTAGTAGGTAAAGCGAGCAAAGCCGTTGGAAAGGGCGTCTCGGAAAGATTCGAACCACCATGCTCGTCTGAGGGCAAAAGATTTGCCGCAATCTTTAATGTCTCTATCCTCTTGCAGGACATGAGAGGTGCGCATCAGTCGGCGCAGTTTTTTGATATCGTTTGGCATAATGTTGTTCTTAGCCCATAAAGGGCACGATTATTGGTTTTAAGGATAAAACAAAAATGATTGGAGAATTAACTAGACTTCCTGATGACGGGACATTTCGGCGAGCATGATGTCGTCGGTGGAACGAGGATCGACGCGGTAATCAGGGCCTAGGAAGATCTGGAGGAGATCGGTGCGGGTGAGGCGGTCGTATTGCCACTGTTTGTGAACGGCTTTCCATTTAGCCATGCGTTCGTAGCCTTCGAGGATGAAATCCGTATGATACATAGCGACGTTGATGCCGTGGTTGCGGAGTTTGCGCAAGAAGCCGCCGTCGCGTCGATTGATTTCGTCGGGGACGGCACGGAGGTTCCAGATGGCGTTGTTGAGAGGATTACCGTCGATGTGGTCAATGGTGCTGCCCTCGGGGATAGGTCCTATGAAGGTGAGGTACTTAAGGCGGGCGAGGTACATATTACCATACGTGCCTGATAGTGCCATGTACACTGTTGCGTTGTGCTTGTGCTTTTCGTACGGCAAAAGTCGCAATGGTAATTTTTGCCCATACTTTCCGAGTACGTCGTTGGTTTCCGGGTGTAGCCAAACGGGATAACCGTTCGTGTAGGCAGGATCTGCTTTTTTGTAGCCTCGGGATAGGAACCACGTACGAGTGAGAGGTTCGCGTTTGGGGCGAGAAGAATTTAAATTTTGTATAATCATAGGCATCGGATCTTTAGTGCAGCGACGTTGCTACAGCTCAAATCCGATGCAAAGGTACTACTAAAGCGATTGTCGAATCCTTACTATTTTGGTAAGGGTTTCTCCATGGTATGGATAATTTTCCATATTGCCGGTTCATCGTATTGATTTCCGAAACGTTCATGGAAGTCCTTATTTCTCAGGATTCGGGGGATATATCCATATTGGCGTTCCGGCTCGTGTTCTAAGATGAACGTATAGATGTTGTAGTACCGGTCTAAGGTGGAGAGTCTGGCGGCTAAAGGAAGGACAGCCTGTTCCCACACACCCATGTGTTTAAGAAGCGTGATAGAATCAAATGCATTTTCCATGGTCTTTGTGATTCAAAAAGGATCGCAAAGATACTGCTAAAGTGGTAGATGGCAAAGGAGAGAAAAGGGCATAAAAAAATGCAGCCATCGACTGATGGCTGCAAAATGTAAAAAATTTTATTTTTTATTTAAAATGCTAAAGCTAAGCCAAGTCCGTTTTGAGAAGACTGAACCTTTAAGGCGAACACCTCCTTGGGTGATGCGCATCGTTCATTGTAAATGGTGTGCGAATTGTTTTTCCTTTTTGCGCCTATCGCCAAACAAGGAATAGAAGCAATCGTGAAGCATGAGCCCAAACTGGTGAATATCGCGCCAGGAACTAACAGACGACTCCCCCCACTTGTCGTTGAATTAGAATTT
>JAEEGH010019992.1_pt1 | contig 13979 bp, 8 predicted proteins | sample 9134181 | NCBI WGS metagenome assembly JAEEGH01 (sample SAMN16246544, study PRJNA631951) | gut metagenome | biome: gut microbiome; feature: rumen; material: DP-attached | host: Bos | place: Iran: Karaj | collected 2018-10
CAGGCAAGTTCGAAAAAGTTACAGTAGGACAGGAATTGTCTGCTTCTACAGTTCTTAAGACAGGACTTAATTCAAGCGTAGATATTAACTTCGATGGTAAGAAAATTACTATTAAAGCTAAGCAGAATGGTACTGTTGAATCATTGTATGTTGCTGCTGCTCCTGCAAAGGGCGGTCTTAAAATGCAGTCAATTGCTAAGACAAACGCTCAGAACACAGACGGTGTTCGCGAGGGTGTAGCTACAGCTTCTTCAAGAGCTTCTGAAGCAAAAGAAGACTTTACTTGGGAAGAGTAGTTTACTGTAACCAGAATTAAAAGGGGCTTCTTAAAGCCCCTTTTTTTTGTTGAGTTTATTAGTTGAGTTTATTATGAAAAAAATACTTATTTCAATTTTAATTCCTGTCATTGCTGTTGCAATTTGTTCACTTTTGTTGTTATCTCCACTTGATTATAAAGTTGCAGATTATTTCCAGCGCCCGCTTAAGTCAACCGAAGAAAGCTCTGAAGTAGTTATGGTTATGGTTGATGATAATGCCGTTGAGCAAATTGGTACATTCCCATTTTCGCGCGATGTATATTCACGTATGCTCGACAATCTTAAGGAACTTGGTGCCCGCTCAGTTGTATTCGATTTAAGCTTCCTTGATCATTCACAGGCAACTGTAGATGAAAAATATGTTAGAAATGATTTGCCAGGTTACGTTAGTGACTACTTTAGTCTTTTAAGCGAAACCGCTGCCGATTCTCTTTCTGCTTTTGCCGATGGATATGCAGATTTAGACGAAGCTTACGAATATTTTGATTCTGAATCACAAAAATATGAAAATCAGCTTAACACTGCAATTTCGCATGTTATTACACCAATAGATGAAATCCTTGCAAACTCAATTAAGGATTTTGGAAATACATACGTTACCCTGACTTTTGAAAACGGAATTACTCCTACAGATCAGGAACAGGAATTCATGTCAAATTACATTGCCCTGCGCCATGTTGTTGCAGACAATGATACCATTACAAAAGAATACACTGGTGTTACACCTGCTTTGTATGATTTTATTACACAGGCAAAATCAGCAGGCTTTGTAAATGCAGATCCAGACTCAGATGGATTTTTGCGTCACGTAAATCTTGTTGTTAAATATAACGGCAAGTATTATGCTCAGCTTGTTTTCCGCCCGATTCTTGAACAGCTTGGAAATCCAATTGTAGAAATTACAGATCATTATATTAAGGCTGGCGATCTCAAGATTCCTAGAGCTTCAGATGGTTCTGTAATTGTAAAATATCCAAAGAAGAAGTTCAGAGACTATAATATGGTTTCTCTCTGGAACATTTACTTCTTAACAGAAATGGAAAGTACCTTCCTTAGAAACCTTTCTATCATGAACGATTCAAGCTTCTTTGACGATCTTGATGAAGAAGATAATCCTTATGATTTGTATGAAACTGCAAATTATATTAAGGGTGAACTTACTTATGGAGAGAACGAAGAAGAGGGCATTACATACGATGAATATATAAAATACCGCAAGCTTTATTATGCTGCTACAAAGGCCTTCCTCGAAGGAGACAGCGAAGCATATTTCTGTGCTTTGTATGAAGAAAACGCAGATTACATTCATGAAATTTTTGAAACAACAAGAGATCAGTTTACTCAGTTTATGGATGCACACCAGTTTGCAGCTTCTAAAGTTCAGAATGCAATGTGTATTGTAGGAACAAATGCTTCCAGTACATCAGACTACGGAATTAACCAGTATCAGGAAAAATTCCCTCTGCCAGGTGTTCACTATTCTCTTGCAAATCAGCTTCTTTCAAAAGACTTTGTAGATGATTCTCCTGTATGGATTTCAATAATCATTGCAATTGTAATGTGTCTTGGCTACAGCCTTGCAACATACAGAATTAAACGTACTACTCCACAAATCTTAATTGGTATTGGAGCAGTAATAATAACAGCAGGGGCTCTTCTTGCTTACTTCCTTCTTACAAGATCTTACATCGGTGCAGTAGTTCCTGTTACTTCTGTATTCCTTTCCTTCATTGCTACAACAGTTGCAGGATTTATTACTGCTAACCACGATAAAAAGTTTATTACAAACGCCTTCAGTCAGTGTCTTTCAAAAGAAGTAGTAAATGAAATTGTTGCAAACCCTGCTTCTTTCAAGCTTGGTGGTCAGCGACTTGAAATGACAGCTATGTTCACCGATATTCAGAAATTCTCTGGCTTCAGTGAATTGCTTACTGCTGGTCAGCTCGTTGCTTTGCTTAACTACTACCTTACAAAAATGTCAGACATTATCATGGAAGAACGTGGTACTGTAGATAAATACGAAGGAGATGCTATCATCGCGCTTGTAGGTGCTCCTGTTCAGATGGACGATCATGCTCAGCGTGCCTGTGCAGCTGCAATTAAAATGAAGGCTGCAGAAGAGCAGATGAATAAAGAAATTGAGCAGATTGCTGCTGCCGACAAACCTGCCGAAATGGATGATGAACTTTATCAGGCATTCAAGATCATGGTTGAAAATAATCGCCGCCTGTTCACACGTATCGGTTTGAACTCTGGTGAAATGATTGCCGGATACATGGGTTCTGAAAATAAAAAGAACTACACTATGATGGGTAACAACGTAAACCTTGCAAGCCGTCTTGAAGGTGTAAACAAGCAGTACAGCACTGGCGGTATTATGATTAGTGCCGCTACACGTGATCTTCTTGGAGACCGTTTTGTTGTACGAAGCCTTGACCGTGTTCGTGTAGTAAACGTTAATACACCAATCCGTCTTTATGAGCTTATCTGCGAAAAAGAAGGTGCCGATGAAGCACTGCTCAAATATTATGCAAACTGGGAAATTGCCCTTAAGAACTTTGAAAATAAACAGTACGACAAGGCTCTTGAACAGTTCAAGGTTCTTCACCAGCATAAGCCAGATGATAATGTTGCAGCTTACTATATCAAGATTACAGAAAACTTCTTTGTTAAAGGCAAGTATCCTGTAGAGTCTGATGACGTAGGTGTAGCTTATAATCCGGAAGATGGAGTATTCAAACTGCTCCAGAAATAAATATGAAAAAGAACAAAGGCAATAAATTAAAACGATTTCTCAACAATCTAAAGTATGCGTTTAAAAATCCGCTTACTTACGGATGGATTGTTCTGTTTATCATTCTTGCCATTGCAACTGTAATAGTTTATAAAACAGAAACTCAAACCGAAAGCGGAATTGAAACAATGTTCGACTCCGTTTGGTTTACTCTTGTTTCTGTAATGGCAGGATATTTTGATTACTGTGTAAAATCATTTGGCGGTCGTATGGCTGCTCTGGTGCTGCTTGCACTTGGTATGGTTTTACTCAGTGTTGTAAACGGTAAAATTGCATCTGTATTCATGGATATGCAGATGAAAAAAAATAAGGGACTTAATAAGATAAAGAGTATGAAAGGACACTTTTTACTATGCGGTTGGCGTCCGGGCTTTGAAAAAATTCTGGATAGCGTTTTGAATTCAAATACGGATATCACTCCAGATATGATTGTTCTTGTGAACGAAGCTCCTTCTGATCAAATTGAGCAGATTCGTTCAGAAAGTCGTTTTAAGGGAATGCAGTATGTTTCGGGCGACTATGCCGATGAAGCAGTTCTTAAACGTGCAAAAATTGAAGATGCAGAACGCGCACTTGTAATTTGTGATCGTTCAAAAAAATATTCTGATCTTGAAATTGATTCCCGTACTGTACTTGCTGTTCTTACAATGGAAAATATCAACCCTGGTATTTATATTGCAGCAGAGCTTATTGATGTTAAGTTCCAGAAGCATCTTGAAATGGCTCACTGTGATGAAATAATTCTTACTCAGGATTATGAACACAGTCTTCTTGCAACAGCTTCTTCTGGCCGCGGTTATTCAAATGTAATCCGAACCCTTATTGGTGACGACGCCGAATCTGGAATCCTTATCGAAGATATTCCGGATTCTTGGGTAGGCAAAACTTATATTGAATACAAACGTTCACTTGGCCCTACAGACGGAACTGTAATCGGGCTTCTTTTGAATACAGGAAATTTCCACCAGCGTCGTAAGGATGCCCTTCGCGAAGCTCAGAAAAATCCTGATGTTAAAAAGATTGTTGACGAACTTAAAAAGGTTAAGCTCTTAAAGAGTAATGAACCAATTTTGTGTCCTGTACCTGATTATGTAATCCCTAAAAATTCAAAGGCAATTGTAGTTCGCTAGGAGATCTGAATGGACAATTTTGAAACAGTATTACCAAAGCTTGTAAAAATAGAACTTTTCTCAGATTTTGATGTAAATAACGAAAATGACCGCCGCATCCTCAAGCTTGTTTATGACATCATGTCAATCAAGACTTATAAAAAAGGGGATTGCATAATAAAGGAAGGGGAGCACGGCGATGAATTCTTTATCCTTTATGAAGGAAGCGTAAAGGTTCAGCGAAACACTCCAGCAGGGGACGTAATTGCTCTTGCAAAGCTTTCTAGCGAAATGAATATTTTCTTTGGAGAAACTTCTCTGATTAGCAGCGACACTCGTACCGCAACCGTTCTTGCTTCTACAGAATGCCGCTGTATTGTTCTTTCGGGAAAGCACTTCCTCGAAGTATGCGACAAAGAGCCTTTGCTTGGATACAGGGTTCTTTTACATCTTGCAAAACGTATGTCTCAGACAGTACGAAATACAAACAGCGACAAAGCAACTTTATACGAAGCCTTGTTCAGCGAAATCGAGGGAGACCTCTAATATGACTAGCCTTAAATTTATTGTTCTGGCAATTGCAGTTTTAATGTATCTTCTTGTTATCTTTTTTCAGAACAAAAAGGTATGGTTTACAACAGCAGCCGCTGTGCTTGTAATAATTCTTGGAATGATTTTTCCGGGAAGTATTTTTACAGGTGAAACACGCGCATATGCAATCACGCATTCTCTTTTTCAGATAATCAACTGGAATGTTATTATGATTTATCTTGGCAGTATGACTATTGCTGCTTTGTTTTTGTATTCAAACGTTCCGGCGCGTATTGCAGACAGTATTATTAATAACAGTAAAAATACCGGAATTGCAATTGTTCTTATTCTTGCAATGACAGGTATAATTTCGATTTTTGTAGAAAACGTTGCCACAGTTTTAGTAATGGCACCAATTGCTCTTGCTCTGTGCAAAAAGCTTGATAAGAATCCAACATATTTTATGATTGGTCTTGCAGTAATGTCTAATATGGAAGGAACTGCTACATTAGTAGGTGACCCTCCAAGCATGATTTTTGCAGCATACGCAGGCTACAACTTCAACGACTTCTTTATTCATCAGGGAAAGCTTTCAATCTTCTTTGTAATTCAGGCCGGCCTTGTAATTGGCTGTATATTCTTTTATTTCTTTTTTGCAAAGTTTGGAAAGCAGAAGCTTGATGTTGAAAAAACTCAGGTAATTTCCTGGGTTCCTTTTATTATCCTTCTTGTGATGATTTTTGGACTTGGCGCTGTTTCTTTTATAAACACAGATTTTGCATATCTTAGCGGACTTTATGTTTTAGTATTGGGAATAATTTCTGTAATCTGGTTCCGAGTGAGCCAGAAAAAAAATGCCCAGGAAATTAAAGAGCTCATAACTGGTCTTGACTGGGAAACAATTTTCTTTTTACTTGGAATCTTTATTGTAGTAGGCGCAATTCAGGAAGCAGGCCTTCTTGAGCAGTTCGCACTTTTCCTTTCTGAAATTTGCGGTGGCTCAAAGCTGCTTGGCTTTATAATTATCCTGGTTGTGTCTGTCCTTATAAGTGGATTTGTAGATAACGTTCCTTATATTATTGCCATGCTTCCTGTAGCAGGTAACCTTGCAGTAAATATGAATCTTAACAAGGAACTATTTATGTTTGCACTTTTAATAGGAAGCTGTCTTGGCGGTAACCTTACTCCATTTGGAGCAAGTGCAAACGTTGTAAGTATGGGCATTGTAAAAAAAGAAGGCTATCCAATGAAGTTCAGGGATTGGCTAAAGGTTGCAGTTCCATTTACAATTCTTACTACAGGAATATCGGCTCTTGTTTTGTGGCTGCTGTGGAGTAAATAATTGGAAGGACTTATAATCGCGGGAACAAACAACACATTTACAGTCGAATGTGACGATGAACTCACCAGAAACTGTACAATTAAGGGAAAGGTTTTAAAATCAGATAAACAGTTTTATAATCCTTTGGCTCCCGGAGACCGTGTAACAGTTGAGCCTGATCCAATTAACGAACAGAAAGGTCAGATTCTGAATGTTCTTGAACGGAAAAATACTTTTCTGCGCTGGAATGTAAAGGGACGCTGTCCTCAGTTGCTTGCTTCAAATCTTGATTATTTAATTCTTGTCTGTACACCAGATGAACCGCCCTTCCGTCCCCGTTTTATAGACAGGGCCTTGGCTCAGGCAGAGCATCAGGGAATTACCCCGATTATTGTCTGCAACAAATGGGATTTAGCAGAGCTTATGCAGACTGATGGACGTGAAGAAGAATATGACCAGATAGACAGACGGCTTACAATCTGGAGTGACCTTGGTTATAAAGTTCTTCGCATTTCTGCAAAAACAGGCGAGGGTATGCAGCAGTTTGCCGAGCTTTTGGAAAATCATCTTTCGGCATTTGTTGGACAGTCGGGAGTAGGAAAGTCCAGCCTTATAAACGTAATGGATAATTCCTGCGTTCTTAAAACCGGAAGCCTTTCAAAAAAATATGGCCGCGGAAGCCACACAACTACTAAAGGAAACTTAATACATCTTACATTGAATGAATCACTTCTTGATGGAATCAAGGGAAGAAAAGCAGATATAATTGATACTCCGGGAATCAGACGGTTTGTACTCGATGATATTCAGGCCGATGACGTAGCAATGTACTTTAAAGAGTTTGAACCGTTTATTGGTAAATGTAAATTTGGACTTGGCTGCAGACATCATACTGAACCTGGTTGTGCCGTTCTTCAGGCTGTGCACGATGAAGTTATTACACAGGAACGCTACGACAGCTGGATGCGTATTACCGAAGAGATACGAACCGGAAGCTGGGAGGATTAATGTTATCGGAGAAAGAGAGAAAACAACTTATTTCGCGACTAAATATTTCTTTATGTATACCAGAGCTCTGGAAGAATAAGGAATCATTTTTAAGTCTTACCGATGAACAGTACAAGGCATCGCTTTACGATCTTTCGGCTGCAATACTTTTAAAAATCGTTACTGGTGATATTGCCGCTATTCCACACCTTATGAATCTTCTGCCAGATGTAGGCTTTGAAGATTTTATTAAGCCGATTATTCCAACAATAAGCAACAGAGACTTTTTTCATTCGCTTTCAAAACTTGGATATCTTGGAGTTTCGCTTGAACCATATTACAGTACAGCAGCAGGTCGCCCAAGTATTTTGAATGGACTTAGAGATTTTTCGTACTACGGAGATTTTGTTTTAAAACATAAAGATAAATCTCTTGAGTTTCTGAAAGTTTTGTACGGTGATGTTTCAAAACAGGTTTATGATATTGTTTCTGCCGAAATTTTCTATCAGCGTAATGAATGCTTTGATGCCATGGTAAGAATCACAAGTGCAATTCCAATTCTTGAACGCCAGAAAGCTTTTATGTTTTTAATCGTTGCACTTTACCAGCAGATTACAATTCTTACAATTAATGGCGAAATTAAATCTGCCGAAATTATCATGTCTCATCTTAAAGATAAGGTAAAGGATATTAAAGGCAGTTCCTTTGAATATAACATTGATGCTATGAGTGTTCGCCTTGCTCTTTATGACTGCAATCTTGAATATGTAAACGAATGGCTTGAAAAAAAGGCTCCAGATGAAAATAGAGAATTCAACCTTATGGAAACATACGGATATTTTGTAAAGCTCAGATGTTATCTTCTTTATGACAAGCATCTTGCTTTGCTTGCTCTTGCCGAACAGCTTAGATTCTATTTTGAATTAAGCCGTCGTCATATGGATTTAATAAGCATTTCTTGTCTTGAAGCTATGAGCTGGTATAAAACCGGAAATAAAGAAAAGGCCTTTGAACTTGTAGATGAGTTTTTAAAGCAAGCTGAAAAGTATCACATTTACAGAACTATTGCCGATGAAGGTGTTCTTATGTTTAAGCTTTTGCAGGAATATCAAAAGCTTAAAGGTACAACTTCTTTCCTTACAAAAATAATTGGAATTACAAGACATATTGCAGTTTTGTATCCAAACTATCTTAATGTTTCGCAGGAATCAAATACTAATTTTACAGAAATGGAAAAGGATATCCTCAGACTTTTGGAACAGGGTAAAACTTATGATGAAATCTCTGAAATTTTCTTTATTTCTGTAAATACTGTGCGCTATCATATTAAGAAGATATATCCAAAGCTTGGAGTAACCTCAGCCTCACAGGCAGTATTCAAAGCTAAAAAGATTGGATTAATATAGTCGGGGTCCCTGAGCTTGAACATGGGGTTCCAGAGCTTGAACATGGGGTTCCTGAGCTTGTCGAAGGAAAAAATAACAAATTATTAAAAACTACATCTATATGTAGTGCACAATTTGAATAATGTAGTGTATAATCCTACATATAAAATAAGTTCTGTACAAAAAGTTTTTGAACCTGATAATTTCTTAACTATCAACAGAACTGGATATCGGAGTAATAAAAAACTATTGTGAGACCGTCTGAGAGAGTACGGTCTCTTTTTTTTTCTTTACAAAAATACTTTTTTTTAATAGATTACATTTATGAACAAACAGGCTCTACAGGAAATTGATTTTTATCGTGTGCGCGACGAGGTTGCTGCTTATTGTATAATTCAGGAAGCTAAAGATTCCTTTTTACAGCGCGAACCGTTTACCGACGCAAAACAGATTGAATTACTCAAAAATCTTAGCCGCGAATGGTCAAAATATCTTGGGGCTTCTCATAAAAATCCGGTTTTGTTCTGGGAGCCTGTTGCGCCTCTTATTGATGTAATTAAAGCAAACGGAACAAGCCTTGTTCTTGAACAGGTAAAGGCACTCGGCGATTTTGTTCTTAGCGTTAATAATTTAAAGCAGTGCATAACGCTTCATGCAGATGACCTTGAATTAAAAAATCTTATGGAGCAGTCGCAAAAGCTCCCTGATTTTACAGAAACCGAAAAGCTTATTTTCCATATAATTACTCCAGATGGTCAGATGCGTGACCTTCCCGAAATTGCTGCTATCCGTAAGCAGATTTCTGCGCTTAATACAAAAATCAAAACTATTCTTCGCCATTATACAACAGACCCAAAGCTTGCGGGTGTTCTTGAATCTTCTGTGCCTGTTCTTCGTAACGGACGTCAGGTTCTTGCTGTAAAGGCAAGTCTTCAAAATAGAATCAACGGAATTATTATTGATATTTCGCAGACTGCGCAGACTGTTTATGTTGAGCCACAGGAAGTTGTTCTTTGCAGTAACGAGCTTATCCAGAAAGAAAACGAACTCATTCAGGTAATAAACCGCATTCTGGCCCAGCTTACAAAAGACCTTCAGCCATCTATTCCGCTTTTCCGTCAGGCTCATCCTGTTATGCTTTTGATGGATACAACTTGTGCCGCTGCACGCTGGGGAAACGAAAATAACTGTACTTATGCTGTTTCTGCTATTGGAGAGCCTCCGCTGCTTTTGAAGGCGCGTCATCCGCTGCTTGGACAGAAGGCTGTCCCAATTGATTTTTATTTTATGGACGGCAAGCGTGTTTTAATTATTACTGGTCCGAACACCGGCGGTAAAACTGTTTCTCTTAAAACATTTGCACTTTTTTCTATGCTTAATCAGGCGGGACTTCCTGTTCCTGCTGCAGAGGGTACAAGGCTTCCTGTTTTCAAAGAGCTTTTTGCCGATATTGGCGACAGTCAGGATATTGATATGAGCCTTAGTACCTTCAGCGGTCATATGAAAAATATTGCTCAGGCTGTTACCGGTGCTACAAAGCATTCTCTTGTTCTTCTTGATGAGCTTGGCAGTGGTACAGATCCTCAGGAAGGTACTGCAATTGCAATGTCTGTGCTTGATACTCTTATAGAAAAAAATGCCTTTGTGCTTGTTACAACTCATATGGGCATTCTTAAAAACTACGGCTACACAAATTCAAAATGCGTAAATGCAAGCGTTGAATTTGATACAAGCACCCTTTCTCCTTCTTACAAGCTGATGATGGGTATTCCCGGTGAAAGTCACGCTATTGCAATTGCAAGAAAATCAGGCTTGCCTCAGGAAGTTGTGAATCATGCAAAAAATTATATTGCCACCGAGCAGGCCGATGTTTCTTCTTTAATAAAGGGCTTGAACAAAAAGCATGCAGAGCTTGACCGCATTCAGCACAAGGCACGCATGCTCCAGAAGGAAGTTGAAGAAAAGGATTTGCGCATAAAAGAAAAAGAGCTTTCGTTGCGTCGTAAAGAAAACGAGCTTAAAAAAGGACATCAGCAGGAAATGCACGATTTCTTAGTTCACAGTCGTCGCACCCTTGAAAATCTTGTTCGAGAAATCAGGGAAGGGGAGCTTACCCGCGAAAAGACTGTTGGCGTTAAACAGTTTATTTCCGATTTGCAAAAGGATGTAGACCGTCTTGATAATAAAATTGAACTTGAAGAAGAAAAGCTTAGTGCACAGGAGCAGGCCTTCCAGAAAGAAGCCGAGGCTCGTCAAAAGCAGTCTGGTTCAAACAAAAAAACAAAACGCAAGCTTAGCAATGCCGAAGCCCTTAAATATGCAACTCCTGTTATGGCCGCAGATTCAAGTGCTTCTGGAAAATCTGCTTCAGAAGAAGAGCCTTTAGTTTTTGCCCCAGGTGCAACTGTTACAGCCGGTTCTACTCATAATGAAGGAATCCTCATAGACCTTGCCCGTAAAGGTGTCTGGAACGTTCAGTTTGGCAGCGTAAAAATGACTGTAAAAGAAAAAGATTTGCGACTTGTTCGTTCCAGCAGTAAAAATCTTTCTCCTGATGTTTCGTATGATTTACAGTCTTCAACAAAAGAAGAACGTCCTGTTTTTGAACTACGCCTTTTGGGTATGCGTGCCGAAGAAGCAATCAAAGCTCTTGAACACCAGATAGATTTGTGCACTCTACAGAACTTCCCGCACTTCAGCGTAATCCACGGTAAAGGCGATGGCATCTTACAGCAGGCTGTTCGTGATTATCTTTCTCATTCACCGGTAGTCCAGTCCTTTGATTTCGCCCCTCCCGAAGATGGCGGTACTGGTAAGACTTACGTAGTTTTAAGATAATGGCATATTGAGAAAGCCTGATTTTTTCTATATAATACAATGATTATCAGGTGCCCTTCGACAAGCTCAGGGCCCGCGGAAATAAAAAAGAGGTCAACGATGATTGATAAGTGGGAAATTGTAATTGGTTGCGAAATTCATACACAGCTTTTAACTAAAACAAAGGCCTTCTGTGCCTGCGAAAACAGATACGGCGGCATGCCAGATACACGTGTTTGTCCTGTTTGTCTTGGACTTCCTGGTGCCATGCCACGCATTTCTAAAGGCTATGTAGAGCTTGGTGCAGTTGCAGGACAGGCTTTGAACTGTAACATTGCTCGCTATACAAAATTTGACCGCAAGCATTATTTTTATCCTGACCTTGCAAAGGGCTATCAGATTACTCAGTATGATATTCCTCTTTGTACAGACGGTTATGTTGATCTTCCTCTTATTCATTATCCAAAAGACGAACAGCCTGGTGGCGAAAAATGCCGTACAAAAAACTTCAAGGGTGATGATTGTATCATCGATGGAAAATATCGCCGTGTTCGCGTTGAACGAATCCACCTTGAAGAGGACGTAGGTAAGTCTCTTCACCTTCAGGGCGCACACTCTTATATTGACTACAACCGCTGTGGTACACCTCTTATAGAAATTGTAACAAAGCCAGATATGACTAGTCCTGAAGAAGCAGCTCTCTTTATGCAGACTGTGCAGGAAATCCTTCGTTATGTAAAAGTAACAAACGGTAACCTTGAAGAAGGTAACATGCGTTGCGATGCCAATATCAACCTTAATGTTTGGGAAGACGGCAAGCTCTGGCATACACCAATTTCCGAAATTAAAAACCTTAACTCTTTCCAGAAAATCAAGGATGCCTGTGCATACGAAGCTCAGCGTCAGCTTAAAGAATTTATGGAAGACAGACAGGAATTCAACCCTGGCTTTAAGGTAACAATGGGTTGGAACGACGAAGAAGGAAAGACTGTTGTTCAGCGTACTAAAAACTCTTTCGTTGATTACCGCTTTGTTGTTGAACCTGATATCAAGCCTTTTACTGTAAGCGAAGAACTTATTGCCGCTGCAAAAGAAGCAGTTGGTGAACTTCCTGAAGCTAAACGCGTTCGCTATAAGGCTCAGTACGGAATGAGCGACTTTGACGTAGAAACTATTACTTCTTCTAAAGACCTTGCAATGTTCTTTGAAGAGGCTGCTAAAAAATCAAAGAATCCTAAGCGTGCCGTAAACCTTATTCTTGCAGAACTTCTTGCAGTTTTGAATGAGAAAAAACAGACTATAAACGATGTTTCTATAACACCAGCTCATATTGCTCAGCTTGCCGATGCTCTTGAAGATCAGAAAATCACTTCAAAGCAGGGTAAGGAAGTATTTGCAGAAATGCTCGCTTCTAACAAAATGCCATCTGACATCATAAAAGAGAAGGGCATGGAAGTTGTAAGCGACGCCGGTGCAATTGAAAAAATTGTTCAGGATGTAATTGCCGCAAATCCAAAAGCTGTTGAAGACTACAAGGGTGGAAAGACTAATGTAGTTGGATGGCTCATGGGGCAGGTAATGAAGATGTCTCAGGGTAAAGCAAATCCTAAGCAGGCAACTGAACTTTTGAATAAGGCATTGGCAGAACTGTAATGTTTTCACCGGGGTCCCTGAGCTTGTCGAAGGGCCCTTAAATATGTAGTTTTAAAAACTCCAGATAATCCTGCTCGCTCAACGGCTTTGAATAAAAGTATCCTTGAATCATGTCGCAGTTAATTGACTTAAGGAAATCTCTCTGTTCTTTTGTTTCTACACCTTCAAAAACAGACTGCTTATCAAGGTTCTTGCTTAAGTTTATAAGAATCTGAATGAACTCTGCAGATTTAGCATTCATAGAGCCGTCTTCGTTTGTTGAAGAAAGCAGGAACACCCTGTCAAACTTTAGCACATCAACAGGAATTGACGTAAGCATATTCAAGGAAGATTCTCCGCTTCCAAAATCATCCATGGCTACCGAAAATCCTTCGTTGTGAAGGCGCTTTGTAATTTCGCCAAGTGTATTGCTGTCCATAAAAGATCGCTCAATTATTTCAAGCTGAACATACTGTGGCGGAACATTATATTTATTGAACAATTCAAGAAAATCGTGAATAAATTTTTCTGGCTTGTTATGGTTGCGCGACATGTTTACAGAAATTGGCACAACCTTTTCGCCGTTTGCAAGCTGACGTTCTAAAAGTTTAAATACCTGTTCGTAAACAAAAAAGTCGAGCTTTTTAATGAAGCCGTTTCGTTCAAAAAGCGGAATAAACTTATCTGGAGTCATAAAGCCCTGTTCCGGATTATTCCAGCGTACAAGTGCTTCGGCTCCACAAACCTTTTCATCCTTAAGCGAAATCTTTGGCTGATATACAACAAAGAACTCTCCGTCGGCCAAGGCCTGCTGCATTTTTCCTTCTATATAGTGTTCTTCGTTTATTCGTTCCTGAAGGCGTGAGTTATAAACTGAATATGCTGTTGTTGCATCATCCTTAATTGCGCTTTTTGCAAAGGAAGCCTGTCCGATTAATCCCTGGATTGTAATATCGCGTTTTTTATTATCAGGCAAAAGGAAAGCAATTCCAAATTTAGGAAAAAACGGAATATCTGATTTTGCAGTCATTTCTTCGCAAAGAACCATGTTTGTTTTAAACTCATTCATTGCTTTTTGAACAGAAG
>JAEEGH010019993.1_pt1 | contig 13979 bp, 8 predicted proteins | sample 9134181 | NCBI WGS metagenome assembly JAEEGH01 (sample SAMN16246544, study PRJNA631951) | gut metagenome | biome: gut microbiome; feature: rumen; material: DP-attached | host: Bos | place: Iran: Karaj | collected 2018-10
TCGTTCTTAAACTCCTGTACCAGCCAGTCGATAATCACCTGGTCGAAGTCATCACCACCCAGGTGAGTATCACCATTGGTAGAGAGCACCTCGAACACACCACCACCGAATTCGAGGATAGAGATATCGAACGTACCACCACCGAGGTCGAATACGGCAATCTTCATATCCTTATTGGCCTTGTCAACACCATAAGCCAAAGCTGCAGCTGTAGGCTCGTTGACGATACGCTTAACCTCGAGACCTGCAATCTGGCCAGCCTCCTTAGTAGCCTGACGCTGAGAGTCAGAGAAGTAAGCAGGTACGGTGATGACAGCCTCAGTAACCTCCTGACCGAGGTAGTCCTCAGCGGTCTTCTTCATCTTCTGAAGAACCATAGCAGAAATCTCCTGTGGCGTGTACTTGCGTCCATTGATGTCAACACGGGGATAACCGCCCTCATTTACTACTGTATAAGGTACGCGAGAAATCTCTTTCTCAGTCTGCTGCCAGTTCTCACCCATGAAACGCTTGATAGAATAGACGGTGTTCTTCGGGTTGGTGATGGCCTGACGCTTGGCAGGGTCACCGATCTTCCGCTCCCCGTTCTCAACAAAACCAACGACTGAAGGAGTTGTGCGCTTACCCTCGCTGTTGGCGATTACTACTGGCTCGTTACCTTCGAATACGGCAACGCAGCTGTTGGTAGTTCCTAAGTCAATTCCAATAATCTTTCCCATAATTCTTATATTTTTATTGTTAATAATCACAACATGTCATTAAGCCATTAGCAAAGCATGTGCCAAATTATTGAAAACGTGCACTTATCGTGCCATTTTGGCACAAGTTTGTCATAATCAGAAAAAAAATTCCATTTTATGACGTTTTTAATGCCATAAAATTTGCTTTTCCATTTTTTTTATATACCTTTGCACCATAATTATTGATCAATAGTGAATCGACATCATGATGAAAAGAATGTTTTTGCTGATTGGGATGTCAGTAGCCATAACGACTGCTATGGCTCAAAACAATCCTTATATCGTCAAGACCAAGGGTGTGAAGCCTGTGGTAAAAATGGCCAAAGTTACCTCAGAAGGGGCTATTCAGGAAGAAGAGGTGGAGTCTACAGATTTTATGGGCAAGAACTTCCCCTATCGCAGTATGTGCGACTGGAAGGAAGGTATGCGCTTTATGGTAATTCCTGAAAAATATGATATGTTGGTGAACACCTTCTGTGATGCCAATACTGGCAAGGAGGTAAGTAGTAATCGCCTTCGCCATAAGATTATGGTATATAAAGGTCATCAAGACATGACAAACGGACGTGTTCATGTCAACTTCACTTGCGAGGATGACAACAAGAACTACTATTACGAACTGCCTAACGGAACCTTTGACGACTATTGCTTTGGCAAGTTGGGCGTTCCTACGTTGGCTTATCTGGGTGACGTTGACAAAGCCCGTGAATTATTGATGAATCAAATTCTTCTGACACGTACAGAATTCTTCCGTGAAGATACGGAATATGATGGTGACGGATTTAGGGAGGTACGCTATCCCAAGAACAAAGTTGTAACGGTGAAAGCTGTTGGTGTAGGCACACGTTCGTTCCCAGTTAAGATTATCGTTGAGGACGAAGATGGCAACCAGTTCTATCAGAATGTAGCCATGTCGAAGATTAACAGCGGCTTGCGTGATGATGAGTTCTCCGTTGACAACGAGAAATTCCTCTTTGAAGGTTCGTTCGACTTTACAGGTGGTGAAATGGCTGTTTCAAAGGACATCAAGAGTTATCTCAACCAAACTGTTCACACGAATATCGCCACAAGTATGAGCAGTAAAGGTTCAGGTAAGGTACGCGATGTGAAGGTACCTCGTTTCACAGGTTTTATCATTGACGAAATCAACCCTGTCAAAGACAGTCGTTACTATACGCTGACTCTGCGCGAGACGGAAACGCGTCGTATATATTATAAAGATGTACTATTCAAAGAAGAAGACCTTATGGACATTCGCGATGCTTCAAAGGACGACTATTTCGGCTACATCTTTGGTATGGGTGAAGGTGCCTTACGCAACACAAGTCTTGAGACACGTACTGCCATTCGTGAAGGTCGTGTGATTCCTGGTATGTCGGAAGACGAAGTGATGATGGCTGTAGGTGAGCCATTTAATAAGGTAACTGACAGTAATGGCGTACGTGAATGGCTGTATACTCGTTCAAATGGTGTGCTGCTGGTAGTACAATTCAATGCTAAGGGTAAAGTCATCAAGGCCGGAGGTCGTGCTGTCAAGACCAATGCTTCTTCTGGCAAGAAAACCAAAAGTGACAACGGCAGACTTGTTGGCAATCCTGCGAAAGACAGAACGTCATCAGACGAATAAATAATTAAGAGAGCAATAAAAAAGCGCACCAAGCGTGACAAAATGTCATAAACTTGGTGCGTTTTTTATATGGTGTTTATCTTCTTATGCCTTATCAGCAATAGCCTGCTTAATCTTTGCTTCCAACTCGTCACAAAGTTCAGGATTGTCCTTCATCACATCCTTTACGGCATCACGGCCCTGTGCCAACTTGGTATCACCATACGAGAACCAAGAGCCACTCTTCTTGATGATTCCGAACTCAACACCCAAGTCAACTATCTCACCAACTTTTGAGATGCCCTCGCCAAAGGTTATTTCAAACTCAGCCTTACGGAATGGAGGAGCTACCTTGTTTTTAATCACCTTGACACGTACTTGGTTGCCAATAACATTGTCACCATCCTTAATACTGGTCACTTTACGGATATCCAAACGTACAGAAGCATAGAACTTCAGAGCGTTACCACCAGTAGTAGTCTCTGGGTTGCCAAACATCACGCCAATTTTCTCACGAAGCTGATTGATGAATATACAGGTGGTATTCGTCTTGGCAATAGTACCTGTGAGTTTGCGTAGTGCCTGACTCATCAGACGAGCATGCAAGCCTACGGCAGAGTCGCCCATATCACCTTCTATCTCCTTCTTAGGTGTCAAGGCTGCCACAGAGTCAACCACCAAAATATCGATGGCTGATGAACGGATGAGCTGGTCAGCAATTTCCAGAGCCTGCTCACCATTATCGGGCTGAGAGATATACAGATTGTCGACATCAACCCCCAGCTTCTCAGCATAGAAACGATCGAAAGCATGCTCTGCATCGATAAAGGCTGCAACGCCACCTGCCTTCTGACACTCAGCAATGGCATGGATAGCCAATGTGGTTTTACCAGACGACTCAGGGCCGAAGATTTCAATGATACGTCCTTTGGGATAACCACCAACACCTAAAGCTGCGTTAAGACCTATTGAGCCTGTTGGAATTACCTCTACATTTTCAATCTTCTCTTCGCCCATCTTCATGATACTGCCCTTACCGAAATCTTTCTCTATCTTCGCCAAAGCAGCCTGCAGGGCTTTCATCTTCTGTTGTTGAGGGGTCAACTGCTCCTCTTTTTCTTCTTTCTTTGCCATAGTTCCTGATTATTTATTATTCTGTTATTTCGATGTTAAAGTTCAAGATCACCATCGTGAATCTCATGCCAAGGCAGGCCTTGCTTGTTGAGCTGTTCCATGAAAGGATCTGGATCGAATTCTTCAACGTTGTAAACACCAGGCTTACGCCACAATCCCTTACAGAACATCATAGCACCAATCATAGCTGGTACACCTGTAGTATAACTTACACCCTGCATACCAGTCTCCTCATAGGCTGCGCGATGGCTGCAGTTGTTGTATACATAGTAAGTGTGCTCCTTGCCATCATTGCCAATACCACGAATGCGACAACCGATGGAGGTCTGGCCCTCGTAATTCTCGCCCAAATCCTGTGGGTTAGGCAGAACTGCCTTAAGGAACTGCAAAGGCACGATCTTTACCTTGGCTACGCCACTGCCGTCAACCAATGGTGCCTCGTATTCAACCTCGTCAATACGGCTCATACCAATGTTCTGGATTACCTCCAGGTGTTTCAGATACTGCTGACCAAAGGTCATCCAGAAACGGGCACGCTTGATGGTGGGGTAGTTGATAACCAGACTCTCGATTTCTTCGTGATGCAGCAGATAGCTGTCGCGAGGACCAATCTCTGGATAGGTAAGATCCTTGTGAATCTCCAGAGGCTCAGTTTCAACCCACTTACCATTTTCCCAGTACAGACCCTTCTGGGTTATCTCACGGATGTTAATCTCTGGGTTGAAGTTGGTGGCGAAAGCCTTGTGGTGGTCGCCAGCGTTACAGTCTACGATATCCAGATACTGTATCTCCTTGAAGTGGTGCTTGGCAGCGTATGCAGTATAGATGCTGGTTACACCTGGGTCGAAACCGCAACCCAGAATAGCTGTCAGTCCAGCCTTTTCGAAGCGCTCGCGATATGCCCATTGCCATGAATACTCAAAGTGAGCCTCGTCCTTTGGCTCATAGTTGGCAGTATCAAGATAGTTGCAACCACAAGCCAAACAAGCATCCATGATGGTAAGGTCTTGATAGGGAAGCGCGAGGTTGATAACCAACTCAGGTTTGAAATCGTTGAAGAGTGTCTTCAGCTGCTCCACATCATCGGCATCCACCTGAGCCGTCTTGATATCCAGCTTATAGCCAGCCTTATGAATATCCTCTACTATCTTGTCGCATTTCGTCTTTCTGCGACTTGCAATCATAAACTCCGTAAACACGTCAGCATTTTGAGCAATCTTGAATGCTGCCACTGTTGCGACGCCACCTGCGCCAATCATTAATACTCTACTCATAGTTTTATTTCGTTATATCGTTATGACGTTATTACGCCATTTTGTTTAATTCATCAGAACGGATACCAAGTGCTGCCATCAACGAGTAGCCCAATATCTCCTGACGGAAATTACCGCCCTCCATAGGTTGCATAGCCAACACAGTTATGCGTTTCTCGTCATCAGCATGGCGTAGTCCCTCGCGTACCTTATTATATATATGTTCAGCGTCGGGCACTACAATGAGACGTTTCACTTCCTCCGCATTCGAAAGCACCTGCATGGAATCAATAAAGAGGTCATCCATCGTCGTCAGGTCTTCCACCTTGACACAACTGATTAGGAACTCACCCAAACGTCCTTCAAAAGCCTTACCATCGAGTTCTGCAAAGACACCTGGTTTGAAATTCTCCATTTTTATCTGCTTATGCAACAATACCACCTGCGTCTGATGGTCGCCCTCACGTAGTCCGCCATCGAGTGCTGCGCACTCTATCCACTGAGCCATATCAGCTTGAGGAATTCTGCGTCCTATCATGCGTTCAAAGTTCACAATCAGGTCAAATGACACCTTGTCGACATAGTCTGCATCGACTAGAATCACATTCTCTTTCCACTTCATTTCGTTCATACCTGCAAAGGTAGTGCAAATCGAGCGAAATACAAAATAAAAAAACAATTATTTTGAACGCTCCATCACTTTTCTAATTTCCCCTTTCTCGCTACGAATGATGCTGAAATTACCAAAGCGATAAAGCACGGTCGCTTTGCTATAAGCATTCTTTTGTTCACGAATAGCTGTTGCAGAGGAGGGCATAAACTTGAAGGAAGCCTTGCCATCGGTTACAATCATGTTAGTGATGGGCTTAGACATGAGCGAATCACCATCGATATTCTCATGATTTAGCTTGGCTTTAGGTGTCGAGAAGTTGGTAAGTGAATCATTACCCTGATAAGGGTAACCCCACTTGGAAACATTCGAACTCGATGTCGACGTATTATTATTGGCTGGGAATATGGTATACCGCTTATTAGACGAGCTATTGGGCATAATCTTTGTACTCGTCCACACAGAAGGTTCGAAGTCAATGTGGAACACGATCACACCATGGCCAGGAATTTCAGCATCCCAACCCGTTTTCTGACGGTTTTCTATAAAGTAGTACTCATTCTTCCACCCATCATTACGGACGAGATAAGCAACAGGCTGTTCGCTGAGTTGCGGCATGTCGATGACCGTAGTGCTCTCGTTCAACTCAGTAGGCGACAGCCACCCCATCAGCCAACGCTCATGGGAAGAATAGCCTGAAGGACAATAGCCGCCACCATTGTAGTTGCCATTGTCCATTAAATCCCATCCACCAACAACACTAGTATAAGAGCCATAGTAAAAGTCAGGAAATCCGAAACAGTGGCTGTATTCATGACAGATGGTGCCGAAAGAACCGTAATCGTTATTCCTGGTCAGTTCTGCCAAAGCGCAGTAGCAGTCCACCTTATACTCCTTACCGCCATAGGTGACGGGAATGGGGTCGCAATAGACGTCCGGCTGGCTGTCCTTTAGGTGTTCACTCATCCACCACTGATGGGGCCAGATGGTATTGCTTCCGCCACCATCGTTCATGCCCTTGCCGGCATAGACAATGAGCAATTGGTTGACATAGCCGTCACCGTTCCAGTCGTAGAGACTCCAATCAATATCACGCGTCTTGAGGACCTCCATGATGTCTTCGACCAGATATTGCGAGTTCTCATCATCTGCACTCGTGCTGGCATACTTCTTGGCATCGCCACTAGCCTGAATATAAATTAAATCGAAGACAAGATTGAAATCACCATAACTTTGATCCATGAAATAGTCGTGGACTGAGCCCTTGAAAGGATTCTCTGTCAAGTTCTCGGCATTGAAAATCTTTTCCCACTGGGCTTTAGTAGCTGTCGAGTCGCTTTTAAAAGCCCGATCGTTAAATTCCACCAGTACGGTCAGTTGATGACGTTCACCATGATAGAAGTCCCCACCCGCTCGTTTGGGCTGAGCATTTGGGGAACCACGACGTGACACCAAGCCTTCTGGTCTTGGTGTACCCCTGCGACAACCACGCTGGATAATAACATCCTGTGCTGCCGCCGTCATGGTAAACAGCAGCAGCAACAGGAACAGTAATATCTTCGGCCTTACATCTGACATTTTACTTCGCTTTGGGACACCATGGTTTCAACTGCTTGAAGAAGTCGTTGCCCTTGTCATCAACCAAGATGAATGCGGGGAAGTCTTCAACGTCAATCTTCCACACAGCTTCCATACCAAGTTCGGGATATTCTACGCACTCGATGCTCTTGATAGAACTCTGAGAGAGCACAGCAGCCACGCCACCGATAGATCCCAAATAGAAACCACCATATTTCTTACAAGCCTCTGTCACCACATCGCTGCGATTACCCTTGGCAATCATCACGAGTGAAGCACCATTAGCTTGGAACTCATCCACATAGGGATCCATACGATTAGCGGTGGTAGGTCCCATCGAACCACAAGGATACCCCTCTGGCGTCTTGGCCGGTCCAGCATACAGCACAGGATATTTCTTAAAGTAATCGGGCAATCCCTCGCCGGCATCCAAACGGGCCTTCAACTTAGCATGAGCGATATCACGAGCCACGATAATCGTTCCCTTCAGGTTGACACGGGTAGAGACGGGATACTTCGACAACTCCTTGCGAACTGCATCGATACCCTCACTCAGGTCGATGGTGATGGTGTTCTGTCCCTCACCAGCCTTAGCATACTCGGCAGGAATGAGTTCTGAGGGATTCGAGTCCATCTTCTCCAACCAGATACCGTCGGCATTGATCTTCGCCTTGATATTGCGGTCGGCAGAGCAGCTGACACCCATACCAATCGGACAGCTTGCACCATGACGTGGCAGACGGATTACACGGATATCGTGAGCCAGATACTTACCACCGAACTGGGCACCCAAGCCAATCTTGTGGGCCTCCTTCAACAACTTCTCCTCGAGGTTAATATCACGGAAAGCGCGACCAGTCTCATCACCAGTTGTAGGCAGACCGTCATAGAACTTGATGCTAGCCAACTTCACGGTGAGAAGGTTCTTCTCAGCCGATGTACCTCCAATCACAAAAGCGATGTGGTAAGGCGGACAAGCTGCCGTACCCAGACTCTTCATCTTCTCCACCAAGAATGGGATGAGCGTTCCCTCGTTCTGAATCGTAGCCTTGGTCATTGGATAGAAGTAAGTCTTGTTAGCACTTCCACCGCCCTTAGCGACCATCACAAACTTATACTCAGCACCCTCGGTAGCCTCGATGTCAATCTGAGCGGGGAGATTGCAACGGGTGTTCACCTCGTCGTACATATTCAGAGGAGCGTTCTGAGAGTAACGCAGGTTGTCCTGAGTAAAGGTGTTGAACACACCAAGGCTCAGCGCCTCTTCATCCTCGAAACCTGTCCAGATTTGCTGTCCCTTCTCACCATGGATAATGGCCGTACCAGTGTCCTGACAAAAAGGCAGAATACCACGGGCAGCTACCTCAGCATTGCGCAAGAACTGTAGGGCGACATATTTATCATTCTCTGATGCCTCAGGATCATTCAGGATCTGAGCTACCTGAAGGTTATGCTCGCGACGCAACATGAACTCCACATCGTGGAATGCCTGCTGTGCCAAGAGCGTCAAGGCCTCTTTCGATACCTTCACAATCTGCTTTCCTTCAAACTCGGCGGTCGTTACGCCTTCCTTACTCAACAGACGATACTCTGTCTTGTCCTCGCCCACCTGAAACATTGGGGCATACTTAAATTCAACTGTCTTTGCCATAAATATACTTGTTTAGTTAGTATTATTAATATCCAAATATTTCTTCTGTCGACAGGCGCCGAATAGGAGCAATCTGCTCCAACGCTTTGATATTAAGTTCGCGTTCATTACCCAGAATGACGTAACGCCATGTCTTATGAGCCATACGAGCCTTCTCAAACTTCACAATATCCTCAAGTGACGTACCTGGTAGTGCCTGATAGATACGCTCATTTTCGTCGTAGTCAATACCACGTTGCTTAGCCCAAAGCCATTTGGTTATCAAGCCATATTTGGTAGTGCGCTGACTGGCAATACGTTTCTGAACTGCATCTTTGGCAATTTTAAACGAGGCCTCACTCTGCGGAATAGTATCGATAATCTGGAGGAAGTGATTGACAGCATCCATCATTTTGTCGTTCTGCGTGATGATATGAACCAAAGCCAACTCACGGTCACCTTTGTATGAAGGTTCGTAATAGCCTGCGTATGCATTATATGCCAAGCCACGGCTCTCACGCATCTCCTGAAACACGATACTAGCCATCGAACCGCCATAGTATTCGTTGAACAATTCCATGACAGCAGCCTCCTTAGGATTGTATTGGTGGTCATCGATATAGTACATCTGCATGTAGATGTTCTTGGCATCATAGGGAGCCAAAAGCACCTCGTTTTGAGATGTAGGCAGCAGGGTGTAGTGTTTACCTTCGGGAACAGGCTTCAAAGAGGTAGCCAGGATATGTTTTGCCTTAACAGCTTCACATAATTCCTGCTCAGACAGCGGACCATAATAAAGCACCGAATGCTCATACTGGCTCAACTGCTTTAGCAAATCGAGTAGTTCCTGCGGTTCAATGGCCTGTAGTTGCTGTGCCGTCAGTGCGTTGCGATAGGAATTATAGGGGCCATACTGACCATAACGTGAAAGATAAGCAAAATTGTATTGCTGGTTCAACTTATTGTCGGCACGCTGCTTTTCGCGGAGTGCGATAAACTGGGTATAGGCATCAACATCAACCTTGGCATGTTGCAGTACATCTTCAAGCAAAGCCAAGGCCTCCGACATATTCTCGCTCAGACCGCTAAGCGATACATCGATACTACGAGCACTAACGGAGATTTCATAGCTGCAGGCGAGTTTATAGAACTGTTGCTTCACTTGCTGTGGCGTAAGCTTGTCAGTACCCAAATAGTCGATATAATCAGCAGCATAGACATACTTCAGTTCAGACTCCTCACCGAAGTCATAACGGAAAGTGAGAGTAAAACGGCCGTTCTCTTCATTCTTGACATAGATATAAGGCAAGTTAACTCCCCCATCCTTTCCGACCTTTATATCGCCAAAGATCAGGTCACGCTGGAAGTCCACAAACTTCGGTTCGATAGGTTTCACCTCAGTCTTTTGGATATCCTGTACAAACTGACTTACCGTATCGCGGTTGGTTGGAATTGGTGTAATCTCTGGCTTGTCAATCTTCTTCTGGTTGGAATCAGTACCCTGACGCTTGTAAACAGCCACATAGCTATCGTTAAAATGGCGACGGGCAAAGTCCATAATTTGCTGTTTGGTAATTCCTGCAATGCGTTCCTGTGTCTTGACCACCTGCTCCCATGGGGTGCCGTTGATGAAGGCATCGACATAGAGATAGACACGATCCTCGTTGCTTTCGAGTTCGTTATAGTACTGTAACTTCATGTTGTTGATAACAGAAGGCAACAGGTCGTCGCTGAACTCGCCCTTCTTCAACTTCTCAATCTCAGCGAGCAAGAGCTGGCGCACCTCATCGAGGGTCTGACCCTCACGGGGATTGCCAGAAACAATCATCACAGAATGGTCTTGCAACACAAAGGGGCCACTACGTGAATCGAGCATCTTCATCTGCTGGTTGATGTCAAGGTCGAGTAAGCCTGCCGTGCCATTGCTCAGCATGTGGTCAATAACGGTCAGCGTATCGCTCTGCAGCGAAGAGCCCTTTTCAAAACGCCATCCTAACCACAGGCTTTCGGCCTCAGGACCAACGATAGTAGTATCTTTGGGTGCGCTAATTTCTGGCAAGGCAGGGAATTCGGGTTGTTTGACATCATCACCAGGCTGCCATTGTCCAAAGTACTTGTCGATGATGGCTATCACCTCATCTGGATCGAAGTCGCCGGCCATACAAATGGCTACATTGTTAGGGCGATACCACTTATTGAAGTAGTTCTTGATATTGGTGATAGAGGGATTCTTTAGATGCTCCTGTGTACCGATGGTAGTCTGCATACCATATGGATGATTGGGGAACAGCATGGCCATCAAGGCTGCTATCTGTTTACGCCTGTCATTGCTCAGACCAATGTTGTACTCCTCATAGACTGCCTCCAACTCGGTATGGAAACCACGAATCACCATGTTCTGAAAACGGTCGGCCTGAATCTTAGCCCAATTCTCAATCTCGTTGCTGGGAATGTCCTCAACATAACAGGTGACATCGTAGCTGGTATAGGCATTGGTACCCTCAGCACCAATAGCAGACATCAGCTTATCGTACTCATTAGGAATGAAGTATTTAGCAGCCAACTGACTTACGCTGTCAATTTCGTGGTAAACCTGACGACGCTCAGCGGGATCAGTCAATGTACGATACTTCTCGTAACGTGCCTCAATATCGGCCAGTAATGGAGCCTCGGCCTTGGCATCAGTGACACCAAACTTATCGGTGCCCTTAAACATCAGATGTTCCAGATAGTGGGCCAAGCCAGTAGTCTCGGCAGGATCGTTCTTCGAACCTGTACGCACAGCGATAAAGGCATTCAGGCGTGGTTTCTCCTCGTTAACACTGAGATAAACCTTCAAACCATTGTCGAGGGTATAGATACGTGTCTTAGAGAGGTCGCCGTCCACCTCTTCATACTTGTACTTAGAGCAGCTAACGGCTAACAGCCAACAGCCAATTGCCAACAGCCAACAGCTTTTAATCTTCATAATCTATTTCGTGATCTAATTTCGATATAAAGTCATCATAAACCTCCTGCTCGACATCGCCCATGGCAAATTCCTTCTGGGCATCCTTGCGAATCTCGGCAATCCAAGCACGACGAGCCTTCACGTAGTCTTCACGGATACACTGCATCGTTGGCTCTGTCAGTTCGTCGACACCATAATAGTCGAGAATGAGTTTATAGGTCCATGCCCACTGGTATTTACGATAGTTGGCATCGATATCATAGAAGCGCTGCAGAACATCATGGATGCTTTCCACAGAGCCGCTCTTGATATCATCTATCAGGCGCCGTTCCTCACTGGCGGGTAACAGCAGACCACTCAGGTCAATCCAGTCACCCTCGCCGACACTACTTTCCGGTTTACCCAGCCAACCGCCCTTGACAGCGCGCTTCAGCACGGCACCCATATAGATACGCAAGGCGATATCGTAATACTTAATACCTTTCTTCAGCGATGAGGCATTGATAATATACTCCTGGAAGTTGTAGCTCGACACATTGTTACCACCGGCCTGACGCAGGTTCTCCAAAATCTTCTTACCCTGCACGATTTCACCAACGGTAAACGGCGAGAGCCAATCGAAGTTGATAACACTCTTGCGACAAGAGGCAGCACGCTTGTCACGCTTCGGCCACTTCTTGATATCACGGTAGAGACCCACCGTCGTGATGTTACGACCAGGTACGATATACATCGTCTCACCGTATGCCATCAGATAGGCAAAGGGCAGACAGCGCATGTCGGGATGGTTCATCAGCTTACCGAAACAGACGCTGAAGGCACCAATCTTTGCAGGCATCAGCACATAGGCACCTGAGGCCGTCTTCGTACCACGCTCCAGTGTTCCGTAATGTAATGGTCCCATCTTGTAGGCATGGTTCGAGAAGTTGGTGTTCGAACCGGCATTGTAGAACGAGAACTCACCACCGATGAGCAAAGAGCTCTTATGGTGAGATGCCGAGAACGGTCCACAGAAAGCGGCACAAGCCTCGCCATTGGCCATATACGAGTTGGCAAAGAACACGCTGGCTTCAGCGGTGAAACCATTGGTAATCTGGCAGGCCTCACCAACGAAGCAGTCTTGCATCTTCACGGAGTTCGTAATCGAGCAGCCGTTCGAGATGATGGAGTTCTCACAGATGACACCCGTACCGATATAGACGGAGGCATCTTTCTGAGAGAGGATAGTACAGTCGGAGAGGCGTGCAGCACCATTGATTTCGCAATCGTCCTTCACGACGGTATTGGTAATCTCTTTCGAATTGATGATTTTCACGCCATTACCCAACGTACCACGCTCAGGCTGCGAGAAGCGTATCTCTTCATTGATGAGTCGGATGATGTTGTCTTTCAACTGTTTGTCGTTGAAGTGTTTCACCATGAAGGCTGCCAACTGCGAGTTCAGGTCGTGGAACAGCATCACATTGCCATCACCCATTTCGTTAAGCACACTAACCACGTGACCCTCGCCGAAGGTAGCACCCTCGGTGGTCTCCATTGTCGATACATTCGAAATGTAACAGTCGTTACCAATAGTATAGTTGTTGATGAAATTGCCAATCTTCTCTATCAGGCAGTTGTCACCCACGGTTACATTACGCAGGGTGGCGTCGTTGATGCCGGAATGTTTTACGAAGCCCTTCGATACTTCTACCTGTTTCTCGAAGACGCCCAATCTGATGTCGCCATAGAAAATGACACGATGAAAGTTATAGGGAGAAAACTCCTCCGCAACCTGTACACGCTGCCAGTTCTCAGCCCAACAGCTATTGTTTTCCAGTACACGAATTTCTTCGTCTGTTAAAAATCTGTAGTCTCTCATAAATTATTGTGTTTGGTTCAATTATTCTTCTATCTGATAAAGGAAATCATTATACGGATACTTTTGGACGTGTAACTCACGTACTTTCTTATATAAGACCTCACGGAGTTCGTCGATATTTTCTTTCAGACGGGCAGAAATGAAGAGGCAGTCACCTTGCATTTTCGCCATCCAAGTCTTCTTCAACTCGTCGAGCGAGATATTTTCACGCGTGGGCTCCGTCAGGTCGTCTTCGTCCTGCGGCGTCCACGTATAGGCATCAATCTTGTTGAATACCAGCATGGAAGGCTTGTCAGCACAGCCCAAATCGGTCAGTGTCTTCTCCACCACAGTAATCTGCTCTTCAAAGTCGGGATGTGAGATATCGACCACATGTACCAGCATATCTGCCTCGCGCACCTCATCCAGGGTACTCTTAAAACTCTCCACCAAATCCGATGGCAACTTTCTGATGAATCCAACAGTATCCGCCAACAGGAATGGCAGATTGTCGATAGTCATCTTGCGCACGGTGGTATCGAGCGTCGCAAAGAGCTTGTTCTCGGCAAAGACATCACTCTTCGCCAACAGGTTCATCATCGTACTTTTACCCACATTGGTATAGCCCACCAATGCCA
>JAEEGH010019995.1_pt1 | contig 13978 bp, 9 predicted proteins | sample 9134181 | NCBI WGS metagenome assembly JAEEGH01 (sample SAMN16246544, study PRJNA631951) | gut metagenome | biome: gut microbiome; feature: rumen; material: DP-attached | host: Bos | place: Iran: Karaj | collected 2018-10
ATTACATGTTCATTTGTAATGACATAGGCTTTTAATGGACCTTTCTTATAAATAAATCCAGATCCATTCGTCATCAATGCATCTCCTGAATACGTTTCTATGGCAACGGATGCATCTTTTACTTTTTCTACAGAGTTTGCTAAAGAGTTTTTTTCATAAATAGCAGTCTTCTGTTTTGGAAAAGCATTTATGAGAATAGTAATTAGCAAAAATACAACAAAAAAAGAAGAGATGACTATATAATCAATTTTATTCAATTGTTTCATCGTCTTCTTCATCTATAAAACTCCTCTCCATATTGGCAAGATCTTTCCAGTTTACTGGGAATCCCATTCTATTTAATACATCTGTAATATCAATTGTATGTAGATTATAATTTAATGTTTGAATGACATTATCTAATTCAATTGACATATTTTTATAATCTTCTGCTAAAAGCATTTGTTTCATAATAATGATTAATGCGAATAAATCGTTTTTCCCTTGTATGAATTCATCATCTACTTTTTTAATTCTTAGGAGTTGATGATATACGGTATCATCAATTTCTTTTTGAGTTTTATTTTCATACAAAATATCTTCATGTGCACAAAGATTACGATAGTTCGCTAGAATTGGTAAATATACAATCATGGTAGATGGATTAATTTCATATGTATTGGCTATTTCTTTTTGGTCTTCTTTCTTTAATACTTGGAATAATTCACTAACAATTCCGAAAGATAATACTTTTACCAAAATCCATAATGGTATATATCCATAATTTGATGAGTAGTGCAGTGTCGCTGAATGTTGTGCTCCATTTACTCTTATTTGTCTTTTCATCTTAGATATTAAATCATTTACTTGTTTTTGTTTTAATGGTTCATTAGTAAAGTTTTTATTTCTTAAGTAATCTTTTTCTTTAATACCATATTTCTTTGATAGAACGTATGATGTAATTGATTTTAAGTTGTTTTCTATTACTAATAAGTATTTAAAAACAATATTTCTTAAACTTCTATCAAATAAGAATAGACTATATAATTCCTCGAATCTAGTACCAGGAATAAAATTATCTTTTTTTACTAAGAATAAATGTCTATATCCATTTAGAAAAAAGTAATTTTCTCTCAATAGTATCTTTTTAACGTATTCTTCGTCTTTGATAGTCAACCCTTTTTCTCTTAGGATATCGATTTGTTCATTAAGTGTTTTAAATTCTTTTGTTACCATAATCTCACCTATTATCATTATAGCACAATTTATTAAATAAACATTAAAAAAGGAGAAAATTTCTCCTTATTTTAATGTTTCTTTTAGATAAGATAATGTCTTATCAGCAGCAGAGTTCATTTCTATTGTTGTTTCTAAATATTTGTAATAACTTTCTACTGTTGCCATAAAGTCATTTAAGTCTGAACTTTGTTTAGTAGGTGTAAGTTTTCTTAATTCGATAAGTGATTGTTTTAATACATTTATTATTTGAGTTACTTCTTCATAAGTAAATTTACCTATCATTCTCCTAAAGTCTCCATTTCTTGTTTTGGATTATTAGTTCCTTCTTTAGTAAAATTATCAGCTAACTCAATCACTTTATTTTTATATTCATCAATACTATCAAGATGATTTATATTATCAGGATTATCATATGCTTGTCTCATTTTATTTGTACAATCATAGATAGTATTAATAATAGTTACATATTTTTCATAATCACTCATTTTATCACCTACATTAATATTATTCTAGAACCATTCTCTAGATCTGTATCCACTATAGTAGAATTAACATTATATATTTCACCTGTTTCAGTACTATAAAAGTTAGTATCTTCACTTATGATATAAGCATTATCTGTTAATTCTACTAAAGCTTTTTCTATTAGTTTTTTTATTGTACCTACTTTTTTATTTATTGGGATGTATAAATCATATGTTTTTTCTATAGAAGGTATTGATAATTCTATTAATATTTTATTCTTATTCATAATACCTCCTATTCATCTGACATAAGCTTAATTAGATAAGCTTTTCCTTTTAAGATTATATATCCAAAGCCTTCTGGTATTTCTTCTCTTAATACTCTAGATGAAGTAGTTACTTTTAGAGTAAATTGATTAGCAATACCATTACCTAACCAAATACCTTGAGATAAATCAAGATTTTGTTTAATAGCTTGTTCAAATAGTAGTTGTTTAATATTATCTATAGTATCTACTAGGATAAATTTAATTGTTTGTAATTTGATTGCATCAGTTAATAATTTAGTAAATTTAATCTTATCTTCTGGTGAGATCTTAGCTAATAATTGTTTTAATCCAGTAATAATACATATAGTATTAACATTATCTTTATTATCTACTTTATTATTGAAGATATCTTTCATTTGTTGAATAGCATTATCACAAGCTTGAGAATCATAGGTAATATTAGGATTATCAGCTGGTTTATTAATAACTGATAAACTATCCATAATAACTACTCTAGTATTATCACATTTAACAATATTATTTATTAATCCTGTGAAGAATGCTGGTTCATTAGATATATCTTCTCCAGTTATGGCATACATATAAGATGATAATATGTTGATTGTTGCGATCTCTAGAGTTTCTCTTGTTACACCCACTGGTATAGTAGCAAGATTTCCTAGACGTTCTGAAACAAATTCTTGAGTAACAACCTCTGGTAAGATAGGTATCTTCTTAGCTTTATACTCTAACATATCATTTAGTTTTTCACAGATTATCTTTAAGTAATCTGTCATCTTTTCATTAGTATATGCATAAGCTGTTTGGAACTCATAAATTCCTTCTCCTAAAGCTACAAGTCCTCTACCATATACTTTAGATGGTTGTTTCTTTCTTACTCCTGAAAGAATTGTTCCATAATCAGAATCATCATTAAATTGTAAGACAATATTTTGAGCAAAGTTTTGACGTAAACGATAACGAACTGTGTTAGTACCACTAGTTGCGAACATGAATACAATACCTGCTTTTAAACAATCTCTTGTTAATTGTCCTAGTAAATCTTCATAATCTGGATAAGATTCAATAAATGCTTCAACATTATTGATAACTACTACTATTAATGGTAATTGTTTTCCACCATGATTAATATAGAAATCATATGAACCATTATAATCAACAAAAGTTTTCTTTCTCTCTTCACTTATTTGAACAATCATCTTAAATAAGTTATCTATCTTTTCTTCTTCTGTTGATAATAATACTTCTCCTACATGAGGGGCACCTTTAAATGTAGTTAGTGTTTCTGCTCCAAAATCTAATATGTAGAAGTTTACTTCATTAGAATTATGCATTGTTATAGATGAATAGATTAAGTTATTTAACATTAATTCTTTACCACTACCTTGAGAACCATAAATAATAGTATTTCCTCTTTCTGATAATGGTAGAGTTAATAGACCTTGACTTTGATTATCAGGATCATCATATTCACCTATGATTGGTTCAATAACATTTTTCTCTGGAACATAACCATATTTTTCTTTTAATTCTTCTGTATAGATAACATCTGGTATTCTATCTAACCATAGTTTATCTATAACTACTTGTTCATCTTTTGCTTCATCTACGATATATTTAACGATATTAGTAACTTCTTCTCCTTTAGATTCAACTTTTTCTACTTGTTTTTGTGTCTCTAAAGATTTAATACTATTACCAACATTATCAACTATATCAATAGAGTTATCTACTCTTTTCTTTCTCTTTTCTTGTGGATAATATTGAGCTCCTGCCCAGGCTGCTTGTCCTAAAGCAAATAACTCATTATAACCAACTTGTAGATAGAAACGACCTGGATTTTTTAATTCAGCTGCATCTGGTACTTTAATCATATCCATAGAGTCTGACTTATCTTGTACTTTTAAACATACTCTAAATTTAGAGTTTGACCAGATTTGATCATTTACGACACCTGCTGGTTTTTGAGTAGCAAGTATCAAGTGAACTCCTAATGAACGTCCGATACGAGCAGTCGAAATCAATTGATCCATGAATTCTGGTTGTTGATCCTTCAACTCAGCAAACTCGTCTGAAATGATGAATAAGTGAGAGATAGGATTTTCAACTAAACCTTTTCTATATAAACTTTGATATTTATAAATATCAATTGTAGATTCATTTAACTTATCTCTTGCTTCATTAAACATTCTTTGTCTCTTACGTAATTCTGATTGAATAGATGCTAGTGAACGTGACATTTCAATAGTATCTAAGTTTGTTATTGTACCTGCTAGATGTGGTAATTTCAAACCAGTTTCTTTATTTTCAAAGACTCCAGCAAGTCCACCACCCTTATAGTCTATAAGTACGAATGATACTTCATATGGATGGTAATTAATAGCCATAGATAAGATATATGAAATTATAAACTCTGATTTACCTGAACCAGTCATACCAGCAATTAGTCCGTGTGGTCCATGGAATTTTTCATGTAAATCTAGTTTAAATAATTCATGTGATTTATCTACTCCTACTGGTGCTTGTAATGACTTAGTAGGATCATTAGATTTCCATCTATTTAGAATATTTAATTGTTGTACCATACCAACATTATACATTTCTAAGAATGTTAATCCGTTAGGTAGAGTTCTATTTTCCTTTTCTAAATCTATTGGAATATTAGCTAATATCTTGCAGATATCATGCATCTTTAAATTAGGATCATAATCAGCTACAAATTCTTTTTGTTTATTAGAAACTAACTCATTTTCAAATACTCCTGATTTCTTATCTCCAATAGAGATAAATGTTTGACATTCATTTGGTAAGTTAACTAGTCTTGGACTAATTACTATTAAACTGAAACCATAATTCATATTAGTTTCACAAACATCTTTTAAGATATCTAAATCTCTATAAGCTTTATAATCATCAGTAATAATTAAATAATATGGTTGATAAGACTTATAGTCTTTATCAGATACTTTCATATTTCCATCAGTATCATCAAATTTTCTTCCTTGCATTTCTTTCTCTAAATACAAAGATATTTCTTTAGCTTCATCTAAGTTTTCTGCATAGAATCTCATTTGTTTATTATCAGACCAGTTATGAGGAGCTATTTTCATATAATCCCAAATGTTCTTTTTAGCTGTATTAGTTAAAACAACAATCTTTAAGTCTGCATATGAATGATATCCTAATAATTGAAGAACTATTCCTTCAATTACTTCTTCTTTATTTTGAGCTGTTCCAATAATAGCAGATACTTTACTCTTAATAAATGATACTGCGATAGGAACATTTTCTAATGTTCTTGATTCTGCTCCTAACTTATATACTTCTTGTAATAGATCATCATCTTCTAAAGAGAAATGTTCTACTGGGAAATTAACATTTCCTTGTAGTTCAGTAGTACCAATTCCTAATCTTACTGATAAGAAATCATCTTGATCAATTTCTCTTTCCCATAATGATCTTTTCTTATTAACGATAATATCTTCTGTTTCCTTTAATGGTAGATAGTTATCTATTAATATTTGTCTTTGAATATTCATTTCAGATTGAATTTCTTGTCTCTTCTTATCAATATATTCTCTATATTTTTTCTGACGTAATGCTTCTCTCTTTTTTCTTTGCTTATTTTCGTATCTTCTAGTTAGTAGTGGCCATAAAAGCATACTTGCTAACATAGCAAAAGCAATGATTAGAGATGGTGCTGCATAAGATAAATCTTTTTCTCCATTTAATACTGATTGTAGAGAAGTAAACGCCATCATTGCTGAAGTCATACCCATTGTTAACATAGGTCCAATAGTATAAATAGCAGGTGTTTTGTCTTCCTCTTCTCTTCCTGGAGGTGGATCGATGCTTATATTAGCATCTTCAATCATTGTCTTGAACCTAGGTTGTCTATAGAAATAGTCATCTTCTTTAAAGAATTCTATTAATTCTTCATCTTCACTCTCATTCTCAGTAAAACTTTGAGTAGCTGACCCTACTGGATTAAAATATCTAGAATTACATCTAATGAAATTACCTATTCTATTAACTATTAAGAAATTAGGCATTACTATTATTCTTAATCCCATGATAAAAATTATATCTCCATAATCTAGGGCTTTAGAAGATATAGCTTCATTATTTACATAAGTTCCGTACTTAGAATTTAAGTCTTGAATAGACCATCCTTTTTCACTAAAAACAAGTTTAGCGTGTTGTCTTGAAACTAAAGGATAAGAATAATTTATAGCAGAAGTTTCACTATTACCTATTGTTATTTCTCCATATGCTCTAGGTTGTAATCTTGTTAGTTCTCTTTCTGATGATGGTGAACAGTATAGAATAACGTATTCATTATCAGTATTGATTTTTAAGAAGTATAGACTATAATCTTTTAAGATAGCAGATTCTACTTCTTTATCTCCTTGCATGATACGTGTTTCAAAGTCAGATTTTATTTTCCATTCACCATTGAATTCTTCAACATTAATTAAGTTTCTAGAGTTGCCTAAAAAATCGTTATCGGTAATCCAATAGTTACCGCTAACTGTAGTTGGTAAATTAAAATTGATAATTTGTCTTTTTTTGATAAGTCTAACTATCATTTAGGCCACCCCTACACTTTCTTATTCTATATTAAATTATACCTAATTTTTAAGTATTATTCAATCTTTTTATCAGTTTATTTTAAAGAAAAAATAACTCCAAAAATGAAGTTATTTTATTTTAATTTTTATCTTATTACTCCATGGTGAATAATATACTTTTCCTCCAACAGTTTTATATGCTCTTACTGTGAAGTAATAGTATTTTTTAGATTTAAATCCTTTCATCGTCTTAGTTGTTAATTTAGTGTTCTTTTGTGTCCAAGAACTTGCACCTTTTTGTTTATAAGCTACTTGATAATAAACTCCTCCAGTTACAGCAGTATAAACCATTTTAGCATAACCTTTCTTTGGAGATGTTACACTCTTTAGAGTTGGTGTTTTTGGAAGAATATAAAACTTTTTAGTAATACTTGATGAATAGTTTCCAATACCATTAATTACTACTAGAGCTGTACCTATATTCTTATTATTTGAATATGTAACTAAGAAATCAGTTTTATATCTTACTAGAGTTGATCCATCATATACAGCAAACTTTTGAGTTATGTTTTTACCTGTATATGTTTTTTTAACTATACCAGTTACTGTAAATGTACTATTTATTTTTCTTGTATATTTTGCATATAAAGTAATATTTGAACTAATATGAACATTAGTAAATTTAATAGTACAAGCAGAATCTTTATACCAATCAACAAAGGCATAATCTAGGTTACTAGTTACTTTTGGTAAGACAACTGTATCAAATTGAGATACTGTCATATTACTTGGTTTCATTAAGTTAGAACCGTTCATATTAAACTTAATAGTATAAGTTATTAATTCCCATTGAGCATATAATACAAGATTCTTAGAATCATTTATTATTTGTTCATCTGTATATGTTATTCCTGAACCATTTACTTCAGTATTCCAATTCTTAAATCTATATCCTGTTCTTGTGAAGATGTTTTTATTTAATTTAGTATCTTCTAAGAAATTATAGTTTTGAACTGAAGTTTGATTATCATAGTTTGAATTAAATGTAATAGTACCTGTAGCAAGCATCCATTGTGCATATAATCTAATTGAAGAATTTTGAATATCATTTGAATTAATTGCATCATTTGTTTGATAAGTGGTTCCTGTTCCATCAGCTTTAGTATTCCAACCAATTTGACGATAACCTGCTCTACTAAAGATATTATCTAAAACTTTTGTTGTTGCATTAGTATATCCTGTTATAGTAGCAGTAGTATCAGATTGAGGTAATACTGACTCGTTGTAGTCATCTATTAGAGTTCCACCATTCGCATCATAAATAACGGTATATGCATTGTTTGTCCATGATGCTTTAAGATCTGTTCCTCTAAAGATAGTTGTTGGTTTTATTACAACACTACCAATGTACCAGTTATTGAATCCATATCCTTCTCTTGTAGGGATTGGTAATTCTCCATATGGTTCACCATAACGAACTACTTTAGTTGTTGGTGAAACAGTTCCTCCATTAGGATTAAAAGTAACTGTTCTTTCTTCTCCAATCCATTGAGCGTATAGCGTTACATTTTGTTTATCACTTAGACTTATTTGACCTAGATTAGAATAGTTAGTTCCTGTACCATCAGCTTTTGTATTCCAACCGTTGAATTCATAGTTTTCTTTTGTAAATGTATTATTTGGAAGCGTTGTATTTTGATTAGCTTGAACCTCAATACTATTCATTGTTCCTTCTCCACCATTCGCATCAAAACTTATTGTTGCGTGTGGTTTATAAATAACTGTGATAGGTACATTTTTGATGTAACCATCATATAAACTTTCTACGTGGATAGTTGTATTTCCAGTTGCTTGAGGTATGAAGTTACCTTCTTCATCCATCTTAACTATATTTTGATTATTTGATCTAAAGATTATCCTCTTAGCTAGATTAGTATTTGGAGTAATATAGTCATGAATGTTTTCTTTTTCATTTAATTGTTGATTGATTGTTATATTATCGATTGATGTATATACAAAATTCCTCATTATTTTTAATACTGGTAGTCTTGAGATACCATCTTCGGGAGTTTCATTATTCCAATGCCAAGTAAAGTCTGTGTAGACATTTGTGTAATTTGAAGCTTTTACAAGTTCAGATATTTGACTATCTTTGTTTATTAGTTTGACATTATTTTGTGTACAAGTATCTGTATCTTTACAAATGCCTTTATTTCCAACTTGTAATACATAAGCATTATTTACTGTTAACTTATCTGTCCAAACATCGCCAAATAGACTACTCTTTACATTAGTTGCTTCAACTGTAGATATGATGTTACTAAACGTTTGACTAGTTGTATCAACATCATATGATTTATGTAATTTATATACTAATATTGCATCTCCACTACCATCAGCATATTTACCATTTAGAACTCCGTCTAATCTAATATCACTAACTGTCAAGTTAGCTACTTGCATGTTATGCGCTAGTAAACCAGTATCATTTAGTTTAGATGTGTCCATGTCAATATTTAAGTAAATATTATTGATGTTAACTCTACTGTAAAGAGCTTCCATAGTACCAAACAATCCACCACCATAAGTTTGTTGGTAACTACTGTTTGAATCATGTGAATTTCTTGTACCTTTTACCTTAGCATTCTTTACAACAATATTACTAAATTTAGCAAGATAGTTATTTGTATCATTCCAGTTTAATGATCCTTCATCTGTCAAACTAGGTGCATATCTAGAAGCTAGAATTCCACAATCTGCTCCATTACAATGAATATCAAAATCTTCTAAAATAACATTTCTTATATTAGCATTTTCAACCACGCTACTAAATAGACCATTTCCATCTCTTACCCAAACTACATTATCGCCACAAGTAAGATAATTTCTTTGTTGCAATCCCTTTATTGTATGTCCTTGCCCATCTAATGTTCCAGCAAATTCAGGAATCGCTTCCCATCCATATCCTTCAGAGCAATAGTCAGATTTTTTAGATAATTCTCCTCCTGGTCCTGTAGCTGTTGTTAGATCAATATCATTACCTAGAATATAAGACGCTTCTACATCATCTCTTATTTCATATAATTGAGTTGGTGTAGTTATTACATAAGGATCATTATTTGTTCCTTGTCCTTCCATCTTAACTACTTTAACATTGATTGTTCCAATAACGTTTGAATCATATATAGCATCTAATCTATATGTATTTGTTTCTAATGATTTTGAGAATGTTAATGAAGGATTAACATTATTTTCACCTACTACATTATTCTCAACTGTTAAATAACTACTTACATCTTCATTATTTGGATTATATAGTTTAAAAGTAATAGTTGAGTTTGATGGAATATTCTTTGTTGTTGATAAAAATCTCTTTGTTTCATAATTAACTGATTTATTATTATACTTGCTCATATCAATAGATGGTGTTTTATCAATATTAGATGTAAACACCATTAATTTATCAAGCAATTTACTACCTCCATCTATTTTAATTGTAGAATTAGAATTAATCTCTACACCTTCATTAATATCGATAGTTACTAAGCCAGGATAGTCTACTGTTTTAGAGAATGATTTAATAGAACCATCTGCTGCCTTTACTTTAGCTATGAATGTATAATCTGCTGTTTCAGCGATAAATTTTACCTTTTCAAGTTTCTCAGTTCCTTTTATTTTAGAATCCTCTAAATAAAATGTTTTTCCTGGCCATATATTTAAGTCATTATCTCCGATTATATAATTGTTATCCCAATTCTTTTGAGATTCTGTTTTTATATCTTTAACAAAACCTATTGTAGTATTTAAAGAGTCATATGTTAGATATGGATTTGGTGTATCACTACCCCATGAGTTCTTTAAAATCCATACTCCCTTTCCTCGAACTACGTTACTACAATTTGTAGTATCAGGTTGATGTTGCATTGTATCAGCACAATATGAATATTCTAAATTATCATTCCAACCTATTATTTCCATGGCATGTCCACCTGATTTACTACAATGGTAAACATCAATTACTAAGTTATTTAGATTAGTATCTTCATATTGGCATTGATCATGCATGTAAGTTGACATGTAAGCTGCACCATTTTCCATAATAAGTGTTTTAATCTCATTTATATAATTAGTTTTTTCTTCTTTTTGTTCATCTGTTAGATTATCAGTTGATTCTCTTAAATCAAGTTCTGGCATATTTATAGTTGCATCTGCTTCATATAATGATTTTCCATAATTTAGTATTTCTGACATTTCCATTTTTGAGTAATCCCTATCATTATATGTTTTAAAATTATTATAATCGATTAGAGATACACCATTAGCCATTAGAACAGAAGAAATATAGAAGTTTCCTCCTCCACCTAATTCTCTATCTTTTATGAATGAAACATATTCACTATTATAGTCTTTAATACCATTGATTGCGGTAGCATAATCCATTTGTCTTTCATTTATTAATCTTGAAGAACCACTTACATAAGTTTGATCTGCTTTTTTAAGTAAATGTGATTCAACTGCTCCAGAAGTTGCGAATGCCCAACAGATACCTAGCCTTCCTTGGTTTCTAACTGGAGTGACATAGTTTTTACCACTTGCACTTCTCAAATCATAACTACTAGGTAAGTTTGAAGCATCAACTATTTCTTTTGCTTTATAAGCTACAACCATAGGAACTGGAATATCTCCTAGTTCATCTTTTTCTTCCTCTGAATATGTTAAAAATTCAACATACCTAGGATTTAAATATAACTCATTTGGTTGTTTATTCTTTTCAGTTAAAATCAATTCACCAGTCTCTTCATAAACCTTTTTAACATAGTTTTGAGCTTCAACTGGTAAATATGAATATTCATCTTTAGTTAATACTTTATCTATATTTACTTTCTTATTCGTAAAGGCAAATATAGTAGTCATAATAATTCCGATTACTAAGATTGGTAATACTATTTTTTGAATATTTTTTTTCTTCATAAACAGTTCTCCTATTATTACTTATATTTTATCATAAATGAATTAAAAAAAAGATATTTTAAAATATCTTTTCTATTGTTTACACTTGTTATTTATCAAGTTTTAAAGTCTTTGATTTTTTCTTCTTTTTAACATGTAATTGTATTCCATCATAATGAGGAGTATTTTCGTCTATAAAATAACCTTCTCTATCAATTCCACCAATAGGTTTAAAATCAGTTACTTCATAATTATAAGTATCCATATATTCATTTAAACATGTATTTAAATCTTCTTTTGTTAGACGAGTAGTTATCTCCTTTTTTGTTCCGTAATAATCTATATGTTTTGTAATATAGAAGTTTATTCTTAATCTCTCAGTTCTTATATATAATTCTTCTTGTACAGAGACCTTATAATTATGGCCTTTACTATAGTGATTAATTATGGCTTCCTTTACTTCTAATGGAGTTAATTCAACTACATTAATAGTTTTTTCTTTTTTAGTATATTCTTTATATTTTTTTTCTATCTCTTTAATATCAATACTTTCATTAATTATATTTTCAGTTATATATATAGCATCTTCTAAAGATTTAGAGTATTAGATTGTTTCATTATTATCTTTATCTTTTATTTTTAGATAGCAAATATTATTATTTGTTTGAATTATTTTAACACGAAAGTTTGGTAAAGTAATTCTTAAGTCATCTTCTTTAACATACCATTGATCTAGATTTATTTTTTTCATTTTTTCACCTCATTTAGATTAATACCCTTTTTATTCTTCAAATATTGGTTCATCTATGGTGATAGTTTTATTATCATAGTCTACTGTTGCGGTTATACCATAAGGAATAACTGTTCTTGGAAAAGCATGACCAAAATTAACATTAAATAGAACTGGAGTTTTTAAATCAGTAAACACTCTTTTATAAACTTCTTTGTATTCATCATAGTAGACTTCATCTATTGGTTTACCTACTATAATACCTTTTACTGATTCTAGTATTTTATTTTCTTTAAAATAATTTAAAATTTCTTCTAACTTTTCAGGTTTCATTCTTTCTTCTGATGTTTCAAAGAAGAATATTTTTTCTTTCCATTCTTCTATAGTTGGAAGAATATTGTATTTTGAATGAACTTCATGTTCATTTCCATATCTTTCACTAGTATAAGCATCATATAAACTATCTAGACATCCTCCATATAGTTTACCTGTTACTTTACCTTCTCCATTTAAGATTTCATAGCCATGTTCTTCTTTATTAACTATACGTGGTACACCTAATTGATCTTCTCCAAAACTAGTTCTGTCTTGATACCAGATTGGACTTGATTTTATTTCATAACCAGGTTCATTTAAGAAATATTTTTCAAATGCTTCTTTAGTATAAGGTAACATTTCATTATCTAATTCAGCAATATCTGAGATAAAGTTTGGACCATAGAAAGTTTCTAATCCAATTCTTGAAAACATCATATGATTATTAGTTGTATCAGAGAATCCTGTGAAAAGTTTAGGATGTGTTTTTACGGCTTCAATGAACTCTTCATCTTCCATTAGATATGGAATTGTTTTATATGTATCATCTCCACCTATAGCACAGATTATTCCTTTGATACTATCATCTAGAAATGCTTGTTTTAAATCACTAGCTCTTTCTTCAGGATGTTCAAATAAATAATCCATATCCTTTAATGAATTAGGCATAATTACTGGTTCTAATCCAAATTCTTTTAATCTATTTATACCTAAATTTAACTCATGTTTAACAAATGGCATACCTAATAATCCTCTTGATAATGAGATGATTGCAACTTTATCTCCTTTGTTTAGTTTTTGTGGTTTTATCATATTAATCACTTCCTAAAAACATTATAACAAAAAAAGCCCACTTTTGTGAGCTTTTGAAAACTGATTAACGTTTTGAGAATTGTGGAGCTCTACGAGCTTTCTTCAATCCTGGTTTCTTACGTTCTTTCTTACGTGAATCTCTTGTGATAAATCCTGCAACTTTAAGAGTTTTTCTAAAACTATTTTCTGAATCAGCTGGAGTTGTTTTATCATAGTCAAGTAAAGCTCTTGTAATTCCTAAACGGATAGCTCCTGTTTGACCTTGGAAACCTCCACCTTTTACTTTAGCATCTACATCAAACATTTCTCTTGTATTAGTAATATCAAGAGGTTGACATAAATCCATTACACAGATTTCAGAAGGGAAATATTCATGAACATCTCTACCATTTACTGTAATATTACCTTTTCCAGAAGTTAGTGTAACTCTTGCAACACTAGACTTTCTGTGTCCAGTTCCAGTATAAACATTTTTCTTATCTTTTGCCATTACTTAACCCTCCTACTTAACTTCAAGCACTTCTGGCTTTTGAGCCATTTGTTTGTGCTCGCTTCCTGCATATACAAATAGTTTCTTATACATTTGTCTTCCTAATCTGTTGTGTGGAAGCATACCTTTTACAGCTC
>JAEEGH010019996.1_pt1 | contig 13977 bp, 9 predicted proteins | sample 9134181 | NCBI WGS metagenome assembly JAEEGH01 (sample SAMN16246544, study PRJNA631951) | gut metagenome | biome: gut microbiome; feature: rumen; material: DP-attached | host: Bos | place: Iran: Karaj | collected 2018-10
CCCTTGAGGTTGACGGACGACACCTTGCGGACGATGTCAACGACTTCGACCGGAATCTCCACGCCGTCGAGATGCGACGAGTGCTTCACGAGCTCGCCCGTGCGGCCCTCCTCGCGCGGCAGCGGCTTCATCACGCCCTCGCGCACAGTCGCCATCTGCGGCCAGTTGCGCGCGTTGACGATCGTCGCGATGATGTTGCCGCCGAAAGCCGGACGTATCTGGTGAAGGACGTTCTCGAACTTCTCGCCGGTCTTCTTGTCCTCGTAGCCGCCGATCTGGAGGTCCGTGCAGTCGGCCGTGAGCCCGCAGCGAAGCGCGGACGCGACGGACGGACCGAGGTCGCGGCCCATGTGGGTCGCGCCGAAGACGACGATCTGGGGATTGACCTCCTTGACCAGCTCGACCATCGCGTGGCGGTACGCCTTGTTTCGGTAGACCTTTAGCGCAGGGTCGTCGACGAGATGCACGACATCCGCCCCAGCCTCGAAGAGCGGCTTTGCGAGGGCCTCGACGCCCGAGCCCATCAGGACCGCGCCGACCTTGACGCCGAGCTTCGCCGCGAGTTCACGCGCCTTGCCGAGCAGCTCGAACGGAACGTCGGAAAGCTTGCCCTCCTCCTGCTCCGCAAATACCCAGACTTCACCTTGTGTGTTTTTCATGAGTGCGATAAATGGAATGGTGGAATTAGCCGATCGTATGGTCTTTGATGAGCCCGGCGACAAGAGCGCCAATGCCCTCGTCGGTCGCCGGCACCTCCTGGAACTCGCCGCCGGCGAGAACGACGGACTCGATCTTGTTCACGCTCGTCGGAGAGCCCGCGAAGCCGCATCTGCCGGCCTCGCAGCCGATGTCGTCGCACGAAAGCGTCTCGGGCTCGGCGTTCTTGAACTTCATCACGCGGCGCATCTCGTACGGCCTGAGGTCGCCGAACCGCTCGGTCACCGTGAAGAGCGCCGGCAGCTTGGCCCTGCAGGTCTCGACTCCGGTCCCGATGTCGCGCGTCGCGATCGCGGTGTCGCCGTCCAGCTCAAGCTTCTCGAGATACGTCACGACGGCGCAGTCGAGCTTCTCGCCGATCTGCGGACCCGTCTGCGCCGTGTCGCCGTCGATCGCCTGCCGGCCGCAGAAGACGAGGTCGGGGCTGAACTTCTTCACGGCCTGCGAAAGGATGTAGCTCGTCGCAAGCGTGTCGGAACCCGCGGCCTTGCGGTCCGTGACCAGCACGGCCCTGTCGGCGCCGCACATGAGGGCCTCGCGGAGAATGGCCTTTGCCGCGGGCAGACCCATGGTTATCACGGTGACGGTGCCGCCGTAGGTCTCCTTGACCTTGAGCGCCGCCTCAAGCGCGTTCCTGTCCTCGGGATTGAAGATCGCAGGCAGCGCAGCGCGGTTGATCGTTCCGTCCGCCTTCATGGCATCGCCGGTCACCTTCTTGGTGTCAGGCACCTGCTTTATGCAAACAACACAATTGTAACGATTCATAGACAGGTATTATACCATATGAGGCGCTTGCATGTCATCTGGCTTGCCGTACAAATCCCCTGCGCGCAGGACAACGGGTTCTACTGCAAATTGCAGACGAACGGGGCCGTACAGCCCCGTTCGTCTGCAATTTGCAGTAGTTCCAGAAGAAGTTCTTGAAGGGCCTGAAGTTAATGCCTTGCGATTGATGCATTGCCGTTCAATGTGTGCAAACAACGAAACAATGAATCTGGCGAGAGGAGTCCGACAAGTCCCGAAAATGCGGACGGGAATATGGTATAATCTTCCCGATGAAAGTTTGCTTTGAAACATTTGGATGCCGTCTAAACCGCGCTGAAGCCCTTCAGATGGAGGCCGACTATCTGGCCAAGGGCTGGGAGAGAACCGAAAGCCATTCCGACGCCGACCTCATCGTCGTGCGCGGCTGCAGCGTTACGCGCAGGGCACAGCACGACTGCGAGCGGCTCGTTGCGCACATCAAGGCCAAGTATCCGGCGACGCGGCTCATCGTCACAGGCTGTCTAAGGGACGAGTCTGCGGAAAGGCTGTCGCCTGCGGTGCGCCGCGCGCGCGCGATTCTCGAAGGGATGAACGCGGCAGACGACGAGGACGAGGAAACGCCGCAGGAGATCGAGGAGGACGAGCCCATTCCGATGCGCACGGCCCGCGCATACCTCAAGATACAGGACGGCTGCAGCGGGAAGTGCTCGTTCTGCATCGTGCCGCAGTTCCGCGGCCCTTCGTTCTCGGTTCCGTTCAGCAGCCTGATGCGCAAGACGGAGCGCTTCATCGAGGCCGGATACACGGAAATCGTCCTGACCGGATGCAATCTCATTCTATACGCAAGCGGAGGGAAGAGGCTGCCTGAGCTTGTCGACGCCCTAGCGAGACTGGGCGAAAGCGCCGACGAGAAGTCGCGTCCGCGATGCCGCATCAGGCTCGGCTCCATCGAGCCCGGCGCATGCGCGCTTGAGACCGTAGACGTCATGGCGGCCCACGCAAACGTGTGCCGCTACCTTCATGTGCCGGCACAGTCCGGAGCGGACAGAATACTGACGGCGATGAAGCGTCCGTATCTCGTGCGCGACGTGGTCGAGCTTGTCGAGAGGGCAAAGCGCGTCTCCGCTCTTGCCGGCATAGGCTTCGACCTGATGACGGGCTTTCCAGGCGAGACCGAAATGGACTTCCTGAGCACCGAGGGCCTCATCAAGAGGCTGTGTCCGTCAAACGTGCACGTGTTTCCGTATTCGGAGCGTCCCGGGACGATCGCGGCAGGACTGCTGGACGCAATTCCGAGAGAGGTCAGGCACGACCGTGCAAGGCGGCTCGCGGCAGTCGCGAAGAACCACAGGTCCCAGTTCGCCAAGAAGTTCATCGGCCAGCAGGTCCAGATTGTGATCGAGGACGAAAAGGAGATGTCCGGCTGGACCGGCGAATACTTCCAGTGCAGGATCGACAACAAAGGCCGATGCGCGTCGGTGAAGCGCAGAGACATAGTCGAGGCTCGCGTAACAATGGCGCGGCACGGGGCGCTGGTCGCCGCGGTCGTCTGAGGCGCGCGTCAGCGAAGCTTGCCGTCTATCTCGCGTTCGTCGCGCCAGGCGACCGGCAGCATCGGGTCCGTCGACGCGGACGCAAGCGGAATGCGGAAGAAGCCTTCGTATGCGACGCGCCCGTTCAGCCCCTTCAGCGAAAACGCGATCTCTTTGGTTCCGGAAGGCACGCGCCCGACTATCTGGACCGTTCCGCCGCGATAGAGGTTCTTTAGAAGCCTCGGATACGCCTCGGCGTCGCAACCGGACGCGAAGACAAGTCGCAGGTCGCTCAGGACCGGGTCGCGGAAGCGCATGGACAGGCCCTCGATGCCTTCGCCGGCCCTGGTCCTCGCCAGCAGCCCGCCCTGCTCGAAGATGAAGCTTTCGCCGCGGTTGCCGCGTGTGAGGACGTCGATGAGCTCGCGGTTCGCGGAAGACTTGACCCCGTACATGTAGACGGACACAAGCCCATCGTTCAGCCTGGTGAACTTCGAAAGGATGTCGGCGGTGCGGCTGACGCCGGAGTTCGCGTCGCCGTCGGTGACGACAAGCGCGATGAGCGGACGGGATGGGCTGCGGGGAAGAGTCAGCACAGAGGCGATTGTGGCGAACACGTCCGTCCTGCCGAAGGGCGCGACATTGTTGAGCCATCTGTCGGCTGCGTCGAACGACTGCACGTTGCACTCCTGCCAGCTGCGGAAAGCGTACGAGAACCTGTCGCGGAACGCGACGAGATTGAACCTGTCGCCCGTGTTCGACGCAGAGCGAAGGATCTTCTTCGCGGCTCGGCGTATGGAGCCCATGCGGTCCTTGCCGATCGAGCCGGAGGCGTCGATAAGCACTACGACGTCCTTGGGCACCGGCGAGAGATTCGACTTGGGGGACACCGTCAGGCTGAAGTACGTCACACCCGGCCCGGACGCCTTGTTAAGCCTGATGTCGACGGCCTTGGCGAGGTCCAGCGCGTCCGGCACGTCGACAAGTCTGCGGACCGCGGCCTTCTCCTTTTCGACCACCTTCTCGTCCACGGCGTCCATGACTTCGGGAGGCGGAGCGAACTCGGGGCCTGAGGAGTCCTTTCTGAACTCCTTCGCGACTGCCGCGGAGTCCGGCTCTGGCGCGACGCCTGCAAGCGCGAGAGGCGGCGCCTGGAAAGCCGGAACCGCGGGCACTAGAGTCTCCGACATGGAGGGCGGCGGCGCAATAGGCGTGCTTGGCGCCGGCTGCGGCAGCGCATCCGAGACCATCCTTGGTTCGGGACGTGGCGCGGGCGAGAGCGGAGCCGTGACGACCTCCGCGATAGGAACGATAGGCGTTTCGGCCGCGCCCGGATCGGGCATGGGGACTTCAGGAGTCTCAAGGCCGGCGCCTGGCGCGTCGGGCGGAGCGTCCTCGACCGACGGCACGGCCTCGACAGTGGTTTCGGCCTCGGGAGCGTCCTTCTCGGCGGCGACGTCCTTGAGCGTGTCGATGCGGACGGGCTCGGGTCTCTTGACGGCCTCCGTGACGCGCATAGGGCCTTTACGCGGCACATGAGCGCCGCCGAACGCGACATGCGTCATGATGCGGGGCTTCGCGTAGAACATGACGGCCACGTGCAGCACCGCCGAGACGATGAGGGAGAATATCAGAAGGTCTGTGCGAAAGCCCCTTTTCACTTCAATATCTCCTTCGCCTCGGCCGCGGCCTTCGTGTTCTCGAATAGGGTGTCGATGACCGTTGCGTAGCGCTTCGCGCCCTCCGTATCGTCTCTTAGAAGCGCCGCGCGCGCAAGGCCGAGGTAAGCCATCGCACGGGCCTCGTTGTCGTTCGCGTTCAGCTTGACCGCCCGCTCGAGAACCTTTTCCGCGTCGGCGGCGTTGCCCTCGCGGACATAGTGGAGGCCGAGGCGGACGGCGACTGGGGCCGCGGCCTCGGTCGTGCACGGCTGGTCGAGGCACTTGCCGTAGGCGTACGCTGCGGCGGTGAGATTCGTCGCGGCGGTCTCTATGTCGCCGAGAAGAGCGTAGCCGGCCTGGCGCCACTCGGCCTCGCTGCTCGCGACGAGCGCTCTCGCGCAGGCGCGGGCCTCGTCGCCGGAAAGAATGCGCCCGACCGCCAATGTCTTCGCGGCGCCCATTCGGTCGAGCGCGCCGTCACGCACAAGCGACGCATATGCCGCAGCAGCCTCGTCGCGTCGTCCGGCGTTGAAGGCCTCGTCGGCAAGAAGCAGCCGCGCCTCGCGACGCTCGTCTATGGAGAGGCCGCCGCCTTCCAGGGCCTGGCGGAGGAAGCCGCACGCCTCCTCCACATGTCCAAGCCGGTGCGCCGCCATCCCGCGCCAGTAGAGAGCGGGGGAGACGCGCTCCTTAACGAGCTTGCCGGAGGCGAGCGCCTCGGCGAGCGAGACCTCGGCCGCAGACCACTTGCCGCGCCTCAGAAGCGACATCGCGCGACGGTAGAGGGCGTCGGCGGCGACGTCGGCCGTCGGAAAGTCGCGCGCGACAGCGGCGTACTCGGCCTCTGCGTTCTCCGCCTCGCCGGCGCGCTCGTAGGCCCATGCAAGGCGGAGGCGCTCCGCACCTGTCTTCGCAAGCGCGGCGCAGCGCTTGGCGGCGGGGAGAATCTTCGCCGGGTCGCCGCCGGCAATCGCCTCGTCAAGCTCCTGCCTGGCGATGACGAGCTCCACCTCCGCGCGAGCCGCGCCGGCGGGAAACTCTTCGAGATACTTGCGAGCGAGGCGCGCGGCCTCCGAGCCGTTGCCAAGCCGCTGGGACGCCACTGTCTTCACGTAGAGAAGCTCGGCGTCTGACTCGTCGGCACAAAGAGTGAGGGCCGAGGCGTACTTGCCGTCCATGAGCTCGCTTTCCGCCAGAAGGCGCGTGATCTTCCTCTCCCCTTCGGCGCCAGGGTATTTCTTGAGGTACCGCCACAGCAGCGCCGAGCATTCGCCATAGCGCTTCTCGTGAAAGCAGTGCACGGCTACAAGGTCAAGCGCATGTCTCGCAAGCGTCTCGTCGGCGCCGTAGACGAGGTCCATGAGCTCCGCGTCGCCCTGGCGTCGACGGACGGGATCGGCGTCGCCCACAAGCGCATAGGCATGGCGGAACTTAGCATGCCCTGCAAGAGGCCCTTTCGGATCCGTCTTGAAGCATCTTTCGTAGAGCGACGAGTCGGACGTCGCCTCCGCCATGCGATACAGCGCGGCGGCGCGGATGTCGGCTGCGACGCCGTCGCGATCAAGCAGCTTGAGCTCGGAGGCCTTTTCGGCGTTCGTTCCGGACAGGGCGCGAAGAAGGCGCACTCGGTCGGAATGACGGCCTGCGGGATGCGCCGCGAGGAACGCCGCGCCTTCGGCTCGCACGGCGGCCTTGTCGCCGACAGCGCTGGCGCTCGACACGAGACGGTAGCCCAGCTCTTCGGCGTCGATGCCCGAAGCGCCCTTCAGCGCAAGATACTCCTTTCTGGCAGCCGCATGCTCCCCGCGGTTGAAGAGCCTGTCCGCCATAGCCATCCTGTCGGACGGCGAGACGGCCAGCGCAGCGGCGAGCAAAGCAGCAGAAATCGTCATTTCGCCCCTTCCGTCGCGAGGGAGAAGTTCCAGACGTCGCCGGCGCGGCAGGCGTCGATCACCTTGACGAGGTCATCGTAGCGGGTGTCCTTGTCGGCGCGTATGATCACGGGCTGCCCGGGATAGAACGACGAGAGGCGCTTCAGGCGCGACTGCAGAGTCTCAAGCGACATGTCCGCGCCGTTCACCTTGACGGTTCCGCTCTTGTCGAGGTTGACTATTATCTCTCCAGGCAGGCGCTCCGGTTCGTCGGCGGTCTTTGCGGACGGCAGCTTTATCGAGATCTCGCTCTCCCATTGCGAGAAGACGCTAACGGTGACGAAGAAGCAGAGAAGCAGGAATATGACGTCCAGCATGGACGTCAGCGCGAGCGCAGGCGCTCTGGACCGGACCTCAGGCTCGAAAGTCATTGCATAGCCCCCTTCCTTCGACTGTCCGGACTACCGTCTGACTCCGGCCTGGCCGAGTATCTCCTCGACGGCGCGCTCGAGCTCGGCAACGCGCTTCTGGGCACGGCGCCTGAAGAATGCGAAAGCGACAAGGCAGGGAATTGCGACCACCAGACCGAAGATCGTCGTCACGAGCGCCTGCGACACGCCCTGAGCCAGGACCACCGGCTTCGCGCCCGCCGATACGTCGGCGGCAATGCCGCCGAAGGCCCTGAACATGCCAAGCACCGTGCCGAGCAGGCCGACGAGCGGAGCGATTGCAGCGATGTCGGCGAGCCAGTCGACGGCGGAGTGCGCGCGCGCGGCGATGCGGCGCCCCTCGGCCTCGCGGTCCCGCGCCCGCTCAAGACGCTTCAGCGCCGCCGGCAGAAATATCCAGCTCATCTGCGCGATCCACAAGTAGAACGCCGTGGCAAGCGCCACGACCGACAGCCCGGCAAGCACCCACATAAGCGGGCCGCCGTAGTTCCATGCCTGTCCGAATGTTATATCGTTCATCGGGTTCTCAGTTCCTTTCCAGTTTTTCAAGTGTGCTTCTGACCGCCGCAACCATGCCTGCGGGCTCCGACAAGCCCGAAACCGCCCTTTCCATCGGGCACGAGCCGTACTTGTCCCTGTTCAAGATCGTCCTTACTGTCTGGTCCGCCGAAAGCGAGGCTCCGCAGACGGCGAGGATATCCGCCGCGCCTTCGGCTGCGAGGGGAGTGACCACCTCGGCCGCGCGCCCGAGGGCGCACACGGCCGCCGCGGCGCGACCGATGACCTTGTCCACGACGACCGCATCCGCCAGAGCGCCCGAGTCAAGCGCCTTCAGGAGAGGCCCGATGCCGCGTCCGCGCTCGACCGCGACGATGACGCCACCGCGCGCCACGACAAGCGAGGCTCCCTCTTCCAGCAGCCTGCGCATCTCGGCGACCAGGTCCCGCTTCGCAATGGGGCTCACGATTCTCTGCCTCTCAAGGCCCTCGACGAATATCGCCGGCATCGGCCTCGCGGGACATACGTGCTCGCAGGCTCCGCAGCCGATGCACGCCTCGGCGTCCACAACCGGAAAGCCCTCGACGATGTGTATCGCCTTTGCAGGGCACTTCCTCGTGCAGGCGGTGCACTCCACCCCCTTCGTCGAGCGGATGCACAGGTCATTCCTCAAAGTCGCGCGTCCGATGTGTACGTTCATCCGGTCTACTCCTGTCAGTTTGGCAATCGCGCCCGTCGGGCAGACACGTCCGCATTCGCCGCTGCAGCCGACGAGGCAGTGCCCCCTGCGAAAATCCATCTCGGGCTGCCCGAAGCGCTTCAGCTCGAGCGAGGCGGAAAGGCAGTCGCCGCGGCAGACGGAGATGCAAAGGCCGCATCCCACGCACTTGAGGCTGAACTCGGCGCGTTCGGCGGCGCCAGGCGGCAGAACCGGCGCGGCGCGGCGCGGAACGCCCGGCAGAGACACAGGCGCGAACCCGCCGTCCGTCGTCTTCTCCACGACGTCGGCCGCCGCAAGCGCAGCAACGCACTTCACCGCCTCTCGACGAGTGACGCCCGAAGCCTCCGCTTCGCCGGAGCCGCCTTCGCCGCGTCGCTCGAAGCACGCCCTGCAGTTTGCGCAGCCGCCGCCGACCTTGTGCGCCAGCAGGCTCTTCCGGGAAAGGACGCCGAAGAGCGTTCCCGCAGGACACACCCAGTTGCACCAGAAACGCCCCTTGCCGAACGCGGCGGCGGCAAGAATCGCCGCGAAGAGCGCGACACCCGGCGCAAAGCGCGAAAGAGCCTTTCCGAATATGGAGTAGGGAGTAATGCTCCAGGACAGCGCGCCGAAGCCCGCCGCCGCAGCCAGCGCAAAGAGGGCGAGCACGGACCAGCGGACGACACGCTGCGCCAGGGACTCCGGAAGGCGCGTGCAGACGCGACGGACCTTCCTCCACGGATGGAACAGAAGATTCACAAGGGACTGCAGGCATCCAAGCGGGCAGAGGCACTCGCAGAAGAGCCTGCCGAAGACCGGAGTCAGGGCAAGGGCGACGAGGAATGCGACTGTCGCGGCAGGCTGCACGCGGCACGCGAACGCCGTCGGCGCGCCGAAGAAGGCCGCCGAGACCGCCACAGTGACGGCAACGGACACGAGGGCCTTCACCACCGTCTTGGCGCTCATCTGCCCGCCTCCATGTTTCGCAGCCCGTCAATCCATTCGTCGACCACGGCAAGCTCGCCGGGTATGTCTATCATCTGGGGACAGTGAGGGACGCACCTTCCGCAGCCCGTGCAGTGGTCAGCGCGGCGTAGCTCCTCGGGAACGGCCCGCGAGTACATCGCAAGCGCCTCCCGCGCGGAAGGCGGAGTCTTCGCCGAAAACACTTCGTTGCGGAACGTCAGAATGCCGGGGATGTCGAGCCCGTACGGACACGGCATGCAGTAGTTGCAGTTGTTGCAGGGAATGGTGTTGAGCTTGAGGAGCGACTGGGCCGCGCGCTCAAGCGCCGCGAGCTCGGCCTTGTCGCACGGCTTGAGAGGCGAGAACGTCGCGACGTTCTCCTCGATGTGCTCGGTGCGCGTCATTCCCGAAAGCACCGTCATCACACCGGGCAATGTGCCGCAGAACCGAAGAGCCCATTTCGCGAGAGTGGCCTCGCGGTCGAGCGGCACAAGCTCCTTGGCGAGGGCGTAGTTGTATCTTGCGAGGCGCCCGCCGAGAAGAGGCTCCATGACGACGACGGGAATCTTGAGCTCCGCAAGCCGCCCGTAGAGATACTCGGCGTCAAGGTTCCTTTCGTTCACGGCCTTCGCGTGCCGCCAGTCGACGTAGTTGAGCTGTATCTGGCAGAAGTCCCACTTGTATTCGCCATGGCGCTCGAGGCACCACTCGAACGCCCTCCTGTCGCCGTGGAACGAGAAGCCGAGATTGCGGATGCGCCTTTCCGCGCGCAGGCCGACGCACCACTCGAGAGCGCCGTTTTCGAGATATCTCTTCGAGAACGTCTCGAACCCGCCATTGCCGATGGAGTGCAGAAGGTAGTTGTCGACGTAGTCGGTGCGAAGGCACTCAAGCGACCGCTCGAACATCTTCTTGCACTCGTCGAGAGGATACTGGCTCGGCGCGAAGTTCGAGAGCTTCGTCGCGACGACGTAGTCCCCGCGCGCATAGCCGCTCGACTCGAGCGCGATGCCGAGGCACGTCTCCGAGAGGCCTCTGCAGTAGGCGGGCGACGTGTCGAAGTAGTTGACGCCGCAGTCAAGCATGTACTTGACCTGCCTGTTGAGGAGCTTCTGGTCGATGTCCGCGTCGGAATAGCCTGCGCCGGGCTTGCCGCCCAGCCTGCCCGTCGCGTGCTTGCCGTCGACGGTAGGCAGACGCATCGCGCCATATCCGAGGAGCGACACCTTTCGTCCGTTGCTAGAAGCTCTGTAGTCCACCTGGAGATATTATACCACAATTGGTGCGACTAACTGGGATCGAACCAGCAACCTTCGGCTTCGGAGGCCAACGCTCTATCCAATTGAGCTATAGTCGCGCTTGGACTATGTGCCGCGCAGATTGGCGGAGGGAGGGGGATTTGAACCCCCGATACGGAGATTAGTCCGTATGACGATTTAGCAAACCGTTGCCTTCAGCCACTCGGCCATCCCTCCAAATCGTTGCGGCATAGTATATCATATCCGCTTCACGCCGTCAACGAAGACCGCTGACGGACGCCAGCTGCGCGGATTGATAACGACGAGATCGGCCTTGAAGCCCTTCTCGACCTTGCCAAGCTCGTCGCCCCAGCCCTGTTCGATTGCCTGGTTCCAGGACGTGCAGCGAACGAGGTCCTTGAGAGGAATGCCCGTGACGTCGTGGACGTTCTTGAGACCGTTGCCCATCCAGAGAGTCGAGCCCGCGAGGTTGTTGCCCTCGACAAGGCGCGCCTCGCCGTTCTTGAGCAGAACCTTCAGCCCGCCCATCTCGAACGCATAGCCGTCCTTGCAGTGCGAGCAGCGGAGGGAGTCGGTGATCATCTGGACGTGCGCGAGGTCGCGGCGCGTGAAGATGAGCTTGAGCATGTCGTCGCAGAGGTGGATGCGGTCGCAGATGACCTCGGTGTTGAGGTCGTCGATCAGGAAGCCCGCGCCGACCATTCCGATTTCGCGGTGGTGGAGCGGCGTCATCTGGTTGCAGAAGTGCGTCATGTGGCGAAGGCCGTTGCGGTACGCGGGCATGAGCTCCCTGAGCTTCGCGCCCGTATGGCCGCACGACGGGACTACGCCGAGCTTGAGGCACGCCTTTGCGAACGCGGCTCCGCCCTCGGTCTCGACGGCATACGATATCTGCCTCACGGGATAGACCTTCGCGATCTCCCTGAGCTCCTTGACGGACGGCTTGCGCACGAACTTCGGGTTCTGGGCCCCGCAGCACTTGACGTTGATGAACGGGCCCTCGAGGTGGATGCCGGGGACCTTCGCGTACGGCATGCCGGCCTCGGCGTACTTCTTCGCGTTCGCGGCGGCTGTCATCAGCTCCTCGTGCGAGACGGTGAGCGTCGTCGGGAACACGGTCGTCACGCCCTCCTGAAGCTTCGCCTTCGCGAACTCGAAGACGGCCTTCTCGTCGGCGTCGCAGAAGTCGTAGCCGAGCGCGCCGTGCGTGTGCACGTCGATGAAGCCCGGCATGAGGTACTGCCCGCCGACGTCGACAACCGTCGTTGTCGCATCGGGCTTCGCCTTGGCGGCGCGCGCTCCGGACGAGACGGATGCGATCCTCCCGTCCTTCACGACGACGGTCGCCCTCGGGAGATCGACTCCCGGGGAGATCACGTGGGCGTTCGCAATTACAGTCTTCATTGCGGTTCGTCCTTTCTGATTGTCGTTTACTTGCGAAGAGCCGCCTGCGCCGCCGCAAGGCGCGCGATCGGCACGCGATAGGGCGAGCAGCTGACGTAGTCGAGGCCGATGCGGTGGCAGAACTCGACGGAAGTCGGGTCGCCGCCATGCTCGCCGCAGATGCCGCAGTGCAGCTTCGGGCGGATGCCCCTGCCGAGCTCGATGGCCATCTTCATCAGCTTGCCGACGCCGACCTGGTCGAGCTTCGCGAACGGATCGTTCTCGAAGATCTTCTTGTCGTAGTAGGCGGAGAGGAACTTGCCAGCGTCGTCGCGCGAGAAACCGTACGTCATCTGCGTGAGGTCGTTCGTGCCGAAGCAGAAGAACTGGGCCTCCTCGGCGATCTCGTCGGCCGTGAGAGCCGCACGCGGAATCTCGATCATCGTGCCCACCTTGTAGGCGATGTTCACGTCGGCGTGGGCGATCTCCTCGTTGGCCGTCTTGACGACGATGTCCTTGACGTACTTGAGCTCCTTCGCGTCGCCCGTGAGAGGAATCATGATCTCGGGCTTCACCGTCCACGTGCGATGCGCCTTCTGCACCTTCACGGCCGCGCGGATGACGGCGGTCGTCTGCATGCGGGCGATCTCGGGGTACGTGACGCAGAGACGGCATCCGCGGTGGCCCATCATAGGATTGAACTCGTGGAGCGAGTCGACGAGTTCGGCGATCTCCGCGACCGTCTTGTGCTGCGCCTTTGCGAGCAGCTTGATCTCATCCTCGGAGTGCGGCACGAACTCGTGCAGCGGCGGATCGAGGAAGCGGATCGTCACCGGCTTGCCCTCAAGAGCCTCGAAGAGCTGCTCGAAGTCGTCCTGCTGGTACGGAAGGATCTTCGCAAGCGCGATCTCGCGCTCCTCGACCGTGTCCGCGCAGATCATCTCGCGGAACGCCGCGATGCGGTCGGCCTCGAAGAACATGTGCTCCGTGCGGCACAGGCCGATGCCCTCGGCGCCGAGCTCGCGGGCCTTGCGCGCGTCGCGAGGCGTGTCGGCGTTCGTGCGCACCTGCAGCCTGCGGAACTTGTCGGCCCAGTTCATGATGCGGCCGAACTCGCCGGCGATGGACGCATCGACCGTCGGGATGACGCCGTCGTAGATGTAGCCGGTGGAGCCGTCGATCGAGAGCCAGTCGCCCTCCTTGAACACCTTGCCGCCGAGCACGAACTTCTTGTGCTCCTCGTCCATCTGGATGTCCTGGCAGCCGGAGACGCAGCACTCGCCCATGCCGCGCGCGACGACCGCCGCGTGCGAGGTCATGCCGCCGCGCACCGTGAGGATGCCCTCGGCCGCCTTCATGCCCTCGATGTCCTCGGGAGAGGTCTCGAGCCTGACGAGCACGGTCTTGTCGCCCTTCGCCTTCCAGGCCATCGCGTCGGTGGCGCTGAACACGATCTGGCCGCAGGCCGCGCCCGGAGACGCCGCGAGGCCGCGCCCGACGGGCTTCGCGTTCTTGAGCGCGACCGCGTCGAACTGCGGATGGAGCAGCGTGTCGAGGTTGCGCGGATCGATCATGAGGACCGCCTCCTCCTCGGTGCGCATTCCCTCGTCGACGAGGTCGCACGCGATCTTGAGGGCCGCGCGCGCAGTGCGCTTGCCGTTGCGGGTCTGGAGCATGAAGAGCTTCTGATTCTCGATCGTGAACTCCATGTCCTGCATGTCGCGGTAGTGCTCTTCAAGCGTGTCGCAGATCTTCTGGAACTGCTTGAAGACCTTGGGCATGACCTCGGCCATCTTCGCGATCGGCATCGGGGTGCGCACGCCGGCGACGACGTCCTCGCCCTGCGCGTTCATGAGGAACTCGCCCATGAGCTTCTTCTCGCCGGTCGCCGGGTCGCGCGTGAAGGCGACGCCCGTGCCGGACTCGTCGTTGAGGTTGCCGAACGCCATCATCTGGACGTTGACCGCCGTACCCCAGCTGTAGGGGATGTCGTTGTCGCGGCGGTAGACGTTCGCGCGCGGGTTGTCCCAGCTGCGGAACACGGCCTTGATCGCCTCGAAGAGCTGCTCCTTCGCGTCGGACGGGAAGTCCTTGCCGATCTTGTCCTTGTACTCCTTCTTGAACTGCCCGGCGAGCTCCTTCAGGTCCTCGGCCGTCAGCTCCACGTCCTGCTTGA
>JAEEGH010019997.1_pt1 | contig 13977 bp, 9 predicted proteins | sample 9134181 | NCBI WGS metagenome assembly JAEEGH01 (sample SAMN16246544, study PRJNA631951) | gut metagenome | biome: gut microbiome; feature: rumen; material: DP-attached | host: Bos | place: Iran: Karaj | collected 2018-10
TTTGAGATTATTTCGCTGTTGATGAGTTCGAGTTCAACATTCGGCATGTTCTTCCATACCTTGATGTTTATTTTCCCCAAGTCGAATTTTGCGTTAAGGTAGTCGCCTGCGATTTCGTTCACCTTTCTGTTGCCCGATTCGGAGTTGATGTAGGTTTCCAGAATAAGTGGAGAAAAAGCGACTAGCAGTATAAGAATGCCTAAAAGACTACCAAATGCAATCAGTAGTCCTTTCAATACTTTTCTACCTTTACTTTTCTTTTTCTTGACTTGTTCTTCCATAAGTGTCGGATTTCAAGAATATGCCTAAAACTAATGTGTTTAAAAATGGAAAAGCGAAACGCATGGCTTCGCTTCCCATTTTGTTTGTTGAACTATATTATTTAATACCTAAGTTCTTCTTGATGTCCTTTGGCAAAGCGTCCTTGTGAACGACGATGTTCATGGTTTTGTATCTGACGTAAGCCTTGCTTGCGTAGAACATTCCTTTGTATTCGCCGTATTCACCCCAGCTGTTCTTAACCATATAGTATTCATTGCCAGTCTGGTCCTTTGCTGTTCCGTAGATAAGCATACCATGGTCATCGGTTGTTTCCCAGTTGTCGAATGCTATCTGACGTTCTTCCTGTGTAACCCAGCGCTGTGGAGTCGGGTGCTTTGCAGCTTCATCGGCAATCTGCTTTGCGCTCATGCCTGTCCAGTGAGCCATATCGCTACCTTTCATACTTGCTGCTTCAGCGTTGGTTTCTGGCAAAACGCAGAATCCCTTGCGAGTACCAATTTTGAATCCCTGTTCGCTAACATCGGCACCCCAAGCTACTGTGTAGCCGTTTTCGATAGCATTGTCAAAAATTCTCATCATTTCGTCAATGGTGACATTGTAGCACTGTGCCCATCTCCAGTTATCCTGAATTTCGAGAACGAATTTCTCGTTGAATGGGTGGTGTGTGTATGATGTTATTGATACATAGTCGTCTGGGTTAAGGCCAAGTGACTGGTAGAATGACATTGGAGTGTATTCGCGTCCCTTGTAGTTGAACTTTTCTGGGCATTTGCCAAGATATACATCGTGGATAGCCTTGATTGCCTGGAGCCAGAGTGTCTGGTTTTCTGCATTCTTCTGCAAGCTCTTGTGTTCGCCCTTGGCAATAGCCTTTACAACAGCCTCAGATACAGCAGAAAGTTCGGTGTGGTCTGACAAGGTGTCGCCGTACATAACACCGGGACGCATTTCCTCTTCGGGAACGAGTCCGAAATGTGACATACCATATAATACATCGTAGAACGAACCGCCTTGTGAGAACGAAACGTCACCATGGGTACGAACTGCAGCCTGTGCGCGGTCGATATAAGTATTGGAAACTATAAACATTTCAGAGAAGTCGTATTCGCCCTTGCCCATACGGAGCAATTCTGCTTCAATGAAACCAAGTCCTGAATAGCACCAGCAGGTTCCTGCGCGGTGTTGGTCTTTTACCGAGGTAACTGGAATCTCTTTCACATTTGTGAATACGTAACCTTCGTCTTCTTTCTCTTCTTTTTCCTGTGCCCAGACAACTGTAGTTGCAAGCATGAAGCTGAGCATTGCAATAATAACTTTCCTATTCATATTTATCTTATTTAATTTGTTGACATACAGAATTTAATGTAAGATATAAATCTTCATTTTAAATTGTTTCAAAGTTAATCAATCCTTTCATTCGTGCAATAAAATAAAATGTTAATAATTTATTGTGTGGAATTCACTTGCAGAATAGGTCGCGTATAAACAAAAAAAGGGGAGATTCCCCCTTTCTTGTTTAGTACAATATTGATAACGGTCCGGAATATGTGTTATATCCTTCGCCAATGTATACCACGAAGAAATATGTTCCTGCAGGTACTAATTTTCCACGGAATTCACCGTTCCAGTATTCTGATGTGCCGTCTCCTTCGTATAGTTTCTGTCCCCATCTGTTGAAAACGAATATCTTGGCATCGGGATACATCTGTATGTTTGAAATTTCCCAAGTGTCGTTTATGCCATCGCCATTGGGCGTGAATACGTTGGGCACATGCAAGCATTCGTTGGAGTTGTCGGGAATTCTAATGTTTTTAAGTGAGTATGTGCAACCAGTTTCGTCAGAAATAACCAAATGGTATATTCCCGATCTTAAGCCTGTGATTGCAGCGTTATCCGAGAGTGGAGTATTGCTTTCGTTGTCTGTAGTTATGTAGTATGGCGGGTGTCCACCTACTGCTGCTATATGAATTTCACCATCGGCAGCTTCCTTGCAGCTTACATCAACAATTTGGTAATCTACAGACATTCTATCGGGACTGCCTATTATTGCATTGGTTCTGGTCATGCATCCCATTGCATCGGTTATATATATGGTGTGTTCGCCAGCCGAAATATTTTCGAGTCTATTTATGCTTGAGCTTTGCGACAAGAATTCGTTCAGGGAGTATTTGTATGGAGAAGTTCCACCGTTGACTTCTACAATTATTATTCCGTCGCTACCGCCAAAACAAGATACATCGTATCCTGTTGCGCTTGCCGAAATGGCTTCGGGCTGTATGATGTTGAACGAAGCGCTTATGTCGCAACCATTAGCATCGGTGACTGTCAGTCGGTAAGTGCCATCGCATAGTTCTTCTAATACAGACATGTCGTAGCCGGTATTCCATCTGTATGAGTAACTTGGTATTCCTCCTGTTATCTCGACAGCAATTCGTCCGTCGCACATTCCTACGCAGCTAGCGTTCTTTATGTTGCTGTTTATCCTAAGAGCTTCTGGTTGTGTTATTGTAATTGTTTCTGTTGCGGTGCAATTGTGGTCGTCTGTTACTGTTACAAGGTAATTGCCAGCAATAAGATTGCTTGCTGTTGCCGACGATTGTCCGTTGTTCCAGTTGTATGTGTATGGTTCGTGTCCGTTGTTGACATTGGTGACAGTAATGCTACCGTTGTGTCCGTTGTTGCATGTAACATTTTCGTGTGTGACTGTTATTGTAATAGGAGGTTCCTGTGTTATTTTGGTCGAATCTGTAATAGTACAGCCGTTGTTATCGGTAATTGTGTATGAATGGAATACTCCTGGTGTTATCGAGTTGTTTGAGAAATTGTTTGACCCGTCATCCCAAACAATTGAATATGGAGCAACACCACCACTGGGCGTTACATTAATTGTTCCGTACCGGTCGTTGCAGTATGCTTCAATATTTTCGTGTGAACTAGTAAGTTCATCTGGTTCTGTAATGGTTATTGTTGCTTGTGCCGAGCAACCATCAGAATCAGTAACTCTGTATGTCCTTTGTCCTGCCATGACGGTTTCGGTGCGTTCTCCTGTATATGGTGCAATACCGTATTGTGCAGTAACAACTACTTCAGTGGAATTACCATAGCAAAGGATTGGGTCGTATGCTACATTTATCTGCACCTCCCTGGCAATTGGATGTTCGGCAGAGGCGGTACATCCATATTCATTTGTTACTGTTACAGAGTACGTTCCTGCTTCGGATACAACAATTTCCTGGCTATTTTCGCCGGTAGACCACATGTACGAATTGCCGCCTCCTGCCATTATTGATACAGAACCATTGCACAGTGAGTTTCTTCCGACAAAACTAACTGTAGGCAGTTCTCTGACAGTGAGGTAGAGGTTTGTAATGCTGTCGATACCGCTTGGCAGTAGTTCTGTATGTGTGTAATGTCCTGTGGTAGATTCGCTGAATCCGTTTTCGTTGTATGTTTCGCCTTCGCAAATCTGAACAATGATGTCGTTTACAATTGTTCGGATAATAACATGGTTTATTACAGTGCTGTCGCATCCAGCTGTACTCTGGTATAAGTGAGTTATAGTTGTATCGTTTCTAGCGACAAATGTTTCACCTTGCACTGTTATTGTTTCCCCATAGTTTGCTTCGGTTGTTATTTCGGTTTCCCATACATGGCCTATTGATACATCGAAGTTTACAGCAGTTGAGAAACTTGAGCATCCGTTGCCATTTGAAGTTACCTGCATGCTTATTGTGTAGTAGCCTTGCTGTGTAAATGTGTGTTCGGCCGATGTGCCTGTGGTGGTAGTTCCATCCCCGAAATTCCAGTTGATATTGTCGTAGTCGTAGTCGACTTCTGATGTGAACGATATTTCCTGACCTTCGCAGAATGTTCCGTCAACGTTGGCTTCGGTGCTTCCAATGCCGTTGATGTACATTCGTTCGGCAAGGTTTGTCGCCATTGAACCTACCGAATAAGCGTAAGAAACTACATTACCTATTCCATAAACGTGAGCAATGAATCCGTTTCCATTACTCGTTATTGAGTGGGCAGAATGGCTGATGGTTTTTCGTGCAAACGAGTAGTTTGTATTTCCAGATACAGTTTCCCAGCCCGAAACAGCACTTCCGTCAAGTCTGATTTGCGATGTGTTGGATGTTTCGGTGACAATGTTGACTACGTGGAGATTAGGTGCGTTAGTGGCTGAAACTGAAGGATAGAAAGTGTTGAAAACGATATTATTTATTCTTTGTTCTAGAGGAGCAACCCAAACCATAGATGGGTCGCCTAAACCGGAACTGCCCATTGATTCGCTTACAAGGTACATGTAAACAGCGCTTGGATTTGATGTTTCTATATATGCGGACTTTTCGGAAGCAGTTATATAAAACTCGTAAGTTTGTCCTGCGTTTATTGTGGCAAGCAAGGTGTTGTTTTTCTTTATGGTAGTATTGTTTGCTGATGCAGTAACCCTTACATAGTCTCTATTTCTTCCTGTAGATGCGCTTTGCAATGTGTTTGTGACTACGAATTTCTTGCCCCATGAAGTTACAGGGAATGCTTGTTCGTATATATGGTCGGCATATTGTGCGCTGGAAGGAACATCTGTCAGGTAGTCGCCACTGGTAACGGCAATTTTTTTGCAATCTCGTGCTACTACTCTGGTGCCCGATAAGTCGCCATTGCTTCCTACTGACGTTGACCTCAAAAATATTGATTGTCCTCTGTTTAATGAAACATTAAATGTTGTGTTTGCATTATGTGTGGTTCCTGCGCTAACGTTTACCGATGGAGTTATGTCTACTATAGTATTGTCTTCTGTGGCTGTGATTGAAAATTCACTCGTATTTATTACAGGAGGATAGCATTGTATGATGTATTCGTTTCCTAGTGCGGTTGTTGGAAGAACAATTGATCCGTCGAAACTTGCAGATGCAAAATTTGACGAGTATAGGGATATTGTATCGGTTGAAGTGATTAATAGTCCTTTGTTTACCGCTGAAGAAGTCGTTTCTGTAAGGTAGCATTGAGAGTGTTGTGCGGATGGAATTACGCATTTATATGTAGAATTAGCTGCTACATTGAATGTTGTTGTCCATGTTGAGTTCGGGTTTCTTACGGTTACGCTACATGCTCGTTTTGCAGAAACCATAAGGCTCAGTTCGAAACCAGATTCACCTGCTGTATGGTCGCTGTTTTGTAGAAAAACAGCAAAGAATTCCGTTCCCTGTGTTGTAACTGATTGCTGTTGCGAATAGGCTAGGCTTGATGCAAGCAACATTATTATGAATATCAAAAATCTTCTCATACGGACAAAACAAAAAATCGCTCAAAGTTAAGATTTTTTTTTCTTTTTCCATAATAAAAAATGATTTATTTTTTGCACGAAAATGCGGAGGCTAACTATGTGCTGATATTGGCTTGTGTTTTATACGTGACAAATATGTATGCATTGTAGGGAATATTTATGTCTTCAGCTTCTTAATTAAGCAAGTATATTTGATTTCTTTTTTGAAAATAAGCAAGCGTATTTTGCTTAAAAATGACATAAAATAAAAACGAACAAGAAAATAATCTTGTTCGTTTTTGTTGACTATCAGGTAGATAATCAAAAAAAATCTTTTAGTATTCGTCCTCGTTGAAGAAGAAATCATCCTTTGAAGGATAGTCGGGCCAGATGTCCTCTATGCTTTCGAAAATTTCTTCGTCGTCCTCAATTTCCTGAAGGTTTTCGATAACTTCCAGATTTGCACCCGAGCGGATTGCATAGTCGATAAGTTCGTCCTTTGTTGCAGGCCACGGTGCGTCCTCAAGTTTTGATGCTAATTCCAATGTCCAATACATACTGTACAAATGTTAAGAAGTTTAGTTATTTTGTCCTTGTTTAAAATCGGTCTGCAAAAGTACATAAAAATCTATCATCTGCAAGCATTTTGCCAAAATATTTCAGACTTTTTTTCATCTATATTGATTTTCCTGGCTAAAACAAAGAAATAATCGGATAGCCTGTTCACATATTGTAGCAATTCGGGTTGCACTTCGGCTTGTTCGCCCAAGGCAAGAATCCTGCGTTCGGCACGTCGGCAAACAGTACGACACACATGGCATTGAGCTGAAGCTTGGCATCCACCTGGCAATACAAAGGCACGTAAAGGTGGTAAAGACGCATCAATCACATCTATTTCATGCTCCAATGCTTCTATCTCTTCAGGGTGTACCACACTGGCCTTCATCAGTTCGGTGTTGCTCTGGTCAGTGGCTAAGTTGGAGCCTACCACAAATAACAGATTCTGCACTTGTGTCAGCATTTCTTGATCATGCTCATTGTGAAGCATACTGATTAGTAAGCCAATATGTGAATTCAGCTCATCAACCGTACCGTAAGACTCCAAGCGTATATCAGTCTTCGAAACACGTCGTCCACCTACCAAGGAGGTAGTTCCCTTGTCACCTGTTCGGGTATATACCATACTTTTTTTCATATAATCAGATTTAAAAGTTAACTATGTAATCTTGTTTCGTAATTATCTTGTCAAATAGGATGATTCCCACGTCGTACAAATCAAATGTTATGCCAGAGCGAGGGTCTGACATCAGTTTCTGCCACATATCTTTCATAGGAGGATTCTCATAGATGCCATAAATCACCATCATGCCCTTTGGTGCCATATTGTCAGCGAACTCCTCATACACCTTATTTATATATATAGGATTGGAAGAATGGTTCAAATAAACAAATGGAGACGCTTCTTTCTCCAACCTAATCAAAAGTTTTCTCACCTTCATTGACTCATTGCCATCCTCTGACCAACGACGAACTGTTGCCGAATGTAGGTCTCCTGACATAGTTTTTCCATAAATCACTCGGGTTATAAAATCGAACGCAAAGGGCGAATGAACACCATAACCCTTGCGATGGCGGAAGCGTTTTACCCATATCCAACCTTTATGTATCCGTTTTTGTACAAGCGAAAGTTTCATCCGTAACAATATGTCAAAACAACTTACATTTTCTACTGCAAAGGTAAGCATAATCGTGGACGAAAGATATTGTTTTAGCATATTTTAATGCTATATTTCTTGGGCCGAAATGTTAAAAAAGCGGTTTTTAGGGGTAAAAGACATATTTTTTTTCTAAAAAATGTTCAACATATCAAAATATTGTGTAAGTTTGTGATGGCAATTTTAGAAGGTTGCCCTAAGGAATAGACTATTATTAACCTTAAAAACTAGAATTTATGCAACGAAAGAAGACATTTAATGCATTTGGCACACTGAAGGCTTCTCTGCTTTCAGTGTTGATGTCTTTCTGTGTCATTGCGGCATTCGCCCAGAGTGGCACAGTGAAAGGTACTGTTACCGACGATACCGGCGAACCGGTCATCGGCGCTAACGTAGTTGAGAAGGGTAGTACCAACGGTACTATCACTGACATCGATGGTAACTACACCCTGCAGGTTACCAACATGAACGGCGTACTGCAGTTCTCGTTCATCGGTTACAACACGACCGAGGAGAACATTGGCGGACGCACTACTATCAATGTACAGCTGAACTCAGGCGTTATCAACCTGGGTGAGGTGGTGGCCATCGGTTACGGTACACAGACCCGCCGCGAGATTACCGGTTCTGTGGCTAACGTGGACGAGGCTTCATTCAACAAGGGTATCTCACGCGACGCATCCGACCTGTTGCGTGGTAAGGTAGCCGGCTTGTCCATCACATCAGGTTCTGCCGATATCACCCAGGGATCAATGATCCGTCTGCGTGGTACCTCAACCCTGATGAACGACCAGGGCCCTATGATCGTTATCGACGGCGTTCCTGGCGGTGACATGTCAAGCGTGGCTCCATCTGATATCGAGTCAATCTCAGTATTGAAGGACGCATCTTCACAGGCCATCTACGGTTCCCGTGCTGCAGGCGGTGTCATCCTGATCACCACCAAGAAGGGTACCGGTGCACGCACCACCGTCAACTATGACGGCTATGTAGGCATTGACGTGGCTGCCAACAAGCCTGACATGCTGAACGCAAAGGAATGGGTAGAGGTGAACAGGCAGCTGGGTCATGAGGCCGAGATTGCCGACATCGTGAACAACTACCATGCTGACACCGACTGGTTCGGCGAGGTATTGCGTACCGGTTTCACACAGAACCATTCAGTATCTCTGACCGGCGGTTCTTCCACCAGCAACTACCGCGCATCCTACACCTATCTGGACCGTCAGGGTGTGGCCCGCAACAACGAACTGCGCCGTCACAGCTTCCGCTTCCAGGTACAGCAACGCGCCCTGAACAACAAGCTGCGCCTGACCCTGGATGCTGCCGGCACGCTGACCGACTCTTACCGTCCTCAGGGTGGTGACTTCATCCGTGCTTACAACATGATACCTCTGTATCCTGTTTACAATGCAGACGGTTCATGGTTCGAGGGTGCTAACGGTGCTCTGTACAACGAGTACGACATGGGTAACCCCGTTCACGCTATGGCTGAGAACTACAACAAGACCAAGTCTTCCGTATTCTACGGACGCGGCGAGATCCAGTATGACATCATCGACGGTCTGAACATCAAGGCCGACCTCTACAAGAGCCGTTCAGCCAGCGACCAGAGCGTATGGAACGCTGCCACCAACTATGCAGGTACTGGTGATAATAGTAACGCAACCCGCAACAATTCGACCAACGACCGCATCCTGATGGAGTGGACCCTGAACTTCGACAAGACCTTCGGCGACCACAAGGTAGGTGCCCTGGCTGGTTACTCTTGGGAGAACAACGAGTATGCATATCATCATACTTATGTTTCAAATTTCGCCGTTACCTCAATGGGTGCAGACAACATCCAGACCGGTAACAACCTTAAGATAGGCGACGCTACTTCAGAGCGAAATGCTTACAAGCTGATCTCATTCTTCGGACGTGTTACCTATTCGTTCAAGGAACGCTACATGATGACGGCTACCATCCGTCGAGACGGTTCCTCAAAGTTCGGTAAGAACCACAAGTGGGGTACCTTCCCATCCGTATCAGTTGCGTGGGGTATCTCCCAGGAGCCTTTCATGCAGAACGTGAGCTGGGTGGATGATTTGAAACTGCGCGCAGGTTACGGTGTGACCGGTAACCAGGACGGTCTGTCTCCTTACAAGTCATTGGAGTTGTATGAATCTTATGGAACATACATCACTGGTGGTTCTACTCAGACCGCTTTCCGCGTATCTCAGAACGCCAACCCTGACCTGAAGTGGGAAGCAACCCACATGTTCAACATCGGTCTGGACTTCTCACTGTTCCACGGACGCTTCGGCGGTACCGTAGAGTACTACTCAAAGAAGACCAAGGACATGCTGTACAACTACTCGGTTCCAACTCCTACCTATGTATACAACTCAATCGCCGCCAACGTGGGCGATATGACCAACAAGGGTATCGAGGTGACCTTGAACTGGAACGTGATCAAGACGCGCGACTTCGACTGGACAACCACACTGACCTTCTCCCACAACGAGAACAAGGTAACCCGCCTGTCCAATGACTTCTATTCAACTTCAGCCGTATATACCGGTAACCCGTGGATCCGCGGCCAGTCAGGCCAGACCTCTCACATCGTTGAGGAAGGCAAGTCACTGGGTAACTTCTACAACCTGAAGTGTACGGGTCTGGACGCAGACGGCCACTTCATCTATGAGGACGTGGACGGTGACGGTGTCGTTTCTGATAACGACCGCACCTATATCGGCAACGCACTGCCTAAGGCAGAGTTCGGCTGGACCAACAACTTCACCTGGAAGAACTGGGACTTCAGCTTCTTCCTGCGCGGTACGCTGGGCAACAAGGTGCTGAACAACCCGTTGGCCGCTTACGGTACTCCTAACTACATCACAGGTACCAACGCCATGAAGAACGACAACCTGACCAAGATTGCAGAGTCTGCAAAGGTAAGCTCATTCTGGATTGAGAACGGCTCGTTCGCACGTCTGGACAACATGACACTGGGTTATACCTTCGACGTGAGGAAGATCGACTGGCTGAGCAAGGCACGCCTGTACGTGACTGCACAGAACCTGTTCGTGATCACCGGCTACAAGGGTCTGGATCCTGAAGTGAACTACTCTTCAACCTCAGGTCTGTCTCCTGGTATCGAGGCACGCGAGTACTTCCCGAAGTCCCGCTCATTCATCTTCGGTGTTAACTTAACATTCTAACCTTTAAAAACAGGACATACATTATGAAAAAGAATAAGATATTCAGTCTGCTGGCTGCCGCTTCTCTTCTGGTTACCGTGCCTTCCTGCACCAATCTGGACGAGCGTATCTACGACAAGCTGCCGGCAGAGACATTCGGTAGCACCGCTACTGAGATCAATGCACTGGTAGGTACCTGCTACAACACATTGAAACGTGTGTTCCCGTCTGATGGTCTGACCATGAGCGAGGCTGCAGGCTCAGTGATGATTTATCCTACCCGTAAGGGTGGTGACTGGTGGGATGGTGGCCAGTACCTGCAGATGTTCATGCACACCTACACCAGCATGACCTCTTGTAACCGTGGTGCATGGAACGCTGCCATGGAGTCAATCGGTACCTGCAACGCTAACTTGAACACCGTGCTGGGTTCTGAGATGCCTGACAAGGACCAGAAGGCTGCTGAAATCAGGGGTATCCGCGCATACTGGTATTACTTCTTGATCAACGGCTGGGGCAACATCCCAATGGTAATCGACTACAACGACAAGGAACTGCCGGGCAACACTCCACGTGCAGAGGCTTACAACTGGCTGGTATCGGAGGTCAACTCTCTGGTTTCCGCACTGCCTGATGCTGAGGGCAACTACGGTAAGTTCACCAAGGCTTCTGCCCACGCACTGCTGGCCAAGCTGTACCTGAACTCTGAGGCTTGGGGCATGGGCGACAAGTATGCTCAGGCTGCTGAAGAGGCTAAGAAGGTGATTGACGATTCAGGTCTGGAACTGCTGAGCAACTGGACAGACAACTTCTCTTGGAACAACTCCGGCAACAAGGAGTCTATCCTCTGCGCACAGTATTCTTCTGGTGATACCAAAAACACCAACTCACTGCACTTCCGTACCTTGGGTTACGTTGAAAACCAGGCTATCGGTGCAAGCTTCGGTGCATGGAACGGTTTCTGCGCACAGCCTGACTATGTGAAGCTGTTCATGCATGGCACAGATGCAGAACGCGATAAGATGGCAAGGGATCCTGAATACACTTACTATGACGATCCAGAGAACGATCCTCGTATCGTTTCATTCCGTCTTGGTCAGCAGTATAACATCAAGACTGGTGAGGTTCTGATGACAGGTCACTCATTGCCAATGAACCACTATGCTGAGGTATTCCCTCTCTACGGTGCAGAGCGTGACGGTACCATCTGGGCAGACGTTCAGCAGCAGGACGGTGGCCGCGTAGGCAAGTGGGAGTATGATGCCTCTCTGACCAGTGCCATGAACAACGACTTTGCTATCTTCCGTCTGGCTGACTTCTACCTGGTACGTGCGGAGGCACTGCTCCGTTCTAATGGTTCAGTAAGCGAGGCAACGGACCTGGTGAACAAGGTACGTTCTCGTGCTTGGGGTGACAGTTCTCACAACTACTCAACCGTTACTTTGGCTGATATCCAATTGGAGCGTCGTCTGGAGCTGGCTTGGGAAGGCGTGTCTCGTGAGGATGATATCCGCTTTGGCTGCTACGACAAGGATATGTGGAAGATGTTCCGTGCTAAGGTAAGTCAGGATGTTGACGAGTGGGGTATGCCTAAGACCGTCACTCCGAATGCTAATCCTTGGAACCGTCCAAAAGATGAATATCTTAAACTGTTCCCAATTCCATTGACAGCATGGCAGACCAATCCTAAGTTGGTTCAGAATCCTGGTTATCCAGGTTTTAACTAATTCCAAAGATTTAATGGAATTCATAATGACGGGAGGGAGGCAATTGCCTCCCTCTCCTTTTTATTGCCTGTCAACTTAGTAACAAACATAGCATACTTTACTATATCAAAGCCATGCACAAACTACATCAATACCATGTACAAACGATGTCAAAACTTAGTACCACTGATGCAAAAAGTCTGGTACTATCCATTCCAAAGCCAGGAACGACTGGTTCCTGATATTGGAATCAACTGTTCCAGACTTTGGAACCACCCATACAATTGTTTTGAACCAATCAAAGGAAACAAAGAGTATTCAGACAAAAAGAGACGAGGATTCCTCGTCTCTTTACCGTTATTATTAAAGGGCAGAATCAGTCTTTTCTTTCCCGAGTATTAGTACGAGCCTCAACAACATTCACCACGTAGTCACCTAACTTCTCGCATTCGTTGATAAGGTCCATATAGACAGTACCCACGCCATAAGTGTATTCGTGATTGTTAATGTCCATAATGTTCTGCGACTTCAGTACTTCACGGTAATTATTGATTTCTTTCTCTGTATTGAACGTACGATTCACATCATAGTCACTCTTACGACCAGCCATCAACAAGTTCAGGTTCGTCAACGCATTGTCAGCCAAGTCCATCATGTGCTGAATGTGCTCATAGTGTTTCTCGTTGAAGTGGTCTTGTTTACCATTGAACTTACGGTTGATGGTGCGCGCCATATTGTAGCAAGCATCACCAATACTCTCCAACTCTGATATCTCACGCAACATAGCACGAATTTTCGCCTTGGTATCATCTGACAAATGGGCATCGCTCACTGCTTCCAGATACTTGGCAATCTCTAACTCCATATTGTCGGATATGCTCTCATATTTCTCAATGCGAGAGTAGAGTTTTGCAAACTTCTGCTCATCTTTTTCTGTTAGCAAATCTCTTACCATGCCAAACATACGCTGCATACGATCAGAGAAGGAAGATATCTCTTTCTGTGCCTCCAATACCGACAATTCCGGCGTCTTCATGAAGCCTGCCGTAATGAAATGCAAGCGGAAATCCTCTTCCTCGTCCACCTTCTTGGGCTTGATAATCCAGCAAACCAATCGTTCAATCTGCGGAATAAACCATATCAATATAAACGTATTGGCAATGTTAAAGCAAGTATGGAAGGCAGCCAGCACGAACGACAGTTTAGCAGCATTAGCGAGATAAGTGTCATGACTAACCGCATCCACTGTCATCGAAGTATCATAGCCTACTATGCCACAAACCATATCCACAAACGGGCGAAAGATAAACAATATCCACACTACGCCAAACACATTGAAGAACATATGTGCCAGTGCTGCCCTTCGGGCTTGTGTATTGGCAGAAAGTGCTGCTAAGTTAGACGTTACCGTAGTACCGATATTCTCACCCATCACTAAGGCGATACCCTGATAGATTGGCAATACACCACTGGAGCACAGAATCATGGTGATAGCCATCACTGCTGCCGATGACTGTACACAGAACGTGAGCACACCACCTAAGAACAAAAACAGGATAGTGGTGCCAAACGAATTAGGATCAAACGAGGCGAAGAAATCGAGTACAGCCTGCTGCTCACCCAAATGCATATCAATACCTGTCTGTCGCAAGGTTCCAAGACCTAAAAACATAAAGGCTATACCGAAAAGGAAGTCGCCGATGAAACGGCGTTTCTTCATATATATCAGTATAATACCTATAAAGAATGCAGGATAGACAAAGTCTGTAATGTTGAAAGAGAAGCCTGCCGACATAATCCAGGCGGTAAGCGTGGTACCAATA
>JAEEGH010020004.1_pt1 | contig 13975 bp, 11 predicted proteins | sample 9134181 | NCBI WGS metagenome assembly JAEEGH01 (sample SAMN16246544, study PRJNA631951) | gut metagenome | biome: gut microbiome; feature: rumen; material: DP-attached | host: Bos | place: Iran: Karaj | collected 2018-10
ATTGTACCGATTCTCCGTGCAGGTCTCGGCTTGGTGGACGGTGTCATTAATCTTGTACCTGCGGCGCGTGTGGGTCATATTGGATTGTACAGGGATCCCAAGAGTCTGGAACCTGTTGAATACTACTGCAAACTCCCGGAGGACAGCGTCAACAGGGAACTTCTCATTCTTGATCCGATGCTGGCCACAGGCGGAAGTGCGAGCGCTGCTATCAATTTTATCAAACAGCGCGGATGCCATCATATGCGTCTGGTCAACCTGATTGCCGCACCGGAAGGAATTGCCAGAATACAGAAGGATCATCCGGACGTTGACATTTACGTTGCAGCACTTGATGACCATCTGAATGATCACGGATATATTGTTCCCGGACTTGGTGACGCCGGCGACCGCCTTTTCGGCACAAAGTAAAACAATGCCTCAGAAACCTGTTTTTGCCAGGGCTCCCATCCTGGCAGTATCACATTGTTTTCCCTGCAACGGTACAATCAGAACGACGGATGAAAGTATCAAAAATCTTTATGTTACTGCCGGACGCTGGATTGATAATCCGTATTTGTGGGAAGGATTATTTCGTGTTGCCTGTCTGATCAAAAACAAACCGATGGAGGAACCGGTTACAGCGCTGATTCTGAATGCTGTCAGAGACACAGAAAACGGTTCTGCAGAAGGTTGTCTGTCAAGACAGATCAGTATTATACGTGCTGCTTTTGCGGTGTATGAATACAACACAGACCGGATGCTGCTGCAAAGGCTTGCTGTCTGGTGTCATTATCTGGAAATAGAGTTTGAGCATCTTATAAAAGAGGATCCTGAACCGCTGTATAAACCTGCGGACCTGATGGAATTTCTCGTTCGCTTTTACCAGGTAACAGGGCTTAAAGCTGTTCTGCGGATCTGCACAAGACTCAGAGCTGCAGCATTCAACTGGACATCAGCACTGCATACTTTTCAGCAATCCATCCCAGTCTGCACAGATGAATTGCATCCTGTTATGCCGGAACTTACAGAAGCACCAGAAGACATCGATTATGATGAAAAGGAAAAACTGATTAACCATGCTGAATTGCTGGCAGACGGGATTCGTTATTCTGTTTTTTCCGGTATATTCAGCGGAAACGGACAGGATCTTGCCGCGGGGAAGGTCGTCTGGAGGTATCTGCGCAAGCATCATCATGCGCTCTGCGGAGGGACTACTTCCAATCCTTACCTGTGCGGAAATGCACCGGAACAGCCGATCAGCAACTGTACTGTTGCAGCCTGGGTTGAAGCCTTTGCTTCACAGCTCATTCTGGAAGATTCAGAATGGGCGCTGGATGAACTTATCAGGATTGTATTTAACAGCCTTGAAGACTGCCTGAACAAGGAAAGGGCCGGAAACATACAGAAAGTCAATGGTTCAGCATATGCATTCAACCAGAGTGGAGAAACAGCCGATTTGTATGCACGGCTGACAAGAGCAGCAGCAGCCGTCTATCAACACGCTGTAACGCTGAAAGAAAAGGGAATCTGTGTGAATTACACGGTTCCGGGAAAGTTTCTCCTGATGATCCGGAAACAGGCTGTCATACTGAATATGAATGAAGACAGCCTTCAGCTGCAGTGCAAAAAAACGATTAATGCTTATCTGGATGTATTTATACCGGTAACAGGGACATCCGTGATAAAACTGACTGGTTCTCAGGAAGATACAGATCTGACTGATACGGTTGTCTCAAAAGAAAGCGGATACTATGTTCATCTGAAAAAAGAATGGCAAAATCAGGATGGAGTTCTTTTTGAGGACACGGACAGAGTCATCAGTGAAGATACGCATCATCAGGGAATATGTTATATCCACAATAATCGGCTTTATGCCCTTCCCGTCAAAAAAGACGATCCAAATTATGCGGTTCATAGTGGAAGCGAAATATACGACGGAGGCGTTAAAGTCAGTATGTCTGTGATTCCCGGAGCGTATCATCCGGATAAAAAGACGGATATTCCGGTTCTGCCTGTGTCTGATTCCCAGGCCGAACTGAAAGAATTAATCCCTTACAGCAGAACAAAAGACAGAATGACTATGTTTCCAAGGATAAAAACGCATGTTTGATATCAGGCTTGCACCTATGTGCGGCATAACAGATCATGTCTACAGAACAATATGTTATGAACAGGGATGTGATCTTGCGTATACGGAAATGATCAGCGCAATGGGGTATTTGTGTGCGCCGAAACAACGGGCAACCCAGGAACTGATGATCCGCGGCCCCAGGGAGCCGTTTCTTATTCTGCAGCTTTTCGGCCGTGATCCGGATACAGTTGCAGAAGCTGCAAAACGAATATGCGATCTGGGAATATATGACGGTATTGACCTGAATATGGGTTGTCCAGCCAAAAAGATTGCACCATCAGGAGAAGGATGCGGGTTGATGCGTACACCGCTGATCGCTTCTGACATGATGGAGAAGACCGTTAAAGCTTCCTCTCTGCCTGTTTCTGTCAAAATGAGAATAGGGTATGACAGCGAACACATAAATGTGGAAGAATATGCAAAAATGGCTGAGAATGCAGGGATTGTTTCTGTCACTGTGCATGGAAGAACAAGGGAGCAGCAGTACAGTGGAGAAGCAGACTGGGGTATTATTGCCAGGGTTAAGGAAAAGGTTCATATTCCAGTGATTGGAAACGGAGATCTGTTTTCCGCGGAAGATGCATTGGACAAACAAAAGAAGGCAAATACTGACGGGGTGATGATCGGACGAGGAGCCCTGGGGAATCCGTGGATATTCAGACAAATCCGTGAACTGGAGAAAGGTCAGTCTGTCAGGCCTGTGACAAACGAGGAAAAACATGCGATGATTATCAGGCATTATCATATGATGCTTGATTCAAGACCCGAACAGATTGCTGTAAGGGAAATGAGAAAACATATAGGATGGTACATTAAAGGGATACGAGGCGCAGGAAAATTCAGAACGGAGATAAACCAATGTCCTGACGCTGCAACAGCAATGAAACTGACAGATTGTTTTTTCGAAGATGCACAAAAGATAAAGGAACCTGATCAGCAGGAGGACAGGCAATGAAAATCATTATCAGGAAAACATTTTTGGTGATCATAGCCGTCTTCTGTCTTTTTTCGGGCTCCAACGGCATCGGGGAATCTTTCCCGAGCCATTTTTTGCTTACAGGAGAGTTTGATTCACCGGTCACATTCAGTCTATATGCACCGGAGTATGTACAATTGGCACAGTTCGGAAAGGAAAGACTTGATAGTCTGAATCGTTTGCTCAGGCATTTTTCTGTAACAGTCAGATCAGATCATCGCGGATCAGAAACTGTTTTGTGCATTGATCAGGAACCGCTCCTGTCCATTCAGGAGACACAGACAGCGACAAACGGGCAGAATCAAAACCTGAATAAAGAAAAAAACACGGATAAAAATGAATTGACATCCTTTCTGGATAATCAGTATTTCAGACTGAATCGTCTGATGGATGATCTGTATCCCGTGTTCTGCAAAGCGGCGGAATTATTTCCTGAAATAACAGGCAAATCATCTGTTGCTCTTAATTTTTCCGGGTTTGGAAAAGCAGTGAGCAGGATGACGATCCAGTTTCCTTCTGAATATGTCAGTGAACATTTTCCCGAGGCGCTGACTGATCTGTGTGACAGACAATCAACACGGACTGATCTTCAGAAACTGGTATTTCAAGGATCTCAGAAAATTGTTCTGCTGTTCGATCAGAATGGCAATGTGCTCAGGATCAATTATGACGGAACAGTAGGTGTTTCAGATGCTGAAATGAGAAAAATTTCCCTGGTATGGAAATGCCTGCGCTCCGGAGATCATATCAAAGACAGCCTGACAATCAAAACACCTGCTGTAAAAGGATACGATAAAGACAATATTACATATGAACGTGAACTGGATCTTTCTGATCCTGCAAACCGGAAGCTGAAATGGGATTATCAGCTGGATCAGAAAAAGGAAAAGGAAAGAACAAAGATCAGATATACAGGTGATCTGCTTTCCGGAGATATGAACAGCTCGGGAAAAATCCAGTACAATGTCAAAGGAAACAGTGTTCCTGAACATTCCATAATCATAACGGAAACTGTGAGCGAAGAAAAAGAGTCTGAAAATGCCGGAACACTTGAAATTACCAATAAAACAGGTAAAATAGTAACAAGCAGTGTTCTGTCAGGATTCAGTATCGGCGAATCAATTCAATCAGAGACACAAAAGAAAGAACAGACCGGTTCGCAGATCATAATGACCCCGGATAATGAAGGAATAACGGAAGAAACAATCCGTATCCTGACACAAAAAATGATGACACTGCCTGATGAGGATACTGAATTTCTGCGCAAGGATATTCCTGATGAAATATGGAAATTGATGACGAATTATTGATATAGGGAGATCTGATCATGAAAAAAACGCTTTTCACATTACTGGCTTTGATTCTTGTACTTGCAACATGTACCTGTCAGGCTGCGGAATATACACTTCCGGAAAAAATGCACAATCAGCTTGCGATCGGAAGCGGACTGAAGGGCACTTTTTCCATCTCTTCAGAAGGTGAAATGTTCAATATTCCTTTTCTGAAAGACTTGTTTGATACAAGGTTCCTGAGGACTGTTTCAGATGCCGAATATAACCTCCGGGGTATTTTGTCCGGAAAGGATTTACATTATTATGTTTTCCAGGCCGATGAACAGGATCAGCAGAAAGCATTGTCTGAACTTTACAGAAAAGATGGTATCTACTATTTCAGAAGCGATATGGTACAGGGCAAAATCCTGGAGTTTCCTGTAAAAAGCGCATATATTGAACAGTTTATTCCTTCAGGCACAGAAAATATATCTCCGGCTTCCTTTATTTCCAATATTCTTTCTGTTTCCGAGCAGGACCGGAAGGAACAGTGGGATCCGGCTTTCACCCGGTATCAGAATGAACTGGAAATGTGGCTTGCAGGATTTGCAGTTGAGGCAGAAACCGTGAAGATGGAAAATGGTTCCTCTGCACTTGATTTTTCCTATGAAATACCCATGGAAGAAGTCAACAGCCAAATCGTGGCATTATTTGCTGAATTCTCGACTGATCCTGATGTTAATGCGCTTCTGGACACTGTGATGACGCAGGAGGAAAAGGCGCTATATGTTAACGAAAATCTGCTGTATTACTATAAGGAAGCATTGAATTCCTTTGATATGGATAAAAAACTGACGATGAACAAACGGGTTTCAGCCATGGGAGAAGTCCTCAGTTTTGGAATAGGGCTGCCGCTTGACGAGAAATCGACAGGATATGATATTCTTCGTATTGAGTCGGTTTCCGGCCTGAACGTATACACCCTCCAAAATCAAAAAGAGGTTATCGTTTTCGGATTGCCTGATCAGAAAAACGAGCAGGATACCACGTATGAAAAGAGCGTCTGGCTGGCCAAAGTTCATACAGACCCGTCACAAAAAGATCTGGAAGACAACTTTTCCCTCAGAATGGACATAAAGAAATCCACTTCTGTATATAAAAAGGGAGAAGGCGACGATGAAAAGAATCATGAAGAAGATCAGTATGATATCATTCTTGAGAAGGATCTGACGTATCTTCCTGAAGATCTCAATCCGGAGAGCATTCCGGAGTTTGTTCCTGTGAAGGCCGGCATTAATCTTCACTATTCCAGCAAATATGCACAGAATGTGGCTACAACGCTTGAGGTACAGGCCAGTATCATACAGGGTGAATCCACCCTGGAATTTACGGGTAAGTTCAAGACAGCGGTTCCATGGATTTTCATGCCGTTTGAAATTCAGGATCCGATTCAGGTAGGGACAGAAAAGGAAAAGGAAATCATTCCTTATCTTACTGACTGGGTGAGTAACGCGGCATCCATGATCAGCCACAATTCGGTTGAGGAACCGATGCAGGAAGAAAAAAACACAGATGACGTTCCTGAAGATGCACAAAATGAAACAGGTGACTCTGAATCGGCGGAAACAGCTCCGCTGGAAGTTGAAGAAGCGGAATAACGACCGACATCTTATTGTAGAGGATATTCATGAAAAAGAGAATCTGTATTCTGATTATCATAATAAGCTGTATCTGTTCAACAGCAATTGGCGATACACACATCGGAATACAGGGAACAGTTTTGTCTGAAAAAGACAACAAAAAAAATACTGTTCTGTTTGACTTTTTCCATTATGATGAAAAAACCACTCTGATCACATCTTCGCTGACACCTGACTATATTATTCAGGATTCCGATGAATGTCAGGATATATATAATACAATCAGTATTCTTTTCGGCATCACACCGGAAATGATTGATCATTTTTCAGAACGGATTGAAATGATCTGTCGGGCGTGGATGAATACACGTTATACAGAATTATCAGAAGGTGTATATACCGGAACACTTTTTGGGAAAGCCTCAAGTGTATGCACAACAGAGTATATGCTTTCGGATTTTACGCAATTCATCAAAAATCATTATAATAATGATAATGCGTCCGGAAAAGAAAAGGATGTCAATACAGAAATCTGTGATATGCTTTTGGAATGTTTTACCTGTTTTACTGAGACGCTGGCGGAAGAGTATAATCCACTGGTCAGAATGAAAAGTTATGACAGCGGCAGGTATGTTACATTTGATTTATTCAAACAGGATCAGGTGATCCTGACCCTGTCACTTGATAATATAAAAGAGAATGAAAAGAGAGTCCTGATCACACACAGGAAAAACAACCGCTACTATTTCCGGGATATATATGCACAATTTGATCAAGGCGAATTTGCCCTTCTGACCCGGATGTACTGCGGAAACAGTCCTTATTATGAAAATGTGTCTCAGAAAGATCTGATTATTTGTGAGCATTTTTGCCTGACTGCGGGTGATTTGCAATGCAGCATTACCTATGACTGTGAAAATGAAAAAGCAGATAAAATTCTGTCCGCGACAGGCAGTATTTCGTCTGAAAAACTGGTTGCGGATATATTCCTCCAGGACAGCAAAAGTGAAAATATCATTTTGTCAGCAATAAAAGATGATGCACAACCGGCAGAGATCACTTCTGATCCAAGGAAGGTACTGGATGATCATAATATATCGGACAACAATGTATACCGTATTGAGTTTATGTCCGGTTTAAGTCTTTTCCTTGCGGAAACCATACCAATGCTCCCTGTTCACAGCCAGAAATTACTCTATCAGATGTTATTTAATCAGTAAATTCAGTTGTTTTCAGTTCTGCCTGTAACTGCACATACAGCATAAGCCGATATTCCTTCCATACGTCCTTCGAATCCAAGTTTTTCTGTGGTGGTTGCCTTAATGTTAACAGCATTAAGAGGGATACACAGTGTGTTCGCAACGACTTCAGCCATTTGTGGAATGAAGGGCAGAAGCTTGGGTTTCTGGGCGACTATTGTTATATCTGTATTGGATACCTTGTATCCGGCTTCGCCGATAATCCTGTTTGTTTCTTTGAGAAGAAAAACTGAAGAGATATCTTTATACAAATCACTTGTATCAGGGAAATGTTTTCCAATGTCACCAAGTGCACAGGCACCGAGCATGGCATCCATAAGCGCATGAAGAGCAACATCTGCGTCACTGTGGCCAAGAAGCCCCTGTGAGTATGGAACTTCAACACCGCACAGGATGAGTTTCCTGCCGTCGGTCAGACGATGGACATCATAACCCATTCCGATACGCATATTTGCCGCATCTCCTTTCAGAATAGCTGAAGCTCTGGACAGATCTTCTGGTTCGGTCAGTTTTATATTCTGTGATGAGCCGGGAACAATATGAACCGGCATATGGTAATGCTCCAGAATACCCGCATCATCAGTGCAATCAATGCCGTCCTTAGCTGCTTTCAAAGCAGCCGGGATGAATATTCCTGCAGCAAATCCTTGAGGAGTTTGTATTTCATAAAGACTTGAACGTTCAGGAGTATGCATGACATAATGCTCATCGTTACAGATTTTGAAAGTACTGGTAGCCGGAATACCCGGGATACCGGTTCCAAAATCCAGGACAGATTCAATAACCCGGCTGATAAGGGCGTGATTAACCAGACATCTGGCTGCGTCATGAATCAGGATTACATCGTTATCCATGGCGGAAAGCATGCGTATACCGTTTAAAACAGATTTCTGCCGGGTATTGCCGCCGGAAGTGAAATAAACAGGAAAGGGAAGAGAAGAACGGCTGAATATGCTTTCAATATCAGGACGGTCATCCTCACGGCAAACGATAATCATATCATCAGCCAGGGAAGAAAATGCTTCAGCGCTTCTAAGAATAACCGGTTTGCCGCATAAATCAAGAAGCACCTTATTAACAGCGGCATTCATCCTTGTACCTTTACCGCCGGCAAGCAAAATGACATGTTTTTTCATGATTTATTACGCTCCGCTGACAGGAAAGCATCCTCATCCAGTACTTTATACATTTCAGAGGCGAGGTCTTTACTGACGGTATCCAGTACAGAAAGGATTTCGTAATGCCCAGTGTGTTCTCCGAAACGAATACTGATTATATCACCGGGCTTGACAGCTGAAGACGGTTTTGCAATCCGTTGATTGATCATGACACGTCCGCCGCTGCAGGCTTCACTTGCAACAGTACGTCGCTTAATAATGCGGGAGACTTTAAGGTATTTGTCAATTCTCATATAATCCTCACAAAACAAAGCCCGCAGGAAACAGTGTTCCTGCGGGCAGAAACGAATCATTATTTCTTGGCCTTTTTCTTTGCGTTAACCTTGTCCTTCAGAGCCTTGCCTGCTTTGAAAGAAGGCGCCTTGGATGCGGCAATCTTGATTTCGGCACCGGTACGCGGATTACGGGCGGTACGGGCAGGACGCTTTTTCACGTCGAAGGTTCCGAAGCCAATCAGCTGAACTTTCTCACCCTTAGCCAGAGCGCCGTTGATTGTTTCAACGAAAGCATTCAGAGCTTTTTCGGCATCTTTCTTGGAGAATGATGTTTTTTCGGCCAGCGCATTGATCAGTTCACTCTTGTTCACAGGTAATCTCCTCCTTGTCTTTATGCAGGTTGCATAAAAAAATATAAATATGCCAAAGACCGGAATTATTCAATTTCGCCTTCAACATGCTTTAAGTATACACATAGTTCACTGAAAGTCAAGCTTTCTAAGGATTTTCCGTCCATGAATATATTCTTTTCAACCTGTTTTACAGCACTTTTCAGGCGATCAGACGTCTGGTGCAGAATCCATTCACTGTCGAGTTCAGAATGACAGCAGAGAACACAGCAAAGAAAAAGCAATAAACCATATAAACGGGCTGTGGTTTCAGCGTCATGTTTTCTTTCCAGCTTTAGGAGAATGTTCCGGAGCTTCGTAATTACATCTGAAGAAGAAATATCAGCTTTAGTAAAACGGCTGATCTTTTTGATGATCTTTGAAGCATATTTCAGTGCAGGAAGAAAAGAAGAAATGTCGTCCAGGTTTTCCGAAAGGGTATAATGTCCGGTTTCAGTCTGTTTGATTCTATCCCATATTGCGGCATTATTATCCGGTGCCGGCGAATCTTCAGAGAAGACATGAGGATGCCTTCTGATCATTTTCTGACAAATCTGCGTAATGATATCATAAATCGTAAATTCATCAAAGTCTTTGCCAATAGATGAATGAAATACGATCTGAAAAAGAAGATCTCCCAATTCTTCTCCCAGATGATCAGGATCATTTTCATCAATTGCGGCAACACATTCCCAGGCTTCCTCTATCAGATAAGGACGCAGAGAATTATGAGTCTGCTGTCTGTCCCAGGGACAGCCGTCTGGAGCACGCAGGCGCATAACAATATCTGCAAGATCCTGCAGAACGTATTTCTCCCTGTGCAGATAATCGGTTCCGGGAATCAAAACAGCAGTAAAATGGTTGTACATACGCTGACGGTCCAGCAGATATAGCTGCAGCGTTACCGGACTGCCGGATTCCTGGATGAGGAAGATGATGTGTTCGTCTTCCATAACATCCGCAAGAGCAAGCTTTACCTGCCCGGCAAGTATGGCATTGTCAATTTCAGTGATTAACAGTGTACAACGCGGATCATAGACAAAGGAAGAAAGAAGATCGTAAGCAGGGAGAATCTGAACGGAAGAGTCCGGAAGATACCTCAATGAAGAGGACAGATGAAGATCATATGAACTGATACCCGGCACTACAGTAATAAGCATATGCTCAGGAATTCGCCTGAAAAGCATTTTAACGGAGCTATCCGTGTAAGCATCAGGCACAGCATAAACAACGCCTGACGAACCTGCGCATCGAATTACTTCATCGGCTATATCCTGTGCCAGCTGGTCAAAATCCTCAGCATCACCATACAGTTCATCCAGCGTCTGATAATTTATTGTATTAGCTTTAAGCCAAACAGTCAGAGGATGTTTTCCTGTCCGGAGAATAAGCTGTTCTGCTTTTTGAAGCGTATTGATTGTTATGACATTCAGAAGATCAGGATCTCCCTGACCGATAGAAACAATCTTAATTTCATTTTTCATCTTAAGATCCTCATCAGAGCATTATGAACAGATAACGGAAAAGGAAACAAATCCATAAGGAACAGCTGGATCATACGGGACACAGCGGACAGAGAAAGCGTATGAATAAAGACAGTCAGTACTTATGCCATGCGGAACGTGTGAAAAGAATGAAAAGAGGGAGAAGTTCAAGTCTTCCGAAGAGCATCAGGAATGAAGCAGTCAATTTGGCGTGTATACCATAGCCGGCATAGTTTTCCACCGGCCCGACTGCGCCGAGACCGGGACCGACGTTGCTGACACAGGTAAGAGAAGCGGAAAGGTTTGTGCCGATGTCGTAATTGCTGCCGAGAGACATGATAAAACCACCGACAAGTATAAGCGCAACATACATGAATGCAAACTGGGCGATCTGGGACAGCATATGTTCATCCACGGCTTTACCGTCAATGCGGATTACATCCATTTTCTTCGGCTGTCCCGTGGCACGGATGTTTCTGCGGGAAAGCTTGCTCAGAACGATAATTCTGATTACCTTAATACCTCCTGCAGTTGAACCGGCACAGGAACCGATTAACATGGCGATCACTATGATAATATGTGATGACGCAGGCCATTGATTATAATCATAGGTAACAAATCCTGTTGTTGACATGATGGAACTGATCTGGAATGAACCGTAACGCAGAGATTTCAGGAAATCTCCCTGATAATAATCCAGATTCAGGAATGAAATCAGGATCATAAATGCTGCCGCAAAAATTAAATACCAGCGGAATTCTTCATCGTGAAAAAAGGCTTTTATTTTTTCTCCGATCAGGCATTTATAATACAGTGCAAAATTTACACCGAACATAAACATGAAAACTGTAATGGCAATTTCAACAGGCACACTGTTATAATGTGCAATACTGTCGCCGTAACGGCTGAATCCTCCTGTACCGGCAGTTGCCATCGTATGTACGGCTGAATCGTATGGAGACAGTCCGCATAAAAGAAGGGTGACAAACTCAAGCAAAGACAGAAGAATATAGATTTTATAAAGGATTTTAGCTGTGGCGCCTGTTTTAGGAACCAGTTTGCTGAGGGACGGTCCGGGACTTTCTGCTTTGACAAGATGGGCGGTTCGGCCGGTCAACTTTGGAAGGAGCGCAAGCGTCAGCACAAGTACGCCCATTCCGCCGATCCAGTGAGTAGTAGCGCGCCAGAAGAGGATGCCGCGACAGGCATGATCGAAAGTATATTGTGTAAATACACTGGCACCGGTAGTTGTCAGGCCGGATACGGTTTCGAAAAATGCTTCTTCAAAACGAGGAAGCGTGCCGGAAAGCATAAAGGGAACAGAACCGAATATGCCCAGAAGAATCCAGCCAAGAGCAGTAATAATAAATCCTTCTTTGAGGCGGAGATGGGAATTCTGATCTTTACCCGGAATAAAACTCATCGAGGAACCGGCCAGCAGGTTGATCAGGATACTGTACAGGATGGGAAGCGCGTCACCCTCGCCGTAAACCAGGGCTACGATCATAGAAGGGAGCATGGCAGCGGCTTCTATCAGCAGCAGTGCTCCTAACATTCGGACAATCAGCTTACGGTTCATTTGTAGAGCACCTCATTCAGGTCGGAAATGCCTGATTCAACAGAAATGATGACTACATGATCATTTTCTTCTATGTGATCATTACCGAAGGGAACTATGATTTTACCCTGATGGACGATGATTGAAACAAGGGAACCTTTTTTCATTGTCAGTTTTTTAAGCGGAATCCCAATATAGGAATCTCCTTTTCTGGCTATAAACTCAATTGCTTCGGCTTTGCCGCCCACAAGACGGTACAGTCTTTCTATTTTTGTTCCGTTACTGTTTTCACGCGCGCGAACATAACGCAAAATGGTTGAACTGGTTATAAACTGGGGACTGATGACTGAATCCAGACCAAGATCATTCAATATATCCTGATAAGCCAGACGGCTGTTTTTGGCAATTACTTTCGGTACCCCTGAACGGGAAGCGTGCATACCGGAAATCAGGTTTTCTTCATCCCGGTTGCTGAGCGAAACAAAGGCGTCCATTTGAGACAAACCCTGTTCTTCCAGCAAATCCTGATCTGTACCGTCGCCAACGATGACGTCAACCTTCGGCAGCTGTTCGCTGAGCACACGGGCTTTTACAGGGTTGATTTCAAAAAGAGTAACATGGATCCCCATGGGAACGATCAGTCTGGAAAGATAATAGGAAATTCTTCCGCCGCCAAGCAGCATAACACTGCGTACTTTATGCTTATTCCGACCGAGAAACCGGAAATATTCCGTAATTGTCAGCATGTCCCCGGAAACAAACACCTTGTCACCGGGCTGGATCCTGAAATCACCGCCCGGAATCATGACCGTGTTGTTTCTTTCAACCATGGCATAGAGAATACGCGGAAGGCGGGGCAACTTTCCCGCGAGGTCTTTCATCGGTATACCGACAAAGCAGTCTTCTTCCTGCGCGCGGAATTCAACCATTTCCACAAGACCTTTTGCGAAAGATTCAATACTGCCGGCAAAAGGATAGCGAAGGAGACGGCTGATTTCAAGAGCAGTAGCACGTTCAGGATTGATGGCAACATCAATACCAAGCTCATTCTGCAGCAGCATCTGGCTTTCATTAAATTCAGGATCGCGGATCCTGGCTATGGTATAGTTTGCTCCCAGACGCTTGGAAATGAGGCAGGCCAGCATATTGCTTTCGTCACTTTCCGTTGATGCAATAACTATATTTGCCTTGTCCACGCCGGCTTCAAGCAGGACTTTGGCATTGGCGCCGTTTCCCTTCAGGCAGATCACGTCAAGGGATCCGGAACAGCGCTCAATCACAGCGTCATCCTTATCGATAACGGTGACATCATGCTCTTCCTGCGTCAGATGTTCCGCCAGGGTGTATCCGACTTTTCCGGCACCGATCAGAATGATTCTCATAGCTTATCCCCCAAATAAATATCAACATATATTCTACCATTTTATTGTTCATTTGGAAAGGGACAGAACAAAGGGTGAAACTGCTGCAACAAGGAAATAGAATGCATCTCCTTGCATGACATGCTGACTGTGGATATAATTAAAGCAGATATTTGAAAGGTGTGATGCACATATGATTCGTAAAGCTGGCGCTTTTCTGCTGATTCTGTCGATCATGCCTTCCTGCTGCATTTCGCTCGCAGTCACAGCTGCACCCGAACCAGCCACTGTACCGGAAACAAACTACGGTCTGATTCCTTCCGGCGACATTGTAATTCCCATTATCACAGAAGAAGAAACCGGCAAATTTGAAATTCCTGACAGTGAAGCGCTCCTTTTTGCTGAAAAACTGAAACTTGGATGGAATCTCGGTAACACTTTTGATGCAAAAGATGATGGAAAAGGTCAGGCAGACCGTGATTATGAGACATACTGGTGCGGCGCAAAGACTTCGGAAGAACTGATTCATGC
>JAEEGH010020006.1_pt1 | contig 13974 bp, 15 predicted proteins | sample 9134181 | NCBI WGS metagenome assembly JAEEGH01 (sample SAMN16246544, study PRJNA631951) | gut metagenome | biome: gut microbiome; feature: rumen; material: DP-attached | host: Bos | place: Iran: Karaj | collected 2018-10
ATGGCATCCTCGCCTCTACCGATCCCGTAGCGCTCGACCAGGCCTGCATCGACATCATCAACCAACAGAAGGTGACGGCCAAGAACGACCCTACCGATTTGCTGAAGCGCATCGATAAGCAGCATGGCACACACACTATCGACCATGCAGCCCAGATTGGCCTTGGTTCCAAGAAGTATGAGTTGGTAAATCTGGAATGATAATTTGGGAGCTGAAAAATAGAAGTATAAGATATGAAAAAGGTAATTGTTATTTCTACGAGCCTTAGACGTGGCTCAAACAGCGACATGCTCGCTGACCAGTTTGTGGAAGGAGCTAAGGCTGCCGGAAATGAAGTGGAGAAGATTTCTCTCGTTGGCAAGAACATCCAGTTCTGCAAGGGCTGCTTTGGTTGCCAAAAGCTGGGCCGCTGTGTCATCAACGACGATGTGAACGACATTATGGCCAAGGTGCTGAAGGCTGATGTGGTATGCTGGGCAACACCTATTTACTATTATGAGATGAGCGGGCAGATGAAGACCCTCATAGACCGCATGAACGCGATGTACGAACAGGATTATGCGTTCCGTGACGTCTATCTGCTGACAACGGCTGCAGAAGACGAAGCCGAGACTCCTAAGCGTGCAGAGACGGGCTTGACGGGCTGGATAGACTGCTATCCCAAAAGCCGCCTGGCAGGAACGCTTTTCTGCGGAGGAGTAAATGACCCTCGTGAGATTGAGGGTAATCCGAAACTGCAGGAGGCTTTCGAATTAGGAAAGAGCATCGGCTAAGACAATGAACATAGAGCTTTGACTGGCTCTATATTGATGCAGACACCCTGAGAGAGCAAGCATCTAAGAGTGGATATGCCGTCGAGGTAGTTGCGGACGGAGAGCATTATGATTACTTAGCGAGAATAACAAAGAAATGAGTTCATCAAGTACATAGCAGACGAGAACCATATGTTTTGTGATAATATCCCCTTTCCAGAAATCTTAGTATCGTCGTGGCTGCTTGTAATGAATCTCGTAAATCTTGTCGAAGTACTTATCCCAGTCAGACTCACCAAATCCGATCTTGAATCCATAAAAACGCGTACCTGTCCTCTGGTAGTCCTTAAAGCGCTCCATTAGTTCCTTCGTTGTCCTGGGAATCAGGAAGTCCGTGATCCAAAGGATATCCGCATTCATATACCTGTCTTCACCATTATCTAATAAATAGAATACCAGATTCAACATCTTCTGCGCATCAGTGCCTCCTCCAAGGAATGGGAAATACCCCTTATCGAAATTTTCATTGTCCTCCACCTTCATGCCAATCCTCTCCATTTCCTTCTTCTTTCGACGCGAACGAAGTTCTATGGGGCGAATGTCGACTGAGAAATCTATCAGGAAGCAGTCTCGTTTTAACTGTTCTGCTGTCTGTTCGAGCTTTGACAATAGAGACGCTTCAATCCTTTGGGGTACTCCATACATACTGGCAGATGAGTCCACACAAACTATCATAGGTCCACGACGGGATGCCCTTTCTGAGCGAAGACGACGCGACGGCTTGGTAATTTCAGACTTATAGCGGAATATCTGAAGACGATTGGTGACCCACTTCCTTAAAAACACGCTTTCAAGTTCAGAGTCCATATACTGAGCCAGTTCCGATGGCATCAGCGCATTCAAGTCACGGCCGATGGTCACACCCTCTATATCACTGCCTGAAGAATGATCCAACTTGTGCTTAAAGCCAGTTTGCACACAAAGCCTGTCACGTCCGTCCTCATCAGGCAGTCTTCCCATTATGCGGGCTACTTCTCCAATCTCCGGATACTTATTTTGAATTTGGACTATAGAAAGTCGCTTTTCAAACTCCGATTCCGTCCATTGCCCGTCCATCATGTTCCATGCCTGAAGCGCATCGGCCTCTGACATGCCCATGTTTTTGGTCATCTCGCCGATTTTGTCGATTACCCTATTGATGTTTCCACCCACACCAGACTCCTTCGCCTTAATCTTCTTCGAAACCTGCTTACGACTATGTTCGTCTAAAGAAGCAAGCCAGTCACGCTTCAGCCTTTCCCAGTTCTGTGGTTTCTTCCATCCATTATAGCGGAACTTCTTTTTCAAATATTCAGAGTCGAAACCATCCTCCTTGTGCTTTTCGTCAATTCTGTTGAGAAGGGCCTGCCATCCGTCCCTCTTCATTTGCATTGACCATTCGAGGGTTTTGTTGGCTTCCATTTGTTCTGCCATTGCACACTGATCTGCAAACTGCTGGGTATGCAGGCAATCCAATACGAATTTGCTTACTGATTCGTAAAAGATACGGCCAGCCAGCTTGCTCGACAGTACTTTTGACTGTACAGTCGCGTCACTCATCAGCCTGTGGAGATAATCAAGAATAGGATCGCGATACATCTTCCATTCCAGATCAACAGCAACATCCTTCTCAATATCGACCACATCGCCAACATCGACGAAACGTTCGATACATTGAAGGTAATAACTGGGAGAAAGCCGCTTCCTGCGCAGTTTCTCATAGATTACATCAAGACTGTCATCATCGCCGTATGTAATCATTCCTCTAGCTTTTGCAGATCCTCACGCAGAAATGCCAATTCCTTATTCAGGGTACGTACATTGGCTTCCATCACCTTTTTGTCTTCAGGTGAGAGAAGAATATTACCTGTAATTTCAGCTTCACGCTTCCTGATAAAGTCCCCCAGTTCATCTATCTCCTGATGATAATTGCGCTCAGATGGATTGCCTGCTAATCTGAGACGCATCTGCTTCTCACCCTTTCCGAGCTTTTCAATTTCGAAATAGACGCCATCAATGTAAATGCCGAACTGATCTCTGGTAAGATAGACCTGCCTGGAATTCGGAGGTGTATCTGCACCATCGAAACAGCGAATGATGGAACGTTTCTTGCTGTCACGATAGATTACTCCCAACTGCCCAGCATTCTCTTTGGTGGCCCAGCGCATATGCTGGTAATCTGCCATGAAAACATAGGTATTGCCTGTGTCATGGTTGACAAGATGGTAGTAATAGGAATCAAAGATCTTCTTGTCACTGTCTTCCAATCCTATCTCCCTCGTTGCTTTTATCGTTGCACGATGCTGGCGATATACGCGTATGTCAGCTTCCAATGCCAGCTTCATATCAGCCAGTTTGACAGCATATTCACTGAGTAATGCACGAATGACAATCTCCCTGATACCTTCAGACTCCTCAGGCTCCTGCCAAAGACAGTGATAGACGGAGACTAAATCAGCGAGTTCCACACTCTTCCTGTCATGGATAAAGGCCGATGTCTTCAACAGACGGATAATGTTCTTCCACCTTCGATCACTCACATAGACGTTGTGTCGTTCATCGCTATTAGTGACAGGCACATTGCCCAGCCCCTTACGAATAGCAATGATGCAGTTCAGAACATATTCAGGGACTGTCACTTTACTAATCTCCTCAGCCCATTTCCTGTATTCCTGATCCGTAATCTGCAGCGAATCGTCCACCTCAATGTCCTTTTCTGAATCAAAGTCCAGAAGCATCTCGCAAAAGCTCTTATCCGTCTTGATGCTCGAACACTCCATGCGGATAATAAAGCGATCCCACAGGGCTTCCAGTCCTTCTCCCTGTGCTGGTAACTCATTACTTGCTGACACTAGCAACTTAAGGGGCAGATTCATTTCCCGTTCTCCATTCCTGAACAGCTTTTCATTGATCACAGTGAGAAGCGTGTTCTGTATGGCAGGCCCAGCCTTCCAGATTTCGTCCAGGAACACCACGTCTGCTGATGGCAGATACCCATCAATATTACGTTCATATTTGTCAGCATCCTTTAGCTTGCTGATACTCACTGGGCCGAAGATCTCGTCTGGTGTACTGAACCGTGACATCAGGTATTCAAACGACTTGGCATCCTTGAAAGCTGATTTCAATCGTCTGGCCACCATTGACTTTGCCACTCCTGGAGGTCCAAGCAGAATGATGCTTTCACCCGCCAGCGCAGCCAATAGGGAAAGCGACAGTTCCGTCTCTTTCTCATAGATTCCCTTGTTCATCTCCCTAAGGAGTGCTTGTATTCTTTCCTTCATAATGATTTATCGCTGCAAAATTAGGAAAAAAATCAAAGAAAAACAAGAAGAATTTGAAATAATGCATTATTTCTCATTTCCATCTCGTAACTTTGCAGACAATATACACGAGAACGGTGTTTTTCCTATTCACGTTTAGGGAAAACACCCTTTCAGTTTAGGATAATTCCCTTGCGTATGCCATGAAAAATGCCGTACTTTGCAGCGAGAAAAGAAACCAAATGTATAACTCTTTAAAGATAGGAGATAAAGTTATGAAAAAGATGATGATTCTGGCAGTGATGATGGTCATGACCATCTCAGCCAACGCAATGAGCTATAACGCAGCAAAGAACGAGGCCCTCTTCCTCTCGGACAAGATGGCTTACGAGCTCAACCTCACCGCTGCACAGTATGAGGCTGTCTATGAGATCAACCTCGACTACCTGATGAGTCTGAACGGACACGCTGATGTGTTCGGCATCTGGTGGGATCGCCGCAATGCCGACCTCCGCTATGTCCTGACTGGCTGGCAGTACGACAAGTATGTGGCCATCAGCCACTTCTATCGCCCTGTGGCTTGGAAGGCTGGTAGCTGGACGCTCGCAGTGTACTCTCACTATAAGAGGGGCCACTTCTACAATGCACATCCGAAGGTGTCAGTGACTTACAAGGGTGGAAACAACCGCCGCGATGCACGCTTCTACGCTGACCGCAAGGTTACAAAGCCCGCCGTTCGTAACGACAACAAGGCATGGCGCAATGCTGGTGGCAACTCAAAAATGAAAGTGAACAACGGCAGAGGCAATAGCGCTCCAACGCGTCATATTGCACAGGCTTCTACCAGCAACCGTAACAACAAAAGTCACTTCGGCCGCAAATAGATTGTTCCATTTACTCTATATATGCCTTGAATAAAGGACACACGGGGAATTCTCAGCGATGGGGGTTCCCTTTTTTGTCACCAAGTGGAGGTCTCTGCGTTCCTTGGATTCTCGTTGGCATAGTCGAAACGAATGCCTTTTTCACTGCGCCACCAGGACTTTCTTACCCTGACGGATATAGATGCCTCGGCGCTGTGGGGCATCTTTTTGCTGTTTACCGTCGATGGAGTAATAGGGAGCATTCTCAACAGGAGCCAGCAGCACTCGACCAATGGTTGTGGGCTCTGATTCGAGAATGTAAGAAAACTCCTTCCAACCTTGCTTTGCCTCATAAAGGGCCTTAGTCCCCTTTGGCACATATAGCGTGTCGCAAGTTGAGAACACATCGCTTTTGCTGCTTCCCAGATCGAATGGTTCTGTAATCAGCGACACTACAGACTTCAGGCCATCGCAGTCAAAAGCTCCTTTGGCGATGGAGACCACCTCTGCCGGAATTGTAACCGTACTCATGGCACATCCACTGAAGGCATCCTTTCCGATGGATTTCAGGTGTTTGGGCAGTATGATTTCCGACAGAGACATACAGAAACTGAAGCAAGCTTCGGGAAGCGATATTGTCCTTCAGGTCAGGATGGGTTATGTCGACGCCAGTATCGAGGATAGCTATCACAGGGCGCTTCTCTTTTGTAATAGCCTGTTGCCAAAGTTCAGGCATACGTATGGCTTCCATATACCATTGTTCTGCATACCGTGGCTCGGCTTGATACTTCGTCACGTCGTCTGAAGTAGAAATCTGTTCTAAAAGATAGTTCGGCTCAGCATATTCCACCCCGTCCATTGCCTGATATGCCTTGACGGCCTCCTCGACAGTCATGCTCGTTGCGTCGAAGCGAATCAGATAGAGTTGTGAGAGGTCTATATCCGCTGTGGGAGCGCTAAAGGCTGGAACGAGACTTTGTTTGGCACTACGAGTGACAGCATTTCTGTTTCCAGTAAGGGGCATCAACCTTTGGGCTTCAACATGTACGATCCCTTCAACTCCGGCCATTCCGCGGGTTTGGGCCCTCTCAGAGCGGAATTTTACAATCAGTTCACCTTCACGATAGCCTTGAGCCAGTGAACCCGTCACCACCATCGTCAACAAGACGAAGGCAAATAATCTGAATAACCGAACCATCTTTCGCATCATATCTTTGGGTGCAAAGATAGTAAAAAATGAGCAAAAAAACAAATGAATGGGCGAATTTTTATAAAACAATTTTGAGATTTGCAAAATGGTTTTGATACATAATAACTGGAAGGCTGACGATGACAATATGGCTTCAGGATTATCTCTATCTGCTGTACCATATCACTTAATTGTCATTGATATACGACTTCGTGGTCATGTCATAGTATAGAGCTTCAAGTTCCTGTAGTGTCAACTTTTCCACAGAATGCTCGATGATGCGTATCAGCTCATCACGCCTGAAATCATCTGACTGTCCGAAATGTGCCATATCTATTTTCCTAAACTTTTTTAATAATTGCTGCAAAAATAGTGATTTTATAGCAAAAACAAGTAACTTTGCTCATTGTTTTAATATGTTTTGTGATTATATCCGTTTTAGTATGCTGAAGAAGATTATCAATCCTTGGCGCAACAATCCTCAATACCACTGTTTCGGCTGTTGCCCAGACAATCCGATAGGACTTCACATGGAGTTCTATGAGGATGGCGACGATATTGTGAGTACATGGCATCCCAGCACCCACTATCAGGGATGGGTGAACACCATGCACGGCGGCATACTCAGCACGCTGATTGATGAAGTTTGCGGCTGGGTAGTCACCCGTAAGTTGCAGACCAGCGGCTACACCGTCCAGCTGAATGTGAAGTTCCGCAAGGCTGTCCCCACTACGGAACCAGAGCTGACCATTCGGGCAAAGGTGACCAAGCAAGTAAGGAATCTGGCCTACATCAATGCGGAGATCATTAACTCAAAAGGTGAACTCTGCAATGAGGGCGAGGCCGTCTATTTCCTAATGAACCAAGAGAAGGCAAAGGAAATGGGATTCCTGCATTGTGATGTAGAGGAATGATACAACGATGGAAGAAGTATCTTTGCCCTCAAATTATTGACAACATAAAAACAAAAATGATGAGAAGTCAGATTACAAGAGAGACAGCATGGGTGTTGCTGAGAAAATATAACAAAGATCCATTTCACCTGCAGCATGCGCTGACGGTGGAGGGCGTCATGCGCTGGTATGCCTGTCAACTGGGCTTTGCCGACGAAGTGGACTTCTGGGGAATAGTCGGACTGCTGCACGATATTGACTTTGAAGTATATCCCGAGGAGCATTGTATCAAAGCCCCAGAACTGTTGCGAGAAGGTGGCGTTGGCGAGGACATGATTCATGCCGTCTGCAGCCACGCTTACGGTCTGCACGTAGATGTGAAGCCAGAGCACCTGATGGAGAAAGTGCTCTTCGCTACCGATGAACTGACTGGACTGATATGGGCTGCTGCCCTGATGCGCCCTTCGAAGAGCGTTCAGGACATGGAACTGAAGTCGCTCAAGAAGAAGTACAAGTCAAAAGGTTTTGCCGCAGGCTGCTCTCGTGAGGTCATTGAACAGGGAGCAGAAATGCTGGGATGGCCGTTGGACGAGGTGCTGCAAAAGACACTCGATGCCATGAGGGACTGTGAGGCCCGTGTGGCAAGTGAGATGGAAGCCCTTTGTTGAGGTATCAGTCAAAAGAGCGATGGACTAAATGAGTTTCATTAGGTACATAGCAGACGAGGGACATTACAAAGATGTCCTATCATTGGTTTCCAAAGCCAAGCGGACGGTGTGGAATGAGAGTTTTATTCTGACTCAATAAATTAAACAGATAAGAAACAATGAAAAAAGTATTATTCGCTTTCGCTGTACTGACAGCACTGGCAGCGTGCGGAAACAAGCAAGCAGCCGCTCCCGCATCTGAGGGCGACAAAAGTAAAGAGGTGCATTTTACTGAGGCAAAAAATTACTTCTTCAAGAACGATTCGGACATATTGCCAGCAAGTCCGAAGATTACGTCAGAAGAAGCGTTCAGCAAATTCTTCGGTATGGCAACAACAATGGGTGAAAATGGGAAGGCGACAGAAATTGACTTCACTAAGCAACTCGTGTTGGCAATCGTCCTTCCTGTGACCGACTTGGCTACGGAAATCAAGCCCGTGAAGGTAGAGGAAAATGGCGATTCGCTGCTATATACCTACAAGGTGACTACTGGCGAGAAGCTGGCATACAATGTCCGGCCCATTTCCATCGTCCTCCTTGACAAGAGATACGAAAACAGGGAAGTTGTGCTCATCAATGAGCAGGAAATCACTTATTCCACAGCCATCAACCAATATCTGGTGGACGAGTTCGGAAAACATTATGCCGAAGGCGAACACTGCGTACCCATTCACAGCATCGTGGCTGTTGACGAGCGTAATGCAGAGGACATCCTTATATGGGGCGATTTCTGGGTGTTCAACTACAACCAGGTTGGCGACACGCTGAAATGCGTTTCTGGCGGCAGCCATCCTGGACTGATGCATGTAACTCAGACTGGGAACGGCTTGGAAGTGACCGGTTTCGACCAAGTAGAGGACGGCTCCAGATACATGCTGACAGCCAAAGAAATATTCGGAGACAAGTATGATGCCTTCCAATCCATCAACAGCGACGAGAAGAAACGTGAGAAGTTGAGGGCCGAAGGATTGGCAAGGTATGTCAAAGAGCAAGGACTCTCTGCAACAATGTATCAAGATTATGGTTGGCCAGTAAAGAATCTGGAATAATCTAATAAAGACCATCGGGAGTATTTCCCGTGGTGTGTTAGTGTTCCACGTTCATAGCCCCATGTTTTCGTTCTACGATTTCGACACTTCAGTACCACAACCAGAAGTGTCAGGCAGAACGCATTGCCGATCAGATCATGCATTCACTCGAGACTAGTTATCAGTCCGAACCCATGCAGAATCAAGGATTCCTCCTGCTCCACTCCACAGGCAACTATCCTTCCCACGATGAAATCGACGTTCCCATCAACTATGCCAACTATTACTATCTGGAGGCCTTGCACCGCAGGGCGACAATGAAATGAGCAGATGGTCCATAATCCTATCATGATGGACATATACTCCTCGTAATGCTGATGGCCATCTCTGCCATGAGGGAATCTATAGTATAATCGCCCCCCAAAAGAAAAAAGAGAAAACATTTGGTGGTTACTGGCTTTTTCACTAATTTTGCACACGCAATTCGAAAACTATCACAAAGTCTTATTAAAGGTAATAAATGAACGAACGCATTAAGCATCAGGTCAGCAAACGAACAATTCGAGCATTAGTCCCAATACAGAGTTAACACGATGTAATTGATGGATGATTGCATGACTGTGTCATAATGTGCGCTCTTTGACATATTGATACCTTTTTCATGTTTGTGATAGAGATTCCTTTAACGACCCTCTATAATGTTACGTGGGCAATTGCCATTGGCATTGCCTCTATTCTCTTGCGCTCTTATTTGAAGAGCCCAAGAAGTCAATGAATATTTCGCGAATAAAGTCCCAAAAACTTTCCGCAGAGACGGTAAAAGTTGTTCCGTTTTATACAACACGTCGTTATGACTCACACGACACGTCGTGTCGCCCGATGTAACGTGTTGTGTTTCTCCTGCTTTTACTCTACACTCCACACCAAGAAACATGGGTGTAGAGTGTCTGATAACTCTACACCTACATATCTCGCTGACTCAGAGTACATAAAGTTCCCTTGGTGTAGAGTGTAGAGTACTTTTAATCACCATTTTATTATGAAGAATTCTATGATACATCATTTTAATGAACATGCTAAATGCTGCAAGCAGAAAGACCCTCTATTTTCAGAAGCCCAAAATGAGTTCGAGCGAATGCTAGCCAATTTCATCCAAGAGCCCTATGGCGAAGAACACCCTGAAGATCCTAAAGAAGATGAAGAGAACACAGAAGTTGAAAATGATCAGGAGAATGAAGAGGAAGATGAGGAAGACGAAATCTATGAAGAAGACGCTGACGTCGATGATGTAGTACTACCCGATGACATTATTGAGCAGAACAACAATATTACTGTCAGAGTAGATATCATTCCTCCCATGAAGAAGCCACGTCAGGCACTCAACAATCTGATTGGATGTCAGAACATCAAAAAGAGGATTGAAGAGCTGGTGGCGCTTACCAACTACAATCGGATGAAGAATACACTTGATCCCAACAGCAAGCTTCATAACATTTCCCTCCACAGCATCTTCTATGGACGTCCTGGAACAGGAAAGACTACGGTCTGCAAGATTTACGGTTCGCTGATGAAGGAAGCAGGTGTTCTAAGCAAAGGACATGTAGTCATCTGCAATCGAGGAACCTTCATCGGAACCCTTTGGGGTGATGAAGAACGAGCTGTACGCCAAGTCATCGACAAAGCACAAGGAGGAGTGCTGATGATCGACGAGGCCTACCTGCTCAACACAAAAAACCCTAACGACCCAGGCAAAATGATCTTGCCATTGCTGATGGAAATACTGGCGGATGAAAGCCAACGCGACATCGCCATCATACTATGCGGCTACAAAGAGCCGATGATAGAGATGTTGCGCATCAACGAAGGTCTTCAGTCAAGGTTTCCCAACATCTTTGAGTTCCAGGATTTCACCATCGACGAATTGCTGAGAATCACTCGCCTCAGAGTAGCAGAATACAACTATCATTTCACTCGTACTGCCTGGGCGAAATACAAACAGATGATAGAGAATGCCTATGCCTCACGAGATGCGGACACATGGGGCAATGCACGATTCATCGCCAACCAACTCGATCGTATTTACCTAACCCATGCCCAACGTTGCGTACATCAGCAGTCGATAAACAGCAAACAAATACAGATGTTAACCCATGCAGACATTCAGGCCATTGATGTTCCCAAACCTACAAAACGGATTGGATTTGCCGTATAAGGGGAAAGCATATTCTATGGACAAATTAAACGAATTCTTTTATTCGATCATGTTATTTCTCCTTGACATCGTCAGGCCACCAGAACTGTTGCAGTTCATGGATGATGTCATCCCAATCCTGCATGGTGAACGTACCTTCGCCTCTCATCATGATGGTCATGGTGATGTCGTTGTAGGTGCGATAGACATTTGTGTCCTTAAAACCGTTACGCAAGTAGAACGTACGGCGTTGTTTTCGTTGCTCCAGGTTATCACAGACTTGGGTAGTACTCTCCATGTCCAAAACGAAAGGTTGATCTTCATATCGTTCGATCAGCTTAGTTAGTATCTGCTGGCCATAGCCTTTACCTCGCAGTTCCTTACTAACGGCAAAGTACCAGAGCCAGTTAAATGACTTACGTGGATATACGATGGTGAATCCGATGAAGTCTTGACTTTCGGTCGAGTTCTGTCGCGACTCGGCAAAGTTCAAACAAGCTTGATTATGTTCTTGCTGCTCCATCACTTCTCCATCGTAGTAAGCTGTGAAATCCAACGGCATTTCCCCAACCAGACGCATCAAGTCATCCCAAGGAATTTGTTCGTCTTCAGGGAATGCCGTTTCATAGAGTTGTTTTATCTTTTCGTCAGCATTAGCTGCTGCTATCCGGATGGTTTTCATTACTTCCTCCTGTATCTAGCTTTTACTATCTCGTAAGAGTTTCTTGTGAGTTCCTGAAGGAGAATGTCTGGTGCAGTATTTACATCAATGCCTATCCAATACTTGGGAGACATATTAAATGGTTTTACAATACAATTATGTTGTTCTTTCAATTCTTCAATATGGTCAGGCTGGCATTTGAGGGTGATAACACTAAAGTTGTCACAATCGAAGAAGGAAAACATGTGGCCATGAACATAGAACACCAATACTCCACTGGCATACTTAAAGGCCGTGAAAGGCAGTTTTTCTTCCACATCTGCACCCAACGAAAGGCAAAACTCGCGATAGTCTTCTATATTCATGGTATCTCTATTGTTTCTCCTTCTTTGGTTATCTTCCAAAATGGAATGTTCTTTTCATCCGTAAACTCTTTCATTCGCCATGCTGATTCAAAACCACTGACTACGAAGTGCATGGGAACAAACAGACCAACCTTAAAACGCTCGATGAACTGACGGCCACCGAGTGTATAGCCGTTGCCGATGCGTCCGTCTATGGGGAACATCACTAAGTCGAAACTATCTGCTACCTTGCGGATATCCTTCAGCTCGCCCAAATACCTTTTCTCGTGGGCAATAGGGTCAATGTACTCTTCAAACTCCTCGCTATAGATGGTTTGTCCTGGCACGGCATCAGGTAGGAACCTCGCGTACCAGTTGCAAAGGTCTCCTGCATGAAAGATTCGTTTCCCCTCTGTCTCGACAATCCATGATACTCCACTGTCTGTGCTACCCAACGCCTTGACAGAGATTCTTTCATCAGACCATGAGGCACCTTTGGCTAACCAAACATCGGCCTCATCCTTGGTTGCTCTTCTATGTCGGAGTATATCTTTGCTCAGGATATAGGTTACATTCTCCTTTTTCTTCTTCCACTCGAAGATATCCTGACTGAAATGGTCTTCGTGGAAGTGGCTGGAGAACACATACATTGGCTTCTCGCTCGACAGCACACTTTCCATCACACCGCTTGGGTCCATCCAGTAATCGAATACCAAGATGGACTGCTCCGTTTCAATCACGAAACCGCTATGGAATATGTAGGTCAACTTCATTTTATCTCACATCTTGGCTTTACAGGGTCTATAAGTCTTGTGACATGGTCCTTTTCCCATCAGTGCGAGGAGGGTGCAATCATCCTTTTTATTCACATCTGGTTTATCTCTTTTTGTAAGTTAGCCAAGAAACGTCCTGCGTGTGCACCATCCATCTGCGTGTGGTGGAACTGGAAGGAGACGGGCAGGGCATACCGCCGCAGCTTTTTCCTGTACCGGCCCCAGAGGAGGAAGGGATTGTTGAATTCCCCGCCGACCACCCCCACCGCCCCGTCGATCTCCGTTTCCACGATGGCCGACGTGCCGATCACCATGCAGGTATCGGACAGGTCCCGATCCCGGCAGCTTTCCGATACCAGGGCCGTATGCTCCAGGTATTCCCGGCTGAAGGCGTCCAGGTCCTCCGAAAACAGGAGATCGCAGGAGCTGACGCCGCCGTTCCTGTTCCGGACGATGGTATTCACCGCCAGGGCATCGTACTTGAACAGCCGATCGCCCACGGGCAGGAGGAAGAATTCCTTCACCTGCGCGGCGGCCCTTCCGATGCAGTAAACCATCAGCATATTGAATTTCAGCCCCCTGCGCCTGCCAAAGCGCACCAGAGGCCCCACGTCCAGGGTTTTTACCAGGGTCACCATGGGGTTCCGGGCGTTCATCCACAGCCCGAAGGCCGCGGCCCGGCTCGTCTCCCGGGGGTTCACTTCCTGCGGCATGGCATTTCTCCCCGCATACGCTGATTCCTCCGTCTGTATCATTGTATCCGCTTCACGGGCGTTTGTAAATGGGGCGTTCATTCGCTGTACCGGATTGGGCAAATTTGAATCAGCATCAACAAAACAAAGGCCTCCGATCAGGCTTCCCCTTGAGGGGAAGCTGGCAGGCGCGGAACCAGGCGGGTAAGGATACGTAAGTCAATTCGCGCCTGACTGATGAGGTGAAGAGTTCGCGAGTATTCAGGTTCTTGTTTAAAAGCAAGCAAATCACCTCATTCGAGCCGCTTCGCGGCCCACCTTCCCCTCAAGGGGAAGGCATCTGGCCTGTCCTCCAAAGAAAGGCGTTTCATAAACCCTCGGAAGAAGGCATTTGACAAACCCTGTTCATCGGGAATCATTCAGGCTGTAGCCCTGCGTCCGCCGGGGTAATGCCGCAATACAGGCAGCGGCGGTCCCTTCCCCGGTAGGAAATCACGCTTTCCTCCGCCAGCGGGCGCATGCCGCATTTTCCCATCACCCGGCGGCTGGCGGCGTTTTCCTCAAAATATCCCGCCGTGA
>JAEEGH010020007.1_pt1 | contig 13974 bp, 9 predicted proteins | sample 9134181 | NCBI WGS metagenome assembly JAEEGH01 (sample SAMN16246544, study PRJNA631951) | gut metagenome | biome: gut microbiome; feature: rumen; material: DP-attached | host: Bos | place: Iran: Karaj | collected 2018-10
ACGCTTGTCGTTATCATAGGCTTTATGATTGCAATTGATGTAAAACTTACTATGGTGTGTATGGCTGTGCTTCCAGTGCTTTTTATCATTCTTATTTCAATGAAGAAGAAACAGCATGAAGCATGGAAACAGGAGAGCTATAAGCGTTCAAATCTTACAGCCTATCTTTCTGAAAGTTTGAACGGTATGAAGGTTACCCAGAGTTTTGCACGCGAAGAAGTAAATCAGGGGATTTTCAATGAACTTTGTCAGAAATGTAAAACAGTCTGGATTCGTGCTGTAAACATCAATAATATTATCTGGCCTTCTGTAGATATTCTTTCAACTTTGGGTGTTACTCTTGTTTATCTTGCAGGTATCAACTGGCTTGGAGAAACTGTAACAATCGGTACTCTTGTTGCGTTTGCAGGCTATATCTGGCGTTTCTGGCAGCCTATTCAGAACCTTGGTAACTTTTATAATTCTATGGTTACTACAGGCGCATATATCGAACGTATTTTTGAACTTCTTGATGAAGAGGATGATATAACAGATAAACCTGGTGCTAGAGAACTTCCTCCAATCCGTGGACATGTTCAGTTTGATCATGTTGATTTTTCTTATGAGCCGGGAAATCCAATCTTAAAAGATGTCGATTTTACAATAACACCGGGTATGACAGTTGCTATTGTAGGCCCAACGGGTGCAGGTAAAACCACAATCGTAAATCTTTTGAGCCGTTTCTATAATGCAGAGAAGGGTAAGATTCTTATAGATGGAATTGATATTCAGGAGCTTTTGATTAAGTCAATCAGAAAACAGGTTGGGGTTATGCTGCAGGACAGTTTCCTTTTCAGCGGAACAATTATGGAGAATATCCGTTATGGTCGCCTTGAAGCAACTGATGAAGAATGTATGGCTGCCGCAAAGGCTGTACAGGCTCACGAATTTATTTCTGCATTCCCTGATGGCTATAATACTGTGCTTAGTGCAAACGGCGGTGGTCTTTCACAGGGCCAGAAACAGCTTATAAGCTTTGCACGAGTTCTTTTAAGTGATCCTAGAATTCTTATTCTTGATGAAGCAACTTCTTCAGTTGATACTCATACAGAAAAAGCTCTGCAGCAGGGACTTGGTGAACTTCTTAAAGGCCGTACAAGTTTTATTATTGCACATCGACTTTCAACAATCCGTAATGCAGACGTGATCTTCTTTGTAGATCATGGAGAAATTGTTGAACGCGGAAATCATAATGAACTTCTTGCATTGAATGGTCATTATGCAAAAATGGTGAGTGGCGTTTTTGCGTGATATGTGATAAAATATTAACATTATGAATGTTAAGGATTTTCGTGCCAAAGCTTATACTAAAAATGCTGAGGGAATTCCAGTTCCTGTTAATGAGACTCCCTCAGTACAAAAATCAGAAAACAATTTTCAGAAGACAGTTTTCACAAAAGATATAAAGGCAGAAGATCTTACACAAAAAAAGCAGTCTCCATCACAGGCACTGGATAATACTGTTGATTATCTTAAAACCGGCGGCCTGTTAAAGGTTCCTGTTGAACAGACTCCAGACGGAAAAGATTCCGTTTACCGCCGGGTTGCAAAATTCCTTCTGCTCATTGGCGAAGATGAAGCTGCTAAAATTCTTCCACATCTTTCTGAATCTCAGATTGAAAAAATAATTCCTGAAATTGCCTCTATAAGAACTGTAAGCAAAGAAGAAGCTGCCGTTATTATGGAGGAATTTAACGGACTTCTTAATAAGGCCCGTGAAGAAGGCGGCGTAGAAACTGCCAGAGAAATGCTTGAAAAAGCATACGGAAAAAAACGTGCAGACGAGCTGCTTAAAAAAGCTATGCCGCTCGAAGGCAAGGTTCCTTTTACCTATCTTAGAGATGCTGACAATGAACGTGTATATCTGCTTATAAAAGATGAAAATCCTGGTGTGCAGAGTATGGTTCTTTCTCATCTTGACCCGAAAAAAGCTGCAAAAATCATCAACCTTATGACTCCAGAAGAGAAGAAAGAAGTTGTTATGCGGCTTGCAAAAATGGAGCCAGTGAGCCCGGATGTTCTTCGCCGTGTAGATCAGGCTATGCACGAAAAATCTTTGAATCAGACTGTTGAAAAAGCAGAGAATATAGATGGACGTAACGCACTTGCACAGATTCTTAAAAAGATGGATGCAGGAGCTGAAAATGATATACTTACTTATCTTTCTGAAGATGATCCTGATTTAGGACAGGATTTACGAAGCCGGCTCTTTACAATGGATGATGTTGTAAAATCAGATGACCGCTTTGTTCAGGAAAAACTCCGTGAAATGACAGAAGTAGATATTGCTTATCTTATAGCTGCAAAACCGGATGATTTCCGTGAAAAAATCCTCAGCAATATTTCTGCAGGTCGTCGTGCAGAAGTTCGCGCACAGGAAGATATCTTAAAGCCTATGCGCCGAAGTGACTGTGAACGTATAACTTCGGAATTCTTCAGCAAATTGCGTCGTGCATTCGAAGAGGGACATCTTATCATAAAAGACAGGAACGATGACGTCTTCGTTTAATTGAGGTTTATACATGTTTAATTTTACTGACCCAGCCAATATTGGCAAAGCTTACAAGGACTTTGTACTGCTTGCTATTGATGAACTTCCTGATTACAAGGCCCGCGCTGTATATCTGCGCCATAAGATTACCGGTCTGGAAGTTTATCATATTATCAAAGACGATAAAGAAAATCTTTTTGCTTATGCATTCCGTACACTCGACAAAACTTCCCGTGGTGTTGCACATATTATGGAACACTCAGTTTTGTGCGGAAGTGAAAAATATCCTTTAAAAGAGCCATTTATTACACTTGCTTCGACAAGTCTTAATACCTTTTTGAATGCCCTTACGTATCCGGATAAAACTGTTTATCCGGGAGCTTCAGTAGTACGTGCAGATTATTTTAATATGATGGATGTTTACGGTGATGCTGTATTCTTCCCAAAACTGGAACACGCAACCTTTATTCAGGAAGGGCATCGTGTAGAAATGGACGAAGAGGGAAAACTCAGCATTCAGGGCGTTGTTTATAATGAAATGAAGGGAAATTACTCTTCGTTCCAGCCTATTGCTTTCAGCGATCTTATTTCTGCAATGTTCCCAAACAGTTATCCTGCATTTGATTCTGGTGGAGATCCGCTGCACATTCCTGAACTGACTTACCAGGAGTTTCTTGATTTTCATCAGAAGTTCTATAGTCCTGATAACTGTCTTTTATTTTTGTATGGTGATATTCCAACATATCAGCAGCTGGATTTTATTGATGAACGTTTTATCGGCCGTCTCATAAAGAAATATGACTGCCGTGAGGGTGGGGCAATCTGCAATATTGATATTGATTCTAAAAAGCCTGTCATAAAGATGGATATAAAGAATCTTCAGATTTTGAATTTTCTGCAGGAATCATGCTCGCTAAAAACCTTAGCTCCAGAAACAGGCTCTACAGGAAGCTTTGTTTCTCTGAACTGGTATGCCGGTAAAGCTGATATTGAAAAACTTTTCCTATGTGAAGTGTTGTGTGGAAATGACAGTTCACCGCTTGCTCGCGCCTTAAAAGATTCAAAACTTGGTGATGATGTACAGTTTCAGAGTTTTGGCCAATTCCGTGAGGAGTTCTTCTGTGCAGGTCTCTGGGGCGTAAAAAAGGGAAATGAAGAAAAAGTCTTTAACCTTGTAGAAAAAACGCTAAACGAAATTTACGAGAATGGGGTTTCACAGGAAGATATCGATTCTGCTGTAATGGGTATTGATTTTACCTTGCGTGAAGTTAACAGATATTGGGGACCATTCTCTATTCAGCTTATGGAAAAAACTTTGAAGGGCTGGTGTAACGGAGATGTTTGTTCAAGACATCTCGCTCCAATTACAGATTTTGAAAGAGTTAAGGCTGAACTGCATAAGGACCCGGAATATACAAAAAAACTTATCAAAAAATACTTCTTAGATCCGTCTGTTAAGGTACGATTTGTTTCAGAGCCTTCAGAGAACTATTTTAAGGAACGTGAAGCAGCAGAAAAACTGCTCATTGAACGCCTTGAACAAAATCTTGATAAGGTTCAGCTTAAGAAAGATCTCGATGAATTGCATGCCTATCAGCAGCATATTGAGACTTCTGAAGAAACAGCCTGCATCCCAACAACAAAAATCTGCGAACTTGAGCGTTCAATAGATATCCCAGAAACAACACTGGAGTTTATTACCGGTGCAGATGATTCGGATATTCCTCTTTTTATCAGTCAGGAAGACACCAACGGTATTTTCTATGTTGATGTTTTATTTCCGTTTGACAGGCTGCCCGCAGAATATCTTCAGCATATACCTTTCTTTGCAGATGTACTTACTAATCTCGGTTGGAATGGAAAAGGCTGGGATAAGTGTACAGCTCAATCTTCCTGCGTAATGGGAGATATCTGGGGGCGTACGCTTTCCGGTTCAATACCTGATGCTCCAGATTGTATTGCAGAAGCTGATAAATACAGAGCTTATAATTTCTGTGGCCGCAATTGGGTTGGTTTAATCTGTAAAGCTTTGACAGAGCGTGCAGAAGAAGCATTGGATATGCTTGCAGAAATAATCACAAAGATGGATTTTGATGATAAAAAACATCTTGAAACTTTGATGACTGAGCTCAAAGCAGAAAAGAAAAACAGCATTATTTCTAATGGCCGTGATTACACTCAAAAGCGTGCCCGTGCCGGCTGGAACGAAAATCTTGCATTGAATGAAATTATGTGGGGTGTGAGTCAGCTTCATACAGTAGAAGGCTATAAAAAGCATGATGCTAAAAAAATGCTTAAAATGTTCAGTTATATGTATAAAGAATGCTTAAAAGCAGGTGGTATAATACATATTACTTCAGATAGTGATTCACTCAAAAAACTTAAACCTTTGCTTTCTGATTTTGCTAAAAAGGCACAGCTTACAAAACTGCTTCCAGGCCATCATTATACAATGGATGAGCTTTCTCCATATATTAGTGATTTTGAAGCTTGTAAAGAAGATAAAATACAATTCCTGAATGTTCCGGGACAAACAGGCTATGCTTCGGCAATTATACCTTCATCAAGTTATCTTACAAAAGAAGCTGCTGCAGAAAATATTTATGCGTCATGGCTTTCAAATCATACACTTTGGGATAAAATCCGTACAACTGGTGGTGCATACGGTGCTTCCTGCTGGGTAGACAGTATTGAAAAGCAGGTTATCATGACAACTTATCGTGATCCAACCCCGGAAAAATCAATTGAAGTTTATCTTCAGTCTTTGAAAGAATTGTGCAGTACACCAATTCCTAAGGAAGAAGTTGAAAAAACTATAGTATCTAATTATGGAAATGCTATAGTTCCTGCCAGTCCGAAGGATAGGGGAGCCAGAAGTTTTGAAGGTATGCTGTATGGTAATCCTCAGAGATTTAAGCAGGTTCGTGTTGATAATCTTTTTGAAGTTACGGAAGAGGATGTTGAAAAGGCTTGCGACAGATTTTACGAATCAGCTCAAAAACAATGTTCAAAAGCTGTATTCAGTAATAATTCTGCTAAAACAAAAAATTCTGCTGGAAATAATATAAAAATTCCTTTATAATATTTTTAAAGCATTCCATAATATGGAAAGGAGATACAGGTTATGGATAAAAAGACAAAACAATGCGTCAAAATGCTTAGAGATTTGGTTTCGGATGTTCAGGGAGCTCCTTTTCCAGGTGGAGAACTTAAGAGTGAGCTTTATGAAATCTGGTATGAGCATGCGCAGCGTGCAGCCGTAGAGTGCTTTGAGTACTTGAACGACAATTTCCCAGAAGAACAGAAGGAACTTAATAAGTCCATCGATAAACTCTTTAAGTAGTTTTGGGAAAAATCCTTCCTGATAGATAAAAGTATAATTATTTATAGAAAAAAAGCTGTCGTTGATTCCTTTTTTGGATTCAGACGGCTTTTTTTGTTTTTCAATCAAGTTCTATTTATAAATGTCGACAATATAAGAGAATAGGTTTCTTATAAAGGTTTTTAACATGAAGTCGAACACAAAACTTTCAAATGATTATAAATTCGGATTTACAGGCGCAAAGAAAAAGCTTGGGCTTAATTTCTGGCGTTTTGTTTTTAATGCCGTTAATACTTCTACTGGGGCAGAACAGATGTTCTATATTGAGTTTGAAATGCTCAATCCCTGGAATTCAAGCGATGCTGTTCAGTTAGGTTTTAAGCCACGGGTAAGTATTTCTGCAGAAGATTTGCAATATGCACTTGCCGGTACTGATTCTGCAAAAGATCTTTCAACAGAAGCTATAGTTCAGCCTTCTTACTGTGCTGTAAGAGTCGGTGCTTTTGGCAAAGAAGGAAAGCAATTCTGTTCTTATTATCCGGTTAAACAAGTTCATTTCAGTAATAAACCTTTTGAAATCATTGTAGATAACAAATACTTCAACGAAAATAAAATCGGCGGTTTTATAAATGTTCCCCAGGAAGAGCATGCAGCCCATCCGGAACTATTGTGTGATTATGGCTATGCTAAATGGGATATCAATTATACAATTACCAAAGATTATACCAACGGTTATAAATCTGATTTAATAAGATGGTTTCCTTTTGGACTTCAGACAGTATATACCGGTTCAATACATTTTGATGGTGATGAATATGCGATTGATCCAAAGCGATGTAATGGTTATTCGGAACGTTTCTGGGGTAAGGGAATTCCTGAACCATTCTTCCATCTTTCTTCTGCAAATCTTACAAGTGTGATTTCTGGAAAAACTCTTTTTGAATCTTCATTTGCAGTAAAAGGTATTTTTGATGACCGAGTTTCATTTGTAGGAAAATTTGAAGATATTGATATTGAGCTTTGTGCTGATGGTTCTAAGCGTCAGTTCTCTGTTGTATGGGATTGTACCCAGATGCCAGAGAATGATAATCCGGAAGAAAACCTGCTTCACTGGAGTGCAAGCCTGAACAGCAAGGAATGGGTTATTGATATTGATGTTTTCTGCAAAATCCGTGAATTAAATAACCGTACTATTGAGCTGCCTGAAGGACAGAGAAAGATTCTGAATGTTCTCGAAGGCGGTTCTGGTACAGGCGAAATCAAACTCTATAAGCATATTGGCAGCACCCTCGAACAGATCGAACACGCTACACTTCAGAAAGTGTTCTGCGAGTTCGGTCATATCGAAGATGGCGAGTTCTAAGTTCTGCGGATATTTATCTGCTGAATATCAGCTTTCCATCATCCGACTTAATCTTAATCACATCTCCGTCCCGTACATTACCTGCAAGTAATTCTCGAGCCAGAGTATTTTCAACATAAGTCTGAATTGCTCTCTTAACCGGACGTGCGCCCATTGTCGGGTCGTAGCCTTTTTCGCACAGGAAGTCCATTGCACTCTGGTCAAAGTCCAAAGTAATTTTGCGGTCTGCAAGACGGCTCTGTACTCGTTCAAGCTGCAGCTTAATGATAGAGGCAATATGCTCTTTACCGAGCTGCTGGAACATTACGATTTCGTCAATACGGTTCAGGAACTCTGGACGGAAGGTCTGGCGCAAAAGAACGTTTATTTTGTCTTTAACGCTGTCGCCTGTTTCACCTTTTTCTGCAGCATCAAGAATAAGGTCACTTCCAAGGTTGCTTGTCATTATGATAATCGTATTCTTAAAGTCTACGACACGGCCCTGTCCGTCTGTAAGACGGCCGTCATCGAGTACCTGCAGCAATACATTGAATACATCCGGGTGAGCCTTTTCAACTTCATCAAAAAGAATAACGCTGTATGGTCGGCGGCGAACGGCTTCTGTGAGCTGACCACCTTCATCGTAGCCAACATATCCCGGAGGCGCTCCAATAAGACGTGTCACACTGAACTTTTCCATGTACTCAGACATATCAATTCGGGTGAGAGCCTTTTCATCGTTGAACAGGAAGTCTGCAAGAGTTTTTGCAAGCTCAGTTTTGCCAACGCCTGTTGGTCCTATGAACATAAAACTTCCAAGCGGGCGGTTAGGATCATTAAGGCCGCTGCGGTTACGGCGGATTGCATCACTAACAACATTTACAGCTTCGTCCTGTCCGACAACTCTCTTGTGGAGTACGTTTTCAAGTTCAAGATATTTCTGTTTTTCTCCTGTCATCATTTTTGCAACAGGAATACCAGTCCAAGTAGAAACAACCTTTGCAATATCTTCTTCTGTTACAGACTGGCGGAGAAGGGAATCTCTGCCACCTTCGACACGTTCCTTTTCTGCAGCTAGGGCTGCATCAAGGTCCTTCTGAAGGGCAGGAATTGTGCTGTATTTAAGCTCGGCAGCCTTTTCAAGATTTCCTTCGCGGGTAAACTTTTCTTCTTCAAAGCGCGCCTGTTCAAGCTGTTCTTTTATCTTACGTGACTTATCAATATTTTCCTTTTCATTCTGCCACTGAAGCTTCATTGCATCGCGGCGGCCGGTAATTTCTGCAAGCTCTTTTTCAAGCTTATCAAGACGCTCGTGACTTGCCTGATCATCTTCCTTACTCAAAGACTGCTTTTCAATCTGAAGCTGAAGCATCTTTCGTTCAACCTGATCGAGTTCTGTAGGCTGGCTTTCAATTTCCATCTTAAGACGGCTGGCTGCTTCATCAACAAGGTCAATTGCCTTATCCGGCATAAAGCGCGAAGTGATATATCTGTTAGAAAGGGTAGCTGCCGCAACAAGTGCTTCATCCTCAATGCGAACTCCGTGATGGATTTCGTATTTCTCGCGAAGACCTCGCAGAATTGCAATTGTGTCTTCTACGCTAGGCTCTGCACAGTATACCTGCTGGAAACGGCGCTCAAGGGCAGCGTCTTTTTCTATATACTTGCGGTATTCGTCGAGGGTAGTAGCGCCAATGGCACGAAGTTCACCACGAGCGAGGGCCGGCTTAAGAAGATTGCTGGCATCCATGCTTCCTTCTGTAGCTCCTGCTCCAACGAGGGTGTGAAGTTCATCAATAAAGAGTATAATCTGTCCTTCGCTCTTTGTTACTTCTGTTATAAGCGCTTTAAGACGCTCTTCAAACTCACCGCGGAACTTAGCACCGGCTACAAGTGCACCAAGATCGAGGGCGAGAAGTCGTTTATTTTTAAGACTTTCAGGAACATCGCCGCTTGCGATACGGCGGGCAAGACCTTCTACAATGGCTGTCTTACCAACACCCGGTTCACCGATAATTACCGGATTATTCTTTGTACGGCGGCAGAGTACCTGCATAACACGGCGGATTTCTTCATCACGGCCGATTACAGGATCAATCTTGTCCTGACGGGCTGCGGCTGTAAGGTCGCGGCAGTATTTTTCAAGGCTGCGTGTTTTAGCTTCGGGATCGTTTGAGTCTACAGTCTGGTTTCCGCGTACAGATTTAAGTGCTTCAAAAACAGAATTGTGATTTATTCCGGAACGGCGGAGAAGGTCTCCTGTACGGTCATCAGCTTCTGTCATGGCAAGCAGAATATGCTCTGTAGAAAGATACTGGTCGTGAAGGGCAGTCATTTCATTTTCTGCCTTTGCAAGTACTTTCTGCATTGAACCTGACAAATAAACCTGAGCGGCTCCAGACACTTTTGGATTTGAAGAAACAAGTTCCTTCACTTTTTTGATGAGTTCTATTGAAGGAACTCCGACTCGTTCTACAACAGGCGCAATGAGCCCGTCCTGCTGTTCAAGCAGAGCCTGCAGAACATGTTCGGTTCCTATTTCTGAGTTATCGTTTTTGTTGGCAATTGAAGAAGCCTCCTGTAAGGCTTCCTGTGTTTTGATTGTAAAATTTTCGTAATTCATAATCATCACCTTCTTTTATAAAATAATAATGAAAGTGACTAAAGGCAAGTTTTATGTTATTATTCATCCATGCTTTCGTATCAGCACATTTTTCATGCGGGAAACCATGCAGACCTTTTGAAACATACGGTTTTAATTCAGGTTTTAAAATCTCTAAATAAAAAAGAAAAGCCTTATACATTTTTTGATACTCATAGCGGAAGCGGGCTTTATGATCTTACCGATAGCCGCAGTCTGAAAACTGGAGAGGCGGAGAAGGGGATTTCTGTTTTTTCTAAAACTGATGGTGATGTTCCTTCTGCTTTTGCTGATTATCTTTCTTTTGTAAAGTCATATCTTTCTGATTCACGTTATCCGGGGTCGCCGGAGATAGAACGGCGCTTTATGAGAAGGCAGGATGTTCTTATTCTTTCGGAGCTTCATCCTCAGGAAATTGAAAATCTTCGCGAAAATATGAAAAGACCGTGCGAGGGCAGTCCTACTGTTCAGGTGCATAACAGAAGTGGCTGGGAGATGCTGAAAGCGCTGACACCACCACAGACTAAGCGAGGTGTTGTCCTTATTGACCCGAGTTATGAAGAAAGTTCGGACTACGAGAATGCCGCAGATACAATATGTGCAGTTCATAAAAAATGGACTAACGGTATTATTATGCTGTGGTATCCGCTGCTTGCCCATCGCGAGGGCGAGATTGAAGCTATGCTTGACAGAATTACCGAAGGTGCGCGGGCTATAAATCAGAATATTGAAATCTGCGATTTGAGACTAGAGGTTTTTGATAAGTCAGAACATAAGGAAGTATCTCTTGAAGAATTCCGTGCTGAAAACGGAAAAAATCCACCACGGCTTTATGGCAGCGGAATGCTTGTTTTGAATTCTCCATGGAAACTAGAAGAAGAGATTCAATCAGTAATTGGATATATTAAAAATGAAATCGGATTCCAGCATCAAACGGAAGGCTGAGAATAAATGCTCCCTTAGACTCTGAATCACTCAGATTTTTTGCATAGCCGGGAACTACATTCTGCTGAATATAAAGTTCCATAAAATTATCCCAGAAAAGCCAGTTCATTCCGGCAAAGAATCTTGCCCCTGCTGTTATTCCCCAGTTTTTGAAATCTGTGGTAAGGAAACTTGCTTCTGCACCAAAGCCTGAGTAAAAGTTCCAGGTATTTTTAAGCTGAAGATCTATAGCATAATAATCTGCAAACCCATAAAATCCGTATGTAAAATCAGAATCTTCTTTTCCTGCTTCCAGACCAAAACCTGCTGTAACAGGAATACGGCTTAGTCTTATAGTGCCCGTAATGCGTCCTGTAAAGTTTTCAAGTTCTGTGCCTTCTTCATTTATCAAAAGACCTGGATTTCCGCTTATCTGAACACCGGAAGCTGTAGCAAAAATATTTGCATGGAAAACGATTATTAAGAAAATAATTAGAAAGAGAGATTTTTTTGAGTTCTGCATTTTAGTGTCTTTATTTTTTCTGGAAATAGTCAGCAATTTTCTGGAACAGATGTTTGAAGAAAAGATAAATCTTATAGAATATATTAGGATTTCGTAATCTCTGAAGTCTCTTATAGCCTTCCAGCAATTCAGCATCTGTAAATTCTTTTCGCTGATTATTTTCTTCAATCTCCATTTCAAGCTGATCTACTTCAGTGAGATTGTCGATTATATTTGCATTGATGCTTGTCCATCCGAGCTGGATAGCAGATTGAAGACGGCGTTCGCCCGCAATTAGTTCATAACGACTGTTGAGGGTAATCGGATTCATAAGTCCGTAGATTCTCATACTGTCTTTCAGGTCTTCAAGATTTCCTAAATCTTTGCGAACCCTTTTTTTTATTTTGATGTCCTTAATCTGTACCAGCACTGTCTTCTCCGATAATTAGTCTAATCCATAAGATAGTTATAGTCAAATTTAGATGCAGAGTTTGAAGTATCCATTTCAGCTTCGTTCTCATCATCGTCATATGTATAATCTGAAGTAAGCGGTGCATTCAAATCAAAGGTAAGCGGAGAAGTATCAAAGTCAAAACTCATACGCTGACCAGATTTATACATTTCTTTTTCAAGACGAATAATTGAAAGAACTGAATTAGAAGTACTTGAATGAATGGGGCAGATTTCAGTAGGCTGAGTTCCTGCAAGATACCACTGTGTTGTTGAATGCTCACAGGATTCTGTAAGAATCATACCGCTGTCTGCACATACAGTACATTCAATAACTCCTTCCAGAGGCTTAATCCAGTCTTTATAAGGAAGATCTGCATGTACCTTATCAAAGTATTCACCCCAGGCAAAACCAGCAAGAGTTGCACCCGTAATATTCAAACCAAGAGACTGACCCGGTCTGTCAAAACCAAACCAGAATGCAGCTGCATAATAAGGAGTAATACCACAAGTCCATGCATCAGCCCAGTTCTGTGTTGTACCAGTTTTACCGCCGGCAGGCATTGTGTAGCGTCTTCCGTTAGCATCTTTATAATCAAAATGCCATTTCTGTGCGCCAAGGGTACCACCATTGTTTACAGTCTGCTCAAGGAGCTTAATCATAACAAATGAAGTCTGAGGCGAAATTACCTGAATCTTGTCACCCTTTGCAGCCTGAGCCTTTCTTATATCGAGTTCAGGATTTAATATTACATTTCCATTCTTGTCTTCAACAGTTCTGATTGCCATTGGTGTAATATCTTTACCACCATTAGCAAAGATTGCGTAAGCTCGTGCCATTTCAACAGGACGAACAGAACAAACACCAAGACCAAGAGGATATACAGGATCGAAACTTCTGCTTTCAAGTTCATTCTGAGGAATACCAAGAAGTTTTGATGCTCTGTCAATTGCTGCTTCAAATCCGATTCCATCAAGAATCTTAAGAGATGGAACGTTCATAGAACGGGTAAGTGCATACCAGAGAGAAACGTTACCTTCCCATTCACCACGGAAGTTTAATGGAATATATGGTTTTCCATCAGCGGTGTGGAATACAACCATACTGTCTGAAATCTGAGTTGTCGGTGTAAATTTACGTGAGTCAATTGCTGCAGAGTAGTAAAGCGGCTTAAAGGTAGAACCCGGCTGAACAAGTCCCTGAGTTGCACGAATAAGCTGATTGTCAGAATCGAATTTACTTCCACCAACAAGAGCATCTATGTAGCCGTTAGAATGATCAAGGGCAATCATAGTTCCTTCAATTGTGGTCTTTTCTTCATTCTGCTTAGCGATTGCTGTAGCACGGTTTACGATATTAACCTTGAGCTTTTCAGAACCTGTCATAAGAGAGATTGCATCAAGCACAGGGTTAATTTTATTTACATAAGTATTATTAGCAACGATTTCTGTACGCTGCTCACTAACCTTAAGTTCAGGGATATCAAAAAGAAGGGCAAGCATTTCTGTCATTGGAACATAAACATTTGTTGCAACACCTGTCTTTGAAGAATGCTCTTTCTTATAGCGGCGGTTAGCATCGGCAATATATTTTTCCATTACAGCTTGCGCAATCTGCTGATGTGCAAGATTAAGAGTTGTATTTACAGTAAAGCCTGAAGTATAAATATCATCAGAACCATAAATCATTCCGGAAAGTTCACGGCGAACATATTCAGAGAACCATGGCGCTTTATCATCACGCATCATATAGGCTGAAGTAGAAGTTCTTGTGTAGTCAAAGTTAGCCCAGTAATTTTCAAAAGATTCATCTGCTTCTTCCTTAGAAAGGAATCCTGCATCAACCATAGATGACAGAACATATTTCTGACGATCCATTGCTCTGTTAGGATGATCAAAAGGATTATAGAAGGCAGGGTTTGAAAGCTGAATTACAAGAATAGCAGCTTCTGCAGGAGTAATTTCTGTTGCATCATGTCCAAAGTAGTATTTTGAAGCAGCGTTTACACCATAAGTTCAGCCACCAAAGTAGATTTTATTAAGATAGAGTTCAAGGATTTCGTTTTTAGAATAGCGGCGTTCCATCTGGATAGCCCACCAGAGTTCTTTAAGCTTACGGATTACAGATTTATCAGAACGGTCACAGTAAAGGGTTCCTGCAATCTGCTGGGTGAGGGTAGAACCACCACCAAGAGAACGGCCGGTAAGTATACCGGAAACACCACGCAAAATTGCTTTAAGATTAAAGCCGGCGTGAGAGAAA
>JAEEGH010020008.1_pt1 | contig 13974 bp, 12 predicted proteins | sample 9134181 | NCBI WGS metagenome assembly JAEEGH01 (sample SAMN16246544, study PRJNA631951) | gut metagenome | biome: gut microbiome; feature: rumen; material: DP-attached | host: Bos | place: Iran: Karaj | collected 2018-10
TATTAGGATTCTTTGTTCCAGAGGAATATTCATTTATTCCAATTTTAGCTATTTTAGCATTCGTAATTACGTTAATAGTTTTCTTCCTAACAATAGGAAAAAAAGAGAAGGAATAATGGATTTATCCATTATTTTTTCTTTACTCATTGTTTGTTTTTGTCCTATATTGTTCAATTATTATTTAAAATAATAAAAATGTATGTTATAATTCTTTATATACTTTATTCGATTGGTGGTAGATACTTATGCAAACTAAACGTAAGAGAGTACCTGAAGGACTTGAAAGTAAATTAAATGCTGTTACAAACCAACTTTTAGACCTTGGTAAAAGAAACAGATTATTAAACTATCAGGACAAGGGTTTAAAAACACTAAAATTATTAAACAAAAATACAGAAGAAATATTCCGTGGAGTTAAGGGCTATAGAGATCTTAAGTTTTTTGATACTGATGCTACATTAACTGAATTTGTTAATAATCCAGAAATACTTGCAGCTGATAAAAAGGGGTTCGAGGATTTATTGCATTTAACATATGAACAGGTTTATGGAGTAACAAGAAAATATTTACAAAGAAATGAAATATTATGCTATAAGGCAGGTTATCAATTAGTAAGAGCTTTAAAATCTCTTTACAAGGATATGTCATCATCAATGATTGAAAAGGGTATTAACCCTCTATATATTTCGTTTGGTTTTATTCATTACACTGAAAATGATGGAGAAACATATACAGCTCCATTACTATTGATTCCAGTAGAATTATCAAACGAAGAGGGCTATTATTCATTAAGACAATACGAGGATGATATCTTATTAAACCCTACATTAGCATTCTATCTAGAAACTGCATATAATATTGTTTTGCCAGAATATGGTGATGAAGCATATTCAACATATCTAGAAAAGCTTCAGGCAGTAGTTGACCAAGAGGAAAAGGTTACATTTGAGGATGGTGCCTCACTAGGTATTTATTCATTCTATAAGATGAACATGTATAATGACCTTTTATCTCATAAGGAAATGGTACTTGAAAATAAGAATATTAGAAGATTATTAGGTGAGCCTGATAGCATTGAAATTCTAGATGAAAATATGCCAGTATATCCAGTTGTTAACTGTGACTCATCACAGCTAGAGGCAGTTCAAAATGCCGCTAATGGTAAATCATTCTGTTTACAAGGACCTCCAGGATCTGGTAAATCACAGACAATTACTAACATGATTTCTACATTCCTAGGACAAAGAAAGAAGGTTCTTTTCGTATCAGAAAAGATTGCTGCTTTAAATGTCGTATTTGAAAACCTAAGAAGAGCTAAGCTAAGTGAATTCGCATTAGAAATTCACTCTAATAAGGCATCTAAAAAGGAATTTATTGAAAAGCTTTATACTGCAGCTACATTACCTAGATATGAGCTTAATGTTAGAACAAAAATTACAGAAAGTAGATATTTATCACTAAAGAATAGATTAAATCATTATGAGCAATTATTACATCAAATGATTCCAGGACTTGAATGCTCATTATTTGATTTATATTCAATGTATTTAGGAAATGATGTTAATCCATTAGGTATTCATCTTGATCTAGAGGATTTTAACATTATGACTTTAGATGAAATTATATTGTTATTTAATGAATATACTATCTACACAGAATATATTGGGTCTGATTATAGAAAAAGTGGTCTTTATGGATTAAATCTAGAAAACATTAATAACTTAGGTGAATTAGCTACTAACTTTAGTGTAGCTATAGAGCATGTACAAAAGCTTATTAATGTTAGAAATCAATTAAATGAATCATCTCTTGGAATGAAATTTGATAACGTAATGGATATTTATAATGGCTTATCTTATATGGAAAGAATCAATAAGACTAAGACTTATAATAAATATTTATTTATCAAGGCATCAAGAAATAGATTATTAAATGCAATTGATAAATATAATACAATTTCACCTAATTTAAAGTGTGATGAATTAGCTTTATATGACGCAAATATTGTTAATGAGGATTTAGATCTTTGCTATAAGAAGATTGAGGAAAATAATAAAGGCTTATTTAAGAATGCTGAATTTAAGGAATATACAGCTAAGATTTTAAATCATAGAAAGAATAAGAAGGCTAAGGCTGAAGAAATCTTAGAGGAAATTAAAAAGATTTCTGCATATAAGCGTTACTATGCAGTGGCTAAAAATTACATTAATGATTTAAATAAATATTTAGGTAATTACGAGGATTATGATTTGGCTCAAGTATTTAAGGATTGTCAAACATTATCTACATTACCTGATATGGATATAAGTGAAGAAAGATTTAAAGCATTAAAGGAAGAAGCTATTAAGATTCCTTCATATACTTACTTTAAGCCAGATTCAATTCATTTAATGAGTGCTGCTAAGATATTCTATAAGAAGGATATTGATTTATATACATCTACACTAGAAAGAATTTATGATAGATTTGTAGCGATTTATCAGGAATTAGATTATCTATATAATTATCAGGAATTAATGGTAATTGTTGGTAAGATGAAGAGATATAAATGTCTTGATTTCTTACATACATATTTAGATTATCAATTACCAATTGAAGAAATTGGAGATTGCTATAAGAAGACATTTGTTAAGCAAAAGATTGATGAAATTCATGAGTCTCATGATGATTTCAAGAATTTCGATAGAGCTAAGACAGATGATATCATTAATGAATTTAGAGATTTAGATGAAAAGATGTTCCATATTAATAGAGACTTCATCATATCTGAAAACTCACAAATGAGACAAGTAGATATAGTTGAAGGTTCTCAATTTAAGCTACTAGATAAGGAATATAATAAGACAAGAAGACAGTTGCCAATTAGAACATTACTAGAAAAGATTATGGAATTAGCTTTAGAAATAAAGCCAGTATTCCTAATGTCTCCACTTTCAGTTTCAACATATTTAGCATCTGAATTAAATATGTTTGACGTAGTAATATTCGATGAGGCTTCTCAGATTTTCGCATGTGACGCCTTCGGTTCTATTTATAGAGGTAAGCAATGTATCGTTATTGGTGATACTAAGCAAATGCCACCAACATCATTCTTCCAAGCATCTGCGGAAACAATTGGTTCACAGGTAGATGAGGAAACTGAGGTTGAAGAAGAAAACGACCTAGATTCAATTCTAGATAAGGCTTCTGAGCTATTTGAAACTAAGGCATTAAAGTGGCATTATAGAAGCCGTACAGAGGAATTAATTGTATTCTCTAATAATAATTTCTATAATTCTAACCTAATTACTATTCCACAATCACGTCACCATGAAAGAGGATTTGGTATTGATTATTACTATATCCCTGAAGGTAGATATGATATGACAAGTAGAACTAATCCACTTGAAGCACAAGCTATTTGTGATATGGTATTTGAGCATTTGGATAATTCAACTCAGTCAGTAGGTGTAGTTGCGTTTTCTAACGTTCAGGCTGAATTAATTCAATCATTAATTGATAAGAGATTAAGAAAGCAGCCTAAATATGAAAAGTTCTTTGACCCAGAGCTAGAAGAACCAGTATTCGTTAAAAACCTAGAATCAGTTCAGGGTGATGAGCGTGATAGAATTATCTTCTCAATTTGTTATGGTTATAATAATGAAGGTAAGTTCTATCAAAGATTTGGTCCGTTAAATGCATCTGGTGGTGAAAGACGTTTAAACGTTGCCGTAACTAGAGCGAAGATTAACGTATCAGTTGTTGCCTCTATTCACTATAATGATATAAAGGATAATCCTAATAGTGAGGGTGTAACTAGATTTAAGGAATACTTAAAGTTTGCTGAATATGTAGTTGATGATAAGAATTACGAAGAGGATAATTCTGGTACAGTTAAGGCAATTACTGAAAAGATTGAAGAGCTTGGCTATACAGTAGTTCCTAATTATGGCTATTCTGCATTTAAGGTAGATATGGCTATTAAGAAGGATGAGGATTTCGTATTAGCTATTATGATTGATGGTAAGAGTAAATATTCTACTAATCTATCAGATAACTATCGTCTTGAAAGAATGCTACTAGAGCGTCAGGGATGGAAGTATTATAAGCTATTTACTACATCTTGGATTGAAAATCCTGAAAAGGAATTAGAACGTATCAAGGCTTGCCTAGATGGTACTTTAGTTGAGGGTGTTGAATATGAGTCTCATCCTGAAGATGTTTCTTATCTAAGAAGAGAAGGAAATGCTGATGTAATCGATATGAGCTACGCAGTTTATGAATTCTTAGATAGATCTAAAGGTAGAAAGTTATTCCAGCAGGGTGGTATGCCAAATTTAATTAAGGAAATAATTAGAGTTGAAACTCCAATTCATAAGGAATTCCTATATAAGAGAGTCGCATCTATTATTGATGTTGAAAAGATTACTCAGGACTTTAAGGATAGAGTTACAGAGGCTTTACCAGAGCGTTTATTAAAAATTGGAGATTTCTATTTCAATTTTAAGGTTTCTGATATAAAATTAAGACTTGAATCAGGAAGAGAAGTTGGACATATCTTCGTTGATGAATTAGCTGATGGTCTATATAATGTTGTTATAAAGAATAATGGTATTAGTGAGGGTGGTGCCTTCAAGACTATCGTTAATATGCTTGGCTATGATAGAGTAACAGCTCAGTCTAAGCAATATTTAGTTGAAGCCCTAGAGCATTTAATCCTAGATCATAAGGTTGTTGAAACTAATAATAATTTATATTTAGTAAAGTAAGGAAGTGAAAGCCACTATGGAAGACAAAATTAGAATAAAAGTTGTAGGCCTTGGTGGCTTTGGTCTTTCTACAGTAGAATTAATGAGTAAGGGAATAGTAGGAGTAGATTTCTTAGGTCTATCTAATAAGCATCCTATTATTAATGATTCAAATCTAACAGAAAAAATCCTGCTTGGTGGAGGTGTTACTACAAATCACTCACCTGAGCTAGGTAAAAAAAGAGTATTAGATTCAAAAGAAGAAATTACAAAATCATTAGAAGGCTATGATGTAATTATAATAGTTACCGCATTAGGCTTTGGTACAGGTACAGGTGGAGCTCCTTTAGTTGCGAGTATCGCAAAGGATTTAGGAGCCTTCACTATTGGTGTTTGTACAACACCATTTGCCTTTGAGGGTGCTAATAAGGACGCCGTTGCTAAAATGGGCTTGTTCCAGCTAAAGGCAATTTGTGATTCTATCTTAGTTTTCTCAAATCAAAAATTAATTAAGGGTACTGCTAAGCCAACTGATGGAGTAGAAGAAAAGCTAATGAGTGTTAAAAATCAAATTAGATATATGGTAAGCTCGTTAGTAAATATGCTTAATTATTCTAAAGGTATTTCTATGAGTGCCTTTGATTCATTAAAAAGCTTATTTAGATCTAATAAGGAAATGTTTTTTGGCTGTGGTGCTGTAATGGGTGAATTCCAAGCAGTATCAGCATTAAGACATGCTATAAAATCAGATTTATTAATTACTTCATTATCAAATGCTAATAGAATATTATTAACTATTGATTATAAGGAGGAAATATCTAAGGAAACATTAGATTTACTATATGATGAAATTTATAATATCACTGGTGATGAGGTTGATATTTTATATACATCATCAGTAAATCCTGAATCTATGGGTATATTATTTATATCTGTTTTCGCAACAGGAGAAGATATTAAGGATAATAATAAGAGTATTTCTGACTTTGATAAGCTTAAGGATGCTATTAATCCTAATAATTTCTTATAAAAACAAAAACCAATTTTCGATTTGAAAATTGGTCTTTTTTCTTTTCTTATTTAGAACTAATTGAATTAGTTACTAGGATATATAATTGATTTGATAAATCATCTAGTGAAATTGATCTATCTGAATTAAACCACTTATAATAAGTATTTAATACTCCAGATGCGATAAAAGTAGAAGCATACTCTACACTAACACCTGCAGGTAATTTAACCTTATTTAAGATCTTCTTAGCATATTCACTAAATAAGCTAACAAGTTTTTTAATTAATTGTGAATCGTAATTTAATTTCATTAATATTGAATAGAATTCAAAATTAGCATTAATTACCTCAGTAATCTTTTTAAAGATGTTAATTTGCTGTTCTAGATTACCTTCTACATCTAGGCTTTCTACAGCGTCATTAATAGTTGATACCATTTCATTTTCAATTTCATTTAGAATTTCATAGGTGCCATTGTAATAATTGTAAACTGTCTTTCTATCAACATCAGCTAAATCAGCGATATTTTTAATTGTAATATCGTTAATATCCTTTGTTGCTAGAATTGACATGAAGGCTTTCTTAATCGCCTTCTTAGATTTGATAATTCTTCGATCTTGTTTTTTAATATTTTCTTCCATACGCATAACCTCTTATTAATATTTTATCATATTATTTTTTAATGTCTATACATAAATCCACATTTGTGAACTATTTCTTAAAAATAAGCGTTTTAAGAATTATAATTTTTATACTTTAAGGAATGAAAAAATGTTATAAACATTGTATAATAGTATAAAGGGGTCTACGATTATGAAAAAAATTGCGATTATTGGAATGGGAAAAATGGGCAGCAAATATGCCAAAATGGTTTTAGAAAATCAGGAGCTTGGATATATATTAGTTGCTTCAACAAGAATAAATAATGAAAATGGTGAAAAGATTAAGCAATATTTAGGTACATTCAAAGTATATGATAATGATTCAGACTTATTTTTAGGATATGATAATGGTGAATTTGAATGTGATTCTATTTAGTTGCGACACCACATTATAATCATAAATATGCTGTCATAGAAGGCTTTAAAAGAAATCTAGATGTATTATGTGAAAAGCCAGCAGGCGTTTATTTAAAGGATGGACGTGAAATGCTTGAATATCGCAAGGATAACAAATATGGCTTTGTTTTTCATCAGCGTAGATATCCTATCAATGTCTTTTTATATAATATTATTAAATCTAATAAATATGGCAAAATTAAAAGAATTAATTATATAGTTACAGATTGGTTTAGAACAGAAGCTTATTATAAATCTAACCATTGGAGAAGTACATATAAAACAGATGGTGGTGGAACATTATTAAATCAATGTCCACATTCATTAGATTTATTATGTCATTTTTTTGGAATGCCTAATAAGGTTATCGCCTTTTGTAATGAGGGTAAATACCATAATATTGAGGTTGAGGATGATGTTACTGCATATTTAGAATGGGATGATGGAGTAACAGGTGTATTTATAGCATCAACTGGTGAAATTCCAGGTATTAATAGAATGGAAATTTCTACAGATAGAGCTATAATTACAGTTTATCCAAATCATATTGATATAGTATCAAATAATAATGATGATAAATATTATCTTGAATTGCCAGATGAAAGCTTTGAAGAGGATAATAATATTGAAAAATTTGATTTTGAAAAGAATGATGCATACTATGAGATATTAAAATCATTTAGTGATGGAATCATTGCCGCATCTGGCGAGGATTCATTAAAGTCACTATATTTATCTAATGCTATGTATTTATCATCTTGGAAGAAGAAAATGGTTCATTTCCATGAAATAGGCTCAAAGGAGGAATTAGAATTTGAGGCTGAATTTGAAGAGGAAATGAAGAAGCATATAAAGGAGTAGATATGAAGAATTATTGTTTAATTACAGGTGCCTCATCGGGTATAGGAAGAGAGTTCGCAAGAAATCTTGCTAAAAATTATAATTTAATAATAGTTGCTAGAAGAGAGGATAGATTATTAGAGCTATCAAAGGAATTAGATACTGAATGTGTTATTAAGACATTAGATGTATCTAAAAGAGAAAATATTTTATCTTTTTTCGAAGAATTAAAGAATTATAAAATTGAAGTATTTATCAATAATGCTGGATTTGGAGATTGTGGTCCATTCTTAGAAACAGATATTGATAAGGAATTAAGAATGATTGATACTAATGTTACTGCCTTATATCTTTTAGATAAATTAATCTTAAAGAAGATGAAGGAAGATAATATTAAAGGATATGTTTTAAATGTAGGTAGTATTGCTGGTATTTTAAGATGTGGTCCTTATATGTCACAGTATTATGCAACTAAATCATATGTAGTTTCATTAACATTAGGTATTAGAAGAGAGCTTATGGAAGAAAAAGCAGGTATTTATATTGGCTGCTTATGCCCAGGACCTGTCAATACAGAATTTAATAAGGTGGCAGATGTTAAATTTGCCTTAAAGGGTATATCGCCTGAAAAATGTGCTAAATATGCTTTAAAGAAGATGTTTAAGAAGAAGGCTGTAATTGTTCCTTCTGCATCTATAAGATTTATATTATTCTTTAGAAGATATTTAACAATTAATGCTTTATCTAGAATGGTATCAAAACAACAAAAAAGAAAAATATATGAATAAGGGGGTATTTTTATGAGTGAAGTTAAATATGCAATTAGATATTTTTCAAGAGAAGGTAGTACAAGAAAGCTAGCAGAGGCTATTGCTGAGGAGCTTGGTATTATTGCATATGATGTTAATGAGCCATTAATCGATCCTGTAGATGTTTTATTCTTAGGTGGAGCAGTTTATAAAAATGATTTAGATATTGAATTTAGAACATTCATTGAAACATTAGATGCAGGATTAATTAAGGAGGCAGTAGTATTTTCAATTTCGTCAGGTAAAAGAATGCCTTATGATGTAATTAAGGTTATCCTAGATGAAATGGGAATCCAATTAAATCCTAAAACATATTTTTGTAAGGGTAAAACATTATTTGGAAATGGTGGACACCCAGATATTGACGATTTAAAGGCTGTTAAGATTTTTGCAAGAGGTATTGCAAGAGAAAAGGAAGAATAATGGGACTTTTTAAGCATAATAAAAAAGAAACAGAAACATACGATAAGGAAAATCTTGTTCCGGTTATTCATGCGTCCATATGCACTGGTGAAATGGTTGTAGGCTTTAAGGATAAAAGAGATGGAAAATTCACTGAAATGATGCTGATACAATCTCCTGAAGACCTAGAAAAATTCAAAAAGGCCTACAATATTACAGAAGATATAAAAAAAGAGTATTAAAGTGTTTAATAAAGGACAACTTTCTAGTATAATATAATAAACAACGAAACATAAACTAAATAGAATGGAGGTGTGGGAAATGATAACAGAAAATTTCGTGATTGATGTTTTCAAGGATGCCGATGAAGATGCAGTTATTTCAATTTTATCAAACGACGAGGTGAAGAATAACTACATTTGTTATGACCTTGACTATGATGGTCTTAGAAAGAAGTTCAAGCAATTGAAGCTTGATTCAAAAATTAAGATTCATTATGCAAGAGCAGTTTTTAAGGATAGCAAGGTAATAGCAATTGTAAATGATGTACACATGGAAAAGGATAAAATTGAAATTGAAATAGCAGTATTACCTGAATTTCAAAAGAGTGACATTATTGCAGAAATCCTTAATGCAGTAACTGATGAGCTTATGAATAAGAAGGGATTCTCAGAGGTTCTTACATACTGTTTCTCTAGCTACAAGGAATTAAGAGAAGCTTTAGAAAAGGCTAATTACTCTAAACTAGATAAGGAAGAAACATTTATGTATAGAGGAAACGATGTAAAATGTCTATTCTATTTAAATAAAAGATAACTGATAAAGCACCTTGAGGTGCTTTTTTCTTTGTTTATTGCGTTAGTTGTAGAATGTATGTTAAAATATTAAAAATATTTATATTTTTTAAGGAGGTGAACTATATGGGATATAACATTTATACGCAGGTTTGTGGACTTGCCATATCAATTGTTATATTAATTTTCTTTTTAACTCAGAAGAAGCTTAAGAGTAAAAATGAAAGAAATTTTAAATTGATTCTATATGGTTCACTATTATTATTTATTTCTGATATTGTTTCAACAATCTTGATTTATGAAAAGCCAGATAACTTATTTACAATGATTATTTCTAAGGCTTATTTAGTAATTATTGTAGGTATTTTATATTTGACATTAATTTATGTATCTGGTGCTACATTCCCTAAAAAAGCATATAAAATAATTGAAATATTATCATTTGCATTTTTATCTATCGCAGCTGTTATAATATCTATTTTAGAATTAAGAATAGTAAGCGCAGCTGACTATATTTATACAGAAGGACCCGCCGCGATTTTTAGCTATGTGAATGCTATTTGTATTGTAATATTAATATCAGTTTTAGCTATTGTTTTTAGAGAAAAGATGAATAGAGATAGATCTAGAATTATTATTCTATGGATGGCTATTTGGGTAATATTCGCAGCTATACAGGTTTTCTTCCCTAAGGTATTAATTGTAAGCTTCGCAGTAAGTATTGGTTTAATAACTATTTTTATTAAATTTGAGGATTTAGAAGGAGAAATAGATAAGCAAACAGGCTTATTTAATTTCTATTCTTATTTAAATTATGTGGCTGATTTAAAGAGATTAGGTAAAAAGGCTGGATTAGTTTATTTAAGACCTATGGATTCTATATTATTAATTGATGATAAGACTGCAGAAACTGGAAGAAGACAGCTAAATGCTAGATTAGAAAAGCTAAAGGATGTTATATCATTTACATATGAAAATAGATATCTATTAGTATTTGATGACGGAAATCAAATGAAGGTAACTAAGCTTTTATTAAAGGCAAGAAGGGATATTTATTTTGCAGGTAAGTATTATGAATCATTCTATTTTGATGATGTCACTAAATTAAATGATCAAAATGATATTAATTCAATTATTTCATATTCTAAGGAAAAGCTTAAAAATGAAAATAAGCCAATGCATATCATTACTGATGAAATGATGAAGGATTATTATTCTATTGGTATTGTTGAAAAGCTTATTGATGATTGTATTGCTAGTGATAGAGTATTAGTTTATTTACAGCCTATTTATTCTACTAAGGAAAAGAGATTTGTTAGTGCAGAAGCACTATGTAGATTACTAGATGAAAATGGTAATATAATTCCACCTTCAAGCTTCATTTCTATAGCTGAAAAGAATGGTATGATAAATAAGCTTGATGAAATTGTATTTGATAAGGTATGTAAATTTATAGCTAAGAATGATATGGATGAATTAGGTATAAAATATATTGAAACTAATTTAAGTGTAGTTCAATTATCTGATTATGAATTAGCTGATAAATATTTAGAAATTATAGAAAGAAATAAGATTGATACTAAATATATTAATCTTGAAATTACTGAAACAGCGGGTATTGAGCAAATTAATTCATTAATGGATAATTTACAGATGCTAAAATCAAATGGTATTTCATTATCTTTAGATGATTATGGAACTGGCTATTCTAATTTAAATTATGTTGTTTCTATGCCTGTTCAAATTATTAAATTTGATAAGAAGATGACTGATGAATATTTTGCTGGTTCTAAGGCGAAATTTGTTATGGATTATTCAATTAGAATGTTTAAGGCAATGGATTTAAAGATTGTAAGTGAGGGTGTTGAAACTAAGCTACAATTAGATTCATTAGTTGAATTAGGGGTTGATTATATCCAAGGATATTATTTTTCAAAGCCACTTCCTATGGATGAATTTATTGAATTTATAAAGAGTAAGAAGAATGAAGAAGTATAGGTAATAAAATTTATCTATACTTTTTCTTTTTCCTTTGTTATAATTACTTGGATGTATTTTTGGAGGTAAATATGAAAATTGCTAATTATAAGGGATTAAATATTGGAAGAGCTGGATATGTTCCAGTAACTAAAGAAGAGGTAGATAAGGAGATTAATGCTTTATTACAAAGTAAGATTTTCACAGTAGAGAAGGAAGGAAAGTCTTCTTTAGGTAATATAGTTACTATAGATTTTGAAGGATTCCTAGATGGTGTTCCATTTGAAGGTGGAAAGGGAGAAAAGTATGATTTAGAATTAGGCTCTAATTCTTTTATCCCTGGCTTTGAGGATGCTTTAGTTGGATATGAAAAGGGTGCTAATGTTGATGTTAATGTTACATTCCCAGAAGAATATCATGAAAAGAGCTTAGCTGGTAAGCCAGTTGTATTTAAGTGCTTTATTCACGCTGTAAAGGAAAAGAAGGAAGCTGTACTTGATGATAATTTAGCTAAGGAATTTGGTATTCCTACTGCTCAAGAATTATTAGTTGAGCTTGAGCGTCAAATGAATTTAAAGAAAAAGAATGAAGCTGATAATGAATATTTAGAAAAGCTTGTTAAGAAAATTTTAGTTGATTCAGAAGTTGAAACACCAGAGGATGATGTTAAGGCTAGAATTGATGAGATGGTTGGCTATTACGAAAATAATATTGCTCAATATGGTATGGACTTTGATAGCTATTTAAAGATGGCTAATAAGACATTAGAGCAATTTAGAGATGAATTAACTGATGAGGCTATTGAATCAGTTAAGGGTGATGTATTATTCAATGAAATAGCTAAGTTAGAAAATATTGCTGTTTCTGATGAAGAGCTAGATAAGGAAATTCAATTATATAAGAATTATTATCGTATGGATGATGAAACATTTGAAAGCTTTAAAAAAGAAAAATCAAATGATGTTAAGAATGAAATTTTAAGAAGAAAGACTGCAAATATCCTACTTGATAACAACAATTAGTATAATAAATAACCCATTTTAAATGATGGTAGTTTCTTTCTTAATAACATATGTTATTATTGGGATGCTTTTATATTTATTTATAATTGTATCTTGAAAAAAATATGATATAATGTTAAAGGATAAATTTTTGGGAGATATAAATTTATGAGATTTGGTGTATTAACATCTGGTGGAGACGCTCCTGGAATGAATGCCACAATACGTGCGGTTGTAAGAGCAGGTATTGCAAATGGTGATCAAGTTTTTGGTATCTATGATGGCTATAGAGGTCTAGTAGAAGGAAAAATTGTAGAATTCTCTAGAAAAGACGTTTCCGAAATTTTAAACAAGGGTGGTACTATCTTAGGTACTGCAAGATTACCTGAATTCAAATATGAGCAGGTAAGAGCCTTAGCTGTAAAGCAATTAATTAAACATGATATTGAAGCACTTATTTGTATTGGTGGAGATGGAACCTATACTGGTGCTTTAAGACTTCACGAAATGGGTATTAAGACTATTGGTATCCCTGGTACAATCGATAATGATATAGCATCAACAGATTTTACTATTGGATTCTCAACAGCTTTAAATACTGCATGTGAGGCAATAGATAAACTAAGAGATACATCATCATCTCACCAAAGATGCTCTATAATTGAGGTTATGGGTCGTCATTGTGGAGATCTTGCATTGTATTCTGGTATTTGTTGTGGAGCAGAATATATCATAACAAATGAGACAGGCTTAGATAAGGATGATTTATTAGCTAAGTTAAAGGTTAACAGATTAGCTGGTAGAAAGCATGCCATTGTTGTTATTTCTGAAAACATGACAGATGTATATCAATTAGCTAAAGAAGTAGAAACTTATTCAGGATATGAATGTAGAGCTACTGTTTTAGGATATGTTCAAAGAGGTGGTGCTCCTACCCCTGAGGACAGATTGCTTGCCGCTAGATTAGGTAAGTATTCAGTTGACCTTCTACACGAGGGTGTAACAGGAGTAGCAGTTGGTGTTAAGAAAAATGAGCTCCGCTATACACCAATTGAAGAAGCATTGGCTATGGAAAATGAGCCTAATGAGGAGCTTCATAAATTAGTATTAAAAATTTCTTAAAAAAGGGGAGAGTTGAAGAAATGAAAAAGACAAAGGTAGTTTGTACAATTGGTCCAGCTTCAGAGCAAAAGGACTGTTTAGAGAAGTTAATTGGTACAGCAAGAATGAACGTTATGCGTATGAATTTTTCTCATGGTGATTATGATGAGCAAGGATTCAGAATTAAGAATGTTAAGGCTTTAAATGCTGAAAAGGGTTGGTTCACAGGTATGGCTCTTGATACTAAGGGTCCT
>JAEEGH010020009.1_pt1 | contig 13973 bp, 10 predicted proteins | sample 9134181 | NCBI WGS metagenome assembly JAEEGH01 (sample SAMN16246544, study PRJNA631951) | gut metagenome | biome: gut microbiome; feature: rumen; material: DP-attached | host: Bos | place: Iran: Karaj | collected 2018-10
ATCGACCGAAGCCTCATCCTGCTTTGGCTCGAAGGCATCAGTTACGACGAAATCGGGGCCATCATCGGCATCACACCGAACAATGTAGGCGTCAGATTAGGGCGCATCAAGGAAAAACTGGTGAAAATGTCAAAAAACGAATGAAAGGGAATCATCATGGAAAATCAAGAAAACAACAATCTCTCCGAACTGGACCAACTGAAGGCCCAATACGAAACGCTGAAACAGCAGTTCGACCAACAGGAAATCGTCAATGACAGGCTGATGAAGTCGTCTATCAAACGCAACGTGGATTTCTACATGCGCTACCGCTGGAAACAATTCATACTTTATCCGCTGGCAATTCTCGCTGGGCTGCTGATTACTAAATGGGAATTTGGCAACAACCTCTCGTTGAGGCTGTTTTGGATAGCCTACTGTTTGGTGGGGTTTGCCGTCGAGATTTGGATGCTGAGAAAACTGCATGTCAAAACCATAGAGAATGACGACTTGCTGACGCTTTCCAACCAAGCCCGAGGCTTCAAGTTGTTCTACACGTTATTTACAATCCTAAGTGCTGTTTCCATGTTAATCCTGTCTGTGGGCTTGTTTGCTCATGCCGGATACAATCACTTTCCGAGCTTTGGCAGATTCATCGCTGTGCTTTGTGTTACGCTGGTGTTTTTTGTGGTATTTGGAGTGATTGGATTTCGCCATGTGACAAGGCCTTGTGACGAGATTATCCGTCAGATAGAAGCCTCTGGGACTACAGAAAACAAGAAAACCGGCTTCGACAAAAAGCAAAAGTGCTTCTGTGTCGTCATGTTTGTCGCTTTCCTCTGCCTTGATGTTTGGGCTTACATGATTGTGGCTTCGCATCTGAAACTGCCTCCGATGTGGCGGCAAGTGACTTACACGCGGACTGATGACAGCCTACCCGTGGACGACGATCTTTCGATTTGGGAGGTCTTTACCGACACGCTCGTCTCCGCCGAGGATGTCCTCGCCTTGACCAAACTATGGCAAGAAGACCCTTCTCTCGTGGTCGCGAAAGGCGTGGACGACGATGGGCAGACTGTGAACCTCTACGCGCTGAAGATGGCCTCGCCCGAAGGTCCCCTCATCAGCTCAAAACGCATTGGCGGAAAGCCCGTTGTGAAACAAATCACGGTGCGAGAGCCTAAAGTTGACCATGGCAAGGAAACCATCCCAGTGGTGTTCTTCATGACTCCAGAAGCGAAACAACTTTGGAGCGAACAATTCGACCCGAACGAGGAAATGAAGTCGATTGACATTGCCCTCGTCGTTGATGGTGTGGTGTACCAAAAGATAAACTTCACTTCCATACAAAATGTTACCCCTAATGCGTTCTACATCATGAGGGAATGGTCGTCGAAGGAGGAATTGGAGGCGTTCTGCGAGCGTTTGATTCGCCAGTGATACGGCGTCGCTTCGCGTCATTGCGAGGAGGAACGACGAAGCAATCCAGAAAACAAACAGACTTAGAGTCTGGATTGCTTCGTTCCTCGCAATGACGTACCCGCAGAAAAAAAACGAAAAAAATCAACTTTTTTCTTGACAGTATTCAAAAAAGCTGTACTTTTGCAGTGTTCTAATAAACTAATACACTAATGCTAAAAAGTACAACATGCGGATTGTCAAGCAAATGCGGAAACAAGCAATTATTTTCGTCGGGATGTAACAAATGCAGGCTTTCTGCGTATTACCTTTGGCAAAAGTGTTATTCAGGCACACCTATTAATAAATAAGGCGATGATTCGATTGGAAAAAATAAACAAGACTTACTTTGGCGCACAGCCCCTGCATGTGCTGAAAGGCATTGATTTGGAGGTGGCAGAGGGGGAGATGGTCAGCATCATGGGGGCCTCAGGCTCGGGGAAATCGACCATGCTCAATATTTTGGGCATCCTCGACAACTACGACTCGGGCAACTATTACCTCAACGGCAGGTTGGTGAAAGACCTCAGCGAAAACGAGGCCGCCGACGTGCGCAACCGGACCATCGGCTTCATCTTCCAGTCGTTCAACCTTATCCCGTTCAAGACGGCGATGGAGAACGTGGCCTTGCCCTTGTATTACCAAAACGTGAACCGCAAGAAGCGAAACCAAATCGCTATGGAGTACTTGGAACGCTTTGGCCTGAAGGAATGGGCCGACCACTACCCTAACGAACTCTCCGGCGGACAAAAGCAGCGCGTTTCGATGGCCCGCGCCTTGGTGACCCAGCCGAAGGTCATCCTCGCCGATGAGCCTACAGGTGCTTTGGACAGCAAAACCTCCGCTGAGGTGATGCAAATCCTCCGCGAAGTAAACCAAACGGGCATCACCATGGTCATCGTCACACACGAAAGAGGCATTGCCCTGAGAACCAATAAAATCATCCACCTGAAGGATGGCATCATCGAGAACATCGAAACCAATAATCCTGATAGCATCGACTTCAATAAGGAAATCAAGTAAATGAGAAAATCAAGTATATATAATGGAGGCGAGACTTTGTTTGGCTTTAAACTGTCAGCAGTCAGCTTTCAGCCTCGGTACAACCAAGCTGATAGCTTACGGCTGATGGCTGACAGCTACCGAAATGCAGTGTCAAAGAAATATTAAGTAATTACTATCATGGACTTCTGGCGCGAAATATTCATGGCCTTGAGTCGCAACAAACTGAGGACTTTCCTCACGGGATTCGCCATTTCGTGGGGTATCTTCATTCTCATTGTGCTGCTCGCCGCCGGCAACGGCCTCATGAACGGCGTCAGTGAAGAGTTCAGCGACCAGTCCACCAACGTCTATATGATTTATGGCGGCGAGACCTCAATACCTTTCAAAGGACATGGTACCAATCGTTCCATCATGTTCACGGACAAGGATATACGCTTCTTGGAAACCGAGGTGAAAGAGGTGGATCAAGTGTCGCCGCGCATTTATCAAAGTGGTTTTGCCAACTTCGGCGACAAGTCGGGCAGCATTTTCGTGCAAGGTGTAAGGCCTGTTTTCAAGGATATCGACAATGTCAAAATGCTCGAAGGCCGCTTCATCAGCGAATTGGACGAGAAAAGCAGCGAGAAGTTCATCGTCATCGACGACAACCTGAGCAAAAAACTTTTTGACGACGGAGTTTCCCCGCTCGGACAGTTTGTCATCGTCAATGGCATTGCCTATAAAGTGGTCGGCGTTTGCGAAAGCGAGGGTCGTTCTGATGGCGGCAACGGCTATGTGCCTTTCTCTACCATGAAGAAAATCACGCGGCAGAGCCGGTATTGGATGCTGCATTTCACCGTCAAAGGCTTGGAAACCAAGGAGGACAACGAGATGTTTACCGAGTATCTGCGCACCCAACTGGCACGTTTTCATGAATTTGACCCCGACGACACCTCTGCTGTTTACATCCGCAGCAGGCAAGAGGAATACCTGCAAACCATGAAGATTTTCAACACAATACAACTCTTCATCTGGATTATCGGCTTCGCCATGCTCATATCGGGCATCGTGGGCGTGAGCAACATCATGCGCATCACCGTGAAGGAGCGTACCAACGAAATCGGTATCCGTAAGGCTCTTGGCGCCAAGTCGCGCTCGATTTTGGCCTCCATCGTCACAGAATCCTTGATTATCACCACGATTTTCGGCTACATCGGGATGTGGCTCGGCATGGTGGTGGCCGAAGTCAGCGGAAATATTTTGACCAAGGTCCAGGAAGGCAAGGAAATCTCCTTGAACATCGTCCCAAGCATTGACATCCGTATCGTGCTGATGGCCACTGGCTTGCTCATCGTCTGCGGCGTGTTGGCAGGTTTCTTCCCTGCACGCAACGCCGTGAAAATCAAACCTATTGAAGCAATGAATTACAGATAAAAACCACGCATCATGTTCGACTTTGACGGCATACACGAGATTTGGCAAACCATCACACGCAACAAGACCCGCAGTCTGTTGACGGCCTTCGGCGTGTTTTGGGGCATTTTCCTCCTTGTCGTCCTCACTTCGACAGGCAACGGCTTTGAGAAAGGATTGATGATGCAGGTGGAAGGCGTGACGCCCAACACGGTTTTCTTTTATACCAGCGTCACCAGCGAACCTTACAAAGGCTACCAAAAAGGTCGCTCGTGGTCGATGCAAATGGCTGATATTGAAGCTATCAGGGAGGCGTTTCCTTGTGTCAAAGCCATCTCGCCCGAAGCCAGCGTGTGGTCGAGCGAGGACAAGAACGTGGTCTATAATAGTCGCGGCGGCAGTTTCACGGTGAAAGGGGTGATGCCCGAGTACAACGAAATCGAGAAGTCGAAGATTATGAAGGGACGTTTCATCAACGACACCGACATCGCCACCAACCGCAAAGTGTGTCTTTTGGGCAAAAAAGTGTATGAAACCATGTTTGAGAAAGGCGAAAACCCGCTTGGTAAGATGGTGAAAGTCAACGGTATCTATTTCCAAGTGGTGGGTGTGGTGCGTTCCTACACCGAACACGTCAACATCAATGGCACCATCGACGAGTCGGTCATTTTGCCCTTCACCACCATGCAACAGGTCTTTGCCTTGGGCGACAAAATCGGTTTCTTCGCCTTTGTTGCCGACGACAACACGCCCATTTCGGACATCGAGGAGGAGGTCAAGCAACTCATCAAGCAGCGCCACGACATCGCGCCCACCGACAACGAGGCCATCGAATCTTTCAACCTTTCGGAAATCTTCAAGGCTTTTAAGGGCTTGTTCTTCGGCATCCACATCTTGATTTGGATTGTGGGCTTGGGCACTTTGATGTCGGGCGTCATCGGTGTGAGCAATATCATGCTCGTGACCGTGAAAGAGCGCACCCGCGAAATCGGGGTCAGGCGCGCCATCGGGGCCAAGCCCAAGGATATTATTGGTCAAGTGCTGTCGGAAAGTCTGTTGCTCACTACTTTGGCGGGTTTGGTGGGACTTTGCATCGGTGTGGGCATCATGGCGATTGTGGCCACCATTGTAGCCAACAATCCGAGTGAAGACATGATGTTCCAAGACCCGAACCTCGGTTTCGGAGCCGCCGTGGCTGCCACTATTATTGTCATCATTTCTGGACTCCTTGCCGGCGTGTTGCCTGCTTGGAGAGCCATACAAATCAAGGCTATTGATGCTATTAGGGAGGAATGAGTTATGAATAAGAACTACGAATTGCACGAATTAAGCGAATGTTTCCGCATGAATTTGGCAGCCAAGGCTGCGAATGCATACGAATATTCGTACCCGTTCACGACGAAGTCGCAAAATTCAATTCGTAGAAAATTTGTTCCATTCGTGAAATTCGTAGTTAGATATTGACAATCAAATAATTAAAATACCATGAAGAAGTTTTTCAAAATCCTGTTTTTCATCTTGTTAGGCGTAGGAGTCATCTGGACTTTCGTCTATCTCTACAAGAAATCGAAGCCGCAGGAGGTCGTTTACGAAATCGAAGTGGCCAAAATCGACACGGTTCAAAAAACCACAGTCGTGACGGGACAAATTGACCCGCGCGATGAGGTGGCCATGAAGCCCCAAGTGTCGGGCATCATTTCAGAAATCCTGAAAGAACCTGGTCAGCCAGTGCAGCAAGGCGAGGTCATCGCCATCGTGAAGGTTATCCCCGACGTGAGCAACCTCTCCGCTGCCGAATCGCAGGTGCGCGTGGCCAAGATGAACCTCGATAATGTGGAAAAAACCTACCAGCGTCAGCAGAATTTGAAGGCTAAAGGCTTGATTTCCACCGAGGAATTTGAGAAGTCGCAACTCGAATACCAACAGGCGAAAGAAAGCTACAGCAATGCCCAAGACCAACTCAACATCATCAAGGAAGGTATCTCAAAGAGCACGGCAGGCTATAGCAACACCATGATTAAGGCGACCATCTCCGGCATGATTCTCGACATCCCCGTGAAGGTCGGCAACTCGGTCATCAATTCCAACACCTTCAACGACGGCACTACCATCGCGACCATCGCCAATATGAAAGACATGATTTTCAAGGGCAAACTCGACGAGACCGAGGTGGGCAAAATCCACGAGGGCATGCCCATGACCTTGACCATCGGGGCCATGAACGACCGTAAGTTTGACGCTGTTTTGGAGTACATCGCGCCCAAAGGTACACAGGAGAGCGGTGCCGTCTTCTTCGAAATGAAAGCCCGCGCCATCCTGCCCGATGATGTCTTCGTCCGTGCCGGTTATTCTGCCAATGCTGAAATCGTCCTAGACAAGGCTTCAGGTGTTGTGACCGTGTCCGAAAGTTGCATCAGTTACGAGGATGGCGAACCATTTGTGTACCGTTGCATCAAAGAAGACACTCCGCAAGAATTTGAGAAACAAGCCGTTAAAGTTGGCCTTTCCGATGGCGTCAACATCGTCATCACCGAAGGGCTGCAAGTTGGCGACAAAATCCGTGGAATCGAAAAAACCGAAGAATAATGAAACGAGCACTTTTGATAATGCTGTTGGTTGCAACTGTCTTTACCGCCCAAGCCCAAAAAGTCTGGACGCTTGACGAATGCATCAATTACGCCCTTGAGCACAATTTAGATATTCGCAAAACCCAATTGGCAAGACAACAGGCTGATTACCAATATAAAGTAAGCAAAAACGCATGGCTTCCCACGCTGAATGCCAATGCGGGTGAATACCTCGGTTTTGGCCAGTCGCCTTCCTACACAGGTGTTTACGTGTCCGACAATTCCTCTTCGGCCTCGTTCGGTGCCAGTCTCTCTTTACCGCTGTTTCAGGGATTGAACCTCTACAACACCGCCAAAGCCGATGCTCTGAACCTGCAAGCCACTGAGCAAGACCAGAGAGCCGCTCAACTCAACCTGAAACTCAACGTGATGGCCTTTTACATGCAGGTGCTTTATGGCAAGGAGCAGGTGGAAATCGCCCGCCGGCAAGTGGAACTTTCCGCCGAGCAATTGGAAAAGACCCGACAGCTTTTTGAAAGCGGTCGCATTGCCGAAGCTGATGTCTATGAAAGCCAAGCCCAACTCGCCTCCGACCAAGCCACCCTCACCCAGGCTGAGACTGATTTGGCATTGAGTACACTCACCTTGACACAAGTCCTTGAAATCGAATATGATGAAAATTTTGAGGTGAGCGAACCTGATGCCTTCTTTGCCGGTCAGGAGCAGGAAATCGGCACACCGCAAGCCACTATCACCACGGCTTTGCAGAACCAGCCTGCAATGGAAGCCGCTCGTCTGCGCGTACAAAAGAGTCATTATGATTTGAAGGCCACCAAATCGGCGTGGTATCCCTCGTTGGATTTCTATGCTGGTTATTCCAACGGACTTTACCATTATTTCGGCGATAACTACCCAAACACGCCTGTTAACGAGCAACTGAAACGTAACAGCAGGGCGCAACTCGGTGTTTCACTCAATATCCCGATTTTCAACGGAATGAAGACAAAATACCGCGTGAAAATGTCGGAGTTGTCCATCGCCGACCAGCAGCTTGACCTTGAAAACACGGAGAAAACTTTGCGCAAGGAAATCCAACAAGCTTACGGCAACGCCAAGGCCGCACAGCAAAAGATGGCCGCCATGGAAAACAGTTTGGAAGCCTCGCGCATCGCCTATGATTACGCCAAAGCCGGCTATGACATGGGCAAAAAGACCCTTTTGGAACTGAACGAGAGCAAACTCCGCTTCCATAAGGCCGAATCTGACTTGCTGCAAGCACGTTACGAGTACCTGTACCGTTGCAAAATCATTGAGTATTATAAAGCTGAGAAATAATCTAAAACTTTGGTGGATTGCAAGTTAAACGGAACAAAGACAAAAATAAAACTAAAAAATTAGTTTCAAATATACGAAAAGTAAAAAACTGTAGTTAATACCTTGTAAAATCACTTTATCATGAAAAAACTTACATTCTTTATCGCTTTGATGGCCATTGCGTCAATGGCTTTTGCCCAAAACAAGGTGACAGGCACCATCGTCGAGGAAGCCAACGGCAAGGGCATTCCTTTTGTCAATGTGGGTCTCTTTAGGCAGGCCGACAGCGTCTTTGTGAGCGGTGCAGCCTCTGACGACAAAGGTAAATTTGAACTTTTGGCTCCCAACGGCGACTATCGCCTGCAAGTGTCGGCCATTGGTTTCCAGACCTTTGAGCAGATGCTAACGGTGAAAGGCAACCAAGACCTCGGCCAACTGAAACTTTCGGAAGGCTCCACCAAACTCAACGAGGTGGTCATCTCTGAAAAACGGCCTTTGTTTGCAGTTGAGGGCGAAAAGACCATGTATAACGTAGCCGAAGACCCCAGCATCCAGACAGGTACGCTGTCCGATGCCTTGCAGAATGCCCCTGGCGTGGAGGTCGACGTGGAGGGTAACATTTCCTTGCGCGGCACTTCAAGCGTGGAGGTATGGATCAACGACAAACCCTCGCACATGACCGCCGAAAACCTGAAAACCTACATCCAGACTCTGCCTGCCAATAGCCTTGACCGCGTGGAGGTCATCACCAACCCCTCGGCGCGCTACGGTTCCAAGGCCGACGGTATCATCAACATCGTCACCAACGCCAAAATCCAAAAGAACGAGTTCTTCAGCTTTGGCGTGAATGCCTCAACGCAGCCTTACATTGGTCCTTGGATGTCTTACGTCTGGTCGAACGACAAGCTGACCATCAATGCCTATATCAACGGTGGCTATTCCAACTGGAAAGGTTACAATAGAGTGGAGCAATCCCTGTTCACCGATGAAGGGCTCCTGGTTAGCCACGAAATTGATTCCTCGAACAATTCCAGCAAGAACTTTAACACAGGCGGTTACTTTAGTCTTGATTATGAGATAGACACGTCCAACAGTTTGAATCTTTGGGTCAGCTGCTGGCCGAGTTGGGGCAACACTACCAACTTCAGCATGACAGGGCGAGAGGAATTCTTGCCCAATCCCCTGCTCACTGACTATATCGAGAGTTCTAATGCATACGACCGAAGCTTCTTTGCCAACGGAGGCCTGTATTACATGCACAAGTTCGACAATAAAGGCCACAACCTCTCGGTCAGTGTTAACGGCATGGGCTGGGGAGATGGCAACGGTGGCAATATAGAGCGTAGGTTTACCAACCCAATAGAATACACCCACCTGTATCGTCAGGAAAACAGCTACAGCGCCACGGGCGCGGAAGGGGAAGTCGTATACAACCGTCCCTATTCTGAAAACGGCGAAATTTCAGTGGGTTACACTGTGGATTTTGACCTTGAGAAGCAATATCTTAAGACCGACTCGCTCGTTGGAGAAGACTGGATGAACGATGTTTACCGGTCCTACAAGGCCAACTTCGTCAACCTGAACAACGAGGCTTTCATCACCTTGCAGCACAAGTTTGGTGGGTTCACCGTGAAGCCGGGTGTTCGTTTCGTTAGCGAGTTGGTCAACGGCGAATATCCTTATACTTTCCCCAACGACACCACCAATTATAATTTCTCGAAGCACTTCTTCAGTGTCAGACCTTCGTTACATTTGTCTTATCGCACCGAGTCGATGCACAACTTCAAGTTGAGCTACACGATGCGTATCGCTTCACCCAGTGCAGATCAGTTGAGCATGTTCCCCTTGTATCACATGGACAACTACAGCACCGGCAATCCTGACTTGGAGCGAGTCTACACCCATTCCGTTGAGGCTGGCTGGACAAAATATTGGAACAGTTTCGGTTCTATCGGTCTGTCGGCTTATTATCGCGGCAAGACCAATGAAGTCAACACCATTCAACTCTCTGAATATCATTGGCTTTACGACCGCGTGGTGAAGTATTCCTATCCTGTCAATGTGGGAAAGAGCTATACCACTGGCTTGGAGTATAATATGATGTACCGTCCGAGCGGCTTCTTCAACCTGCGTTTCTACGCTAACCTATACGATTCTTACATTTATACCGTATATGACGAGCAACCCTACGAGTTTGACAAGTGGTCGTACAGCTTCCGACTGAACATGTGGGCCAAGCTGTGGAACAAATTGGAAGTGACGGCCTCGGGCTACTATAGTTCGCCGACGCAATCTTTGTTCAGCGAACGCCATGCCCGCTATGGCATCAATGCTGGCCTTCGCGCCGACTTCTTCGACCGTAAGTTGTCGGTGTATGTCAACGCCAACGACATCTTCAATTGGAACAGCTTCGGGCAGGACAACTACAGCCCGAATGTGCAGTCCAACTCCAATTACAAGTACAACAGCCGCAGCATCGCCGTCGGCCTGACCTTCCGTTTCGGCAAAATGGAACTGGAGCAAATGGCTCGCCAAGGTGAAGGAGAGTCTGGCAGCGCACCTCAGGGGATGGGGGGGATGTAAGCAATAGGCAATTACGTGCTGTTTGCCATGAGGTACCATGGACTTGAAATAGTGACTTTGTGAGCTATGCCAGTCATTTTTTTGACCGATAGTTATTTTTTAGTCGGATTTAGTCAATTTTAGTCGGATTTAGTCAATTTTAGTCGGATTTGGCTGTGTCTCGTACCATGACAATCCTTTCAAAGAGATAGTGCCTTCGTCTTTTAGTTCTTTCAGGATATTACCCAGTAATCGGAGATTTTGCTCTTTGGTCTTATTGCTAGGCAAAGCCACTTTCAGATATTCATAAATGCCATCGCGCATAGTACCTTCTTTACCAGCGTTCTGAATAAACTGTAGAGTCATCTGTTTTAGCTTGGAACGCTCTAATCCACTAACACGAGTGTATTCTGGCAATTGATGAGTCATTTTGGCAACGTCCAATGAAATTTGGCAATCAGGATATTCTCCCTCTATAAGCCCTTTCTCCATCAGTTCTTTAGCGATGTCTCTGTTGATTTGATGACCTTTTTGCACTGCATCAAGGGCTATACATTCTTGTAGTGTTAGCGTCTTGTTCTCTTTCAGAATCTTGGTGTACTTTTCGTTGATGACATTGCCGTAAAGTCTCACACCGACCACCTTGTTCACTGCATCTATTTCATAGTCGGGCATAGGGAAATGACGTCGCCATTGTTCATCAAAGATTTTCTTAATACCACGACTTACGGTGTCAATCATGTTGAAGTTCACCATGGCCTTACACAGACATTCGTTCCTGAAATGTCGCTGAGGACCACGTATGGCCAAAGCCTTCTGCAACGTGCCCGGGATAAAGCTGCCGCCATTTTCATAATACAAATAACCCGGATTTTCCACAAAGTTGATGCGTTCTTGAAGGGTATAGTCTTGATGGGCGATGGCATTGTGCAAAACCTCACGGATGCTGTAGTCATCATATTGTTTCATGGTGTCCGGGAACAAAGTTCCACCTGGTAATTCTCGCATAGTCAGATTTCTGATCTTTCCCAGTATCTCATCGACAGTCAGAATGAATGGGACTGTGAAATGCTCATAATCGACCACATCTTCCTTTATATCACGTAGCGTCCATGTCACTTCCACCACAGCGGGTCTCAGTTTGAACACTGCCGTTGGCTTGCCCAGTAGGATAATTGCAGCACGCGTCAGCTTACCATCAATCATCACGCCACTGTTGCTCAGCAATTCCTCCACCGTCCAGCCATCTATCTCGTTGGCTGGAATCTTGGAATGTACTTTCTTGTACATCACACGAGCTTTGGCCACAGCCAATTCATCCAAATCCGACAACGAGGCATTTGCCACGATTTCTGCCGACCAGTCTTCGGGAGCAAAGAGTTGTTCCTCCAGAATAGCATTCAGATGCTCTGGAGTCATCTCTATTAGCGAATCATCCAAACGCTGCCAGGCTTTGTTATGGGCATACACTGGTTGTCTATTTTGGTGTCGTGGCACATGGACGACCCACACAGTCTTGTTGGTGTCAGACGTGACAAACTCCTCCACAAGCAATCCCTCTGACGGCAGATTGGTGCATTGGCTGATCAGTCGAAGCCGAGCCTTCTGAACGTCGTAGTTGTACGTATCCGTACCCACAATCTTCAGCGTCTTGTCCTCCACGCCAACCACCAGATGACCACCCTACATGTTGGCCAAAGCCGAAACGTAGGAGATGACATCCTCCTTCTCATGCCCATTGAAGTCGTTCTTTAGGTTCTTGAACTCTTTCCACTCGCAAGCCTGGTCTTCCTTGGGATATTGCTTGATGAGATATTGCTGCACTTCTTGTTCTGTCATATCTCTTGTTTATTTCTTTGTTTGTCTTGTTAATCTTGTTTGTACTAGAATCCTTGCTATCAGCGTATTACATCAAAACCCTTGTTAATCCGCCAAAATTCTCTTGTTAATCCGAATCGATTTTACATCATCTACTCCTCTTATAAAGTTACTCATTTCTTTACGCATCTTACACCATCTTTATCTTTCTTACAATTCTCCCATGATGCTATAGCTGTCACAATTCTTTTGCAAAGATATTCTTTTTTCTTTTCGGCTCCATACAATTCGCTTACAAAACTCCATATTAAAACTACCCATCTTATACCTTAATATTAGGCAGCAACTAAGTAAGTGTTAAGTTGAAGGTATAAGACGGCTTATATGGTTTTTTTGGTCTAAAATCAGCTGCCTTTAACCCCAAATGTGTCTCATGGCATGGTCGGAATGTAGAATTTCACCCCAAAAATCCCCGAATTTCACCCCAAATAACCGATTTTCGCCACATTTCGCCCGTTTTGGACACATTTTCCACACGGCATAGCACGATGCTGTACTTTTGCGGCGTTTTAATGAACGCGAGTCGGCGTCTTGACAAGTTCAATGACCTAAGGGTTCCTGAGCCTGTCGAAGGACCCGACCCAAAAAAGTAACCTAAACGAAAACGAAATGAAAATAATCGGAACAGGAAGCGCAGTGCCGTCCCTCACGGTGACCAACGACGACTTGGCCACTTTTTTGGACACCAACGATGCGTGGATTACGACCCGGACGGGAATCCAAGCCCGCCACCTATTATCTAATGAAGATTTGTATGACTTGGCCGTCGATGCCGCCAACAAGGCTATCCAAGCCTCGGGGTTGCGTCCCGACCAGATAGATTTCCTCTTGGTCTCGAATGTGGCCAACCGCCACATCACCCCTGGACTGAGCTGCATCGTGCAGAAACGCATCGGCCTCAGCTGTGCCGGCCTTGACATCAACGTGGCTTGCGCTGGCTTCGTCAACGCGCTGATGCTCGCTGACAGCATGATTAAGGCAGGTCACGCCAAGAATATATTAATATTGTGTGCCGAGGAACCCACCAAGTACTGCAATTGGCATGAGAGAGATTGCAGCGTGTTGTTTGGCGACGGTGCTGGTGCCGTGGTGCTCACTGAAGGCACCGCCTTCAAAGACGTGAAACTCACCATGATTAGCGACCGCGATGTGCTGTACTACGAACGCGGCATGGAGACTACGCCTTTCGAACAGCACTATGTGAAGGGCCAGCCCTTGGTGATGAAAGGCAAGGAACTGTTCAAAACTGCTGTCACTGAATCGGCTAAGGATATTCAAAATGTGCTGGACTACAATCATTTGACCAGTGACGATATCGATTGGTTCCTGCTGCATCAGGCCAACAAGCGCATCATCGAAGGCATTCGCCACATCATCGGCGGGCCCGAGGAGAAATACCCGACCGTCATCGAGAAGTATGGCAACACTTCATCGGCCAGCATCCCGATTATGCTGGATGAGATGTTGAGAGACAACAAAATCAAAGCTGGTGACAAGATTATCATGAGCGCCTTTGGCGCGGGTTTCGTCTCTGCGGCTTGCCTTTGGGAGTGGGAGATTTAATTGAATGTGGAATGATGAATGCGGAATGATGAAATCGAAGATTCGACGTAGTCAATGTCGGAATGCGATTCAGGGCTTTGCCCCATTCAGCATTCAGCATTCCTAATTCAGCATTAAACGAATGAGCATAAATAGAATAAAAAGTTTTACAGATATGGATACTAATAGAAAAGTAGTAATAACCGGCATGGGTGCCGTTTCGCCGATTGGCAACGACCTGCCGACCATTTGGGATAACCTGATGAAGGGCTATTG
>JAEEGH010020012.1_pt1 | contig 13970 bp, 9 predicted proteins | sample 9134181 | NCBI WGS metagenome assembly JAEEGH01 (sample SAMN16246544, study PRJNA631951) | gut metagenome | biome: gut microbiome; feature: rumen; material: DP-attached | host: Bos | place: Iran: Karaj | collected 2018-10
TCCTTCCGTCGAACATGGTTACCACAAAGCCCTCTATGGTCAGGCCTGGATTGATCTCATGCTGGACAAGCCTGATGGTCTGAAGGAGTTTTCCAAGACCTTCCAGGGCGAAGAACTCCGGCTGGACCGGTATCATCACCGAATCGGCAGCGGTAAGGGCATTGATAGTGATGAGACCCAGGGAAGGGGAGCAGTCGATGATGATGTAGTCATAGTCGTCACGGATAGGCGCCAGCCGTTTTTTCAGGAATGACTCGCGGTTCTCTTCATCGATCATCTCGATTTCGGCTCCAACCAGGTTGATGTGGGAGGGAATCATCTGAAGGTCCGGTATCTCAGTCTGGATCAGGGCATCACGGACATCGATCTTGCCGATCATAACCTCATAGATGGTTCTCTTCTCGTCGTTGTCGGGAGAGAAATTGAGCCCGGAGGTTGTGTTCGCCTGCGGATCGGCATCTATGATCAGGACTTTCTTTTCGAGTACTGCCAGCGAAGCAGCAAGATTGATGGCGGTGGTGGTTTTCCCGACCCCGCCCTTCTGGTTGGCTATGGCTATGACTTTTCCCATGTCTGGATGATATTCAATCCTACAAATTTACGAAAAAAAAGTCGGTTATCAAACTGGGTCGACGTCCAGTGAGATGTGGCCGATATATTTCCTTTCCTTCTCAAAAACTTCCACTGTGTCGGCAAGGGTTATTTTGTTTCCTGTCAGGCTCTTGTCCTTTGGGAGGAGTAGCCTTATTATCCGTATGTTCTCCCTTGCGACCTTGTCAACGGCAGGGGAATACGGTCCGATTACCTTTACACCGGTTCCGAACCTGGAACCTTTCATTGCCGCAGCCAGTGCCCGGCTCATCAGCTCGACCCTGGAGAGATTGTAATCCTTTACCAGGATGTTGACTATCCTTGAATATGGGGGATAGCTGAAAAGCATTCTCTCAGTGAGCATGGAAGGGAGGGAAGATGTCCTCTGGGAATTGTCGAGGATGCTCTTGTAAACAGGATGGTCAGGCTGGGAAGTCTGGATTACGAACAGGCCCTTCTCGTTTCTCCTTCCGCATCTTCCCCGGAACTGTTCCAGGAGTTGAAGAGCATGCTCGTCAGCCCTGTAATCCTGCTGTCCGAGCAGGGAGTCCGCCTGCATCACAGCCACCAGTGAAAGGCCGCTGAAATCAAATCCCTTGGCAACCATCCTCGTTCCTATCAGGATGTCAATCCTTCCTTCTGAAAAATCCCGGATTACCTCTGTTTCCTGTTTACGTTTCCGTGCACTGTCGCTGTCAAGACGGGCTATCCTGGCAGCAGGGAACAGAGCCTTTGTCTCCTCTTCTATCTTCTGAGTGCCTGCTCCCAGTGGCTTGAGGTTTCCTCCGCATTTGTTGCAGGTTCCAGAATAATCCATAACCCTGCCGCAGTAATGGCAGACCATCTTGCCGGTTCCATCTTCCCGCTTGTGGAGATTCAGGGCGGCATTGCAGGAAGGGCATTTTGGTATGTCCCCGCATTCCTCGCACTGGAGCAGGGGAGAATAAGCCCTCCTTTCCCTTAGTATCGCCACCTGACCGCCCCTGCCAAGCGTTTCTTTAATCCTTTCGATTAGTTTTCGGGAAAAACTCCCGACCATTCCATTCTTCCTACGCTCGGCAATCGTGTCGATTATCTCTACTTCAGAATCCTCGGAATCATAATAACGTTTGTCAAGGCCGGCAAGGCCGAATCTACCTACAGAACAATTGAAGACCGACTCGAGTGACGGAGTGGCAGACCCAAGCACTATGTCGGCATTGAAGATCCGAGCCAACATTATGGCTGTCTCCCGTCCGTTGTATCGTGGAGCGGGATTGTCCTGCTTATAGGACTGGTCGTGTTCCTCGTCCACAATCACGAGACCAAGGGACCTGTGGGGTAGGAATATGGCACTGCGTGTGCCCAGGACAAGGTACTGACGGTCCCTTATGAACGAAGCGGCTTCGGCACGATTGGAAGCGGTTTCGGCAGAGTGGACCACCTTCAATTCCCCAGGGAAGAAAGTCCGGATCCTTTCCTCAAGCTGCCTGCTAAGGGCAATCTCCGGAACCATGAACAGCACGTTCCTGCCTTTGTCGATGGTCTCCCTTGCCAGTTTCAGGTAGATTTCCGTCTTTCCTGAACCGGTTACTCCCCGAAGGAGAGCGGGTTTGCCCTCTTTGAATATGTCCTTAATTCGTGAATATGTTTCCTTTTGGGCTTCGGACAGTCCCGGTGGTTCGACAGGCTCACCAACCGGTTGCTGAGCCTGTCGAAGCAGCCGAAAGGCCGGTCCACTACTTTCTGGACATCGACGGGGCAATGTCCTGGTCCAAAGTCTATTGCAACGGAAACCTCGTCACGGAGTGGCCCTACGGCTATGCCTCCTTCCGGGCCGACCTGACTCCTTTTCTGAAAGAGGGCGACAATGAGATCAAGATCACCCTGGACAACCCAGAAGAGTCCAGCCGCTGGTATCCCGGCGGAGGAATATACAGAAATGTCTGGCTGACAACGGCTTCCGCTGTCAGCGTGGACCATTGGGGGACCTATATGACCACCAAGGGGGATAAAGCCACACTGAGGGTCTGCCTACGGAACATAGGGGAGCCTGTCAAAGGGACCGTCCGTACGGAAATATATGAATATGACGGCACTAAGGTGATTTCCTCTCCCGAGACTCTTATAGAATCCATCACGGACTCGACCGTTATCACCCAAGAGTTCGACCTCTCTGGAGCCGCACACTGGAGTCCCGACCACCCGAACCTGTATCGCGCCGTCACGACTATCATTCCTGAGGGTGCCGGAGCGGCTGCCGGGCTTCGGCCGTACTCAGCCGCAGCTAGCCCTGAGCAAAGTCGAAGGGCGAAGCGAGAATGGACGCGGCCGAGCCCGGACAGCCGGCCGGCAAACGCAGAAGAACAGTATGTGACCGTATTCGGACTCAGAGATATTGAGTATAAGGAAGACGGGATATTCATCGATGGTGTGAAGACATTCCTGAAGGGAGTCTGCCTCCACCACGACGCCGGAGCACTCGGAGCCGTCTGGAACAACACCGCCTGGGAACGTCGCCTGAAGATGCTGAAAGAGATGGGCTGCAACGCCATACGAACCTCTCATAATCCCCCTGCCCCCGAGCTCCTAGACCTTTGTGACCGCATGGGCTTTGTCGTGATGGACGAGCTCACCGACACCTGGACAGTCCCCAAGAAGCCCAACGGCTACGCCATGCTATTCAATGACTGGGCGGAAAAAGACCTGGTGGCGATGATCCACAGGGACCGCAACCACCCTTCCGTGATCCTTTGGAGCATCGGCAATGAGACGGGAGAGCAAGGCTATCCCGACCTTTACCATATTCCCGCGAGACTGACGGAAATATGTCATACTGAGGATCCTACGAGGCCCACCACCTTCGGTTCCGACAACCCTTGGGCCTCCGAGCAGGAGTTCCGCAACACGATGGACATCTACGGCTTCAACTACAAGCCCCACCTCTATGCCAAGTTCCACGAGGCCAATCCTGGGAAATTGTTCCTGGGCAGCGAGACCGCCTCGACAATCAGCACCCGAGGAGTGTATTTCTTCCCGATAGAGGAAGACCCGAGAGGAAAGGAACACTGCGAGAAAGACTTCCAAGTCAGCTCCTACGACCTTCACACAGTCCCTTGGGGCCAGCTTCCCGAACAGGAATGGGAGCTCGAGGACGCCAATCCGGCCTGCCTCGGCGAGTTCGTATGGACAGGTTACGACTATCTTGGAGAGCCAACCCCTTACAACCAGGATTTGACCATACTCACCAATTTCCATGATCCCGCAGCAAAGGCCAAAGCGGAGAAAGAGATAGCGGAAAAAGGCTCAGTGTCAACACCTTCCAGAAGCTCCTATTTCGGAATAATAGACCTTGCCGGATTCCCTAAGGACCGCTACTGGCTCTATCAGGCACGCTGGTCGGACAAGACCGTCCTGCACATTCTCCCTCATTGGAACTGGCCCGGACGGGAAGGCGAGGTGACCCCTGTCCACGTCTATACCAACTGCGACAAGGTGGAGCTGTTCGTCAACGGAGAGTCACAAGGAACCCTCGAGCGTAGTGAAAAGCAATACCGCCTGCGCTGGGACGAGGTTGTTTACCAGCCCGGAAAGATTGAGGCCGTGGGTTGGAAAGATGGTAAGAAGGTCGCTTCCGAGACCATCAGGACCGCCGGTCCCACCAAAAAGATCAAGATGGCAATTGAGAAAGGATTCGGAGAGGGAGACTTGTATTACATTGATGTCAAGCTGACCGACAAAAAGGGCAACTTCGCCCCCACCGCCAGCAACGAGCTGGAATTCAGCGTCAAAGGTCCAGGAGAGATCCTTGCGGTCGATGCCGGGGATCCCACCTGCCTCACGCCTTTCCACAGCGACACGATCAATGCCTTTAACGGCTTGGCCTCTGTGATAATAAAGGTCAAACCCGGGGCCAAGGGAAAGATTGTCGTGACGGCCACATCCAACGGGCTGAAAAAGGGAAAAACCAAAATCAAACATTTATAAATCACGTTATGAAACGAGCTTTATTATTAGTGGCGGCTCTGCTGCTTGGGATTGCCGCGGCGGGACAGGAGAAAGTTACCAAGGCGAACTATGCGCTCGCCGAGAGATTCTCCGCCAAGAGGGTGAACAACATGGTGTTCTCCACCAGAGTACAACCTCGTTGGTTTAAGGAGGGTGACAGGTTCTGGTACGAGTGGCAGTCGCCCAAAGGCAAGAACTACTACATCGTCGACCCTGCCAAGGGAACTAAAACAGAGGTCTTCGACCTTGAGAGACTGGCAATGGAACTCACTGAAATAGTGAAAGATCCGTTCGATGCCCAGCATATTCCCATAATGCAGTTGAAACTAAAAGACGACAAGATTTTCACCTTTGACATCCGCAGCACCCAGGACAAGGTCGAGAAGCCTGACACCACCAAGGCGAAAAAGGGTGGCGGAAGGCCTGGCGGCCCGAGAGGAGGTGCGGCCGGAAGGCCCGAGAAGAAAGTATTCCATTTTGAATATGACTTCGCCTCAAGATCCCTGAAGGATGTCACCGAGGAAAAGGAGAAAGAAGAGGACAAGTACCCTAACTGGGCATCTGTCTCCCCCGACGGCACAATGGGTGTCTACGCGAAAAACTCCAACCTCTGGATTATGGATTCCACCAACCTCCGCAAGGCAGCCAAGGATCCCAAGGACAGCACCATCGTGGAACACCGCCTGACCTCCGACGGAATCAAACAGTTCGGTTTCGGCTACGGAAACTATTCCGGTGACACGGAGACCGACACCACGCGCCGTACCAACCCTGGAGAACTGGCCTGGTCGCCTGACTCCAAGCATTTCGCTGTGAGCAAATGGGACACCAGGAAGCTTGAGGACCTTTGGGTCATCAACTCAGTGAGTTCCAAGCGCCCCAAACTGGAGACCTACAAGTACCAGATGCCTGGTGAGCCAGGGCCGAAGGGATACCTTTATGTGTTTACTATCAATGAGATCCCCGGTCAAGCGACCAGCAAACAAATCAAGGTTGACGCTTTCAAGGACCAGGACTTCAGCATTGAGAGAGGACGCCGCCTCGCCAAGGACAGCTACAATGACTATTTCTCAAGCAAGTGGCTGGGTGACGACACCGGTTTCTACCTCCTCCGCCAAAGTCGTGACATCAAGAGGATTGATCTCTGCTGGGTGGGAGTCGATGCCGATTCCGCCAAAGTGATAATACCGGAACGTTCCAACACCTACATTGAGACCAGAACTCCCTTCCTCATCAAGGACGGCAAGGAAATGATCTGGTGGTCCGAGCGCAACGGCTGGGCCAACCTCTATCTCTACAAGAATGACGGCACACTCGTGAGGAAGATCACAGACGGTGCCTTCCACGTCGAGAACGTGCTGGGAGTCAATGAGAAAGAAGGCTATGTCCTGCTCAGCGCCTGCGGAGTGCAGAAGGACGAGAATCCCTACCAGATGCACACCTACAGGGTTCCGCTAACCGGCGGAGCGCTTCAGAAGCTCGATATGGACGATATGGATGTGCTCTCCACGGCCAGTGACGACGCCAAGTATTTCGTGGCCAACTATTCAAGAGTGGATTACACTCCCGGAGTCGCTCTTTACGGGGCCGCCGGAAAGAAGATTCTCGACCTTGAGACAGCCGACCTGAGCCTCCTGTTCGACGCCGGCTACAAGTTCCCGGAGCGCTTCAAGGTCAAGGCCGCCGACGGCGTGACCGACCTCTACGGAGCCATGTACAAGCCTTACGACTTCGACTCCACAAAGGTCTATCCGATATGTGATTACGTCTATCCGGGCCCGCAGGTTGAGGCCAACAACATCTCCTGGAGCAAGGGTTTCACGAGGACCGACCGTCTCGCCCAGCTCGGCATCATCGTCATCACCGTGGGCAACCGAGGCGGCCACCCCAACCGCTCGAAATGGTACCACAACTTCGGCTACGGCAACCTTCGTGACTATGGTCTTGAGGATCAGAAATATGCCATCCAGCAGATCGGAGCCCGCTTCCCCTTCGTGGATCTTGACAGGGTCGGAATACACGGCCACTCCGGCGGCGGTTTCATGAGCACGGCCGCAATTCTGAAATATCCCGACTTCTTCAAGGCCGCAGTCTCCTGCGCCGGCAACCACGACAACAGCATCTACAACCGTTGGTGGAGCGAGCAGCATCATGGCATCCTTGAGAAGATCGACAAGGGCGACACCACCTTCGTCTATCACATCGACACCAACCAGGAGTTAGCGAAGAACCTCAAGGGCCACCTTATGCTGGTCCACGGTGACGTGGACAACAACGTCCACCCGGCCAACACGATCCGTGTCGTGAACGCCCTCATCAAGGCCAACAAGCGATTCGACATGCTGCTCCTTCCGGGCCAGAGGCACGGTTTCGGTGATATGAACGAATATTTCTTCTGGAGAATGGCCGACTACTATTCCGAGTGGCTCATCGGCGACTCCGAACGCCCGAAAGTCGATATCACACAGCTGAATAACGACTAGCGGCTGTAAAGCTGGCGCTCGATAAGGCGGCGCTTCAAATCGCTCCCATACTCATACTCACCGACCTCTATCGAATCCAAAAGGTAGAGGTCGGTGCCTTTGAATATGGTTCCCTGGGCTATTGCCCTGATCTCAAGAATCTTGTCGATAGCCTCCTTGGGGACGATCAAATGGCAGGGGATGATGTAGGCGACAGGGTTACAGGCCACGGCGTGAGCCACGGCCCGGACTCCCTTGGGATTCTCGCAAAGGTCGGCCAATTGGCTGTAGCTCAATAGTTTGATTCCTTCTTCAGGAAGAATCGGAGTGCCGTCCTCATGATGGGTCAGAAGATAGAGACGCTTCCAGACGTTCAACTGGAAAGGAGTGCCGGAAAGACGCATGTCCTCCCATTTCGTCTGGGAAGACAGTCCAACAAGATCATCCGTCGAGATCTTGGTGACGGTTATTTCCGATATACTGTCAGCGGGTAGTTTCCCGACATACTCCGAGACCCTTCTCATCCCCCTGAAATCAGCGCTCACGGAAGCAATCTTCCCGTCGATACGGGTCACGACCCATCTTTGATCCTTTTTCATGGCGTAAATCCTTAATCTTTGTAAAGTTAAGGAAAAAATTTAACTTTTCCCTGATTCTTGCTACTTACCAGTAGAGAGGCAAATAATGACGAAAGAGGAATTCGGACATATCTCGAACGGAATGAGGCGGGAGCTTATCGCTCTTGCGGGAAGGTTCCTGCGGGCGACCGGAGGACCTGACGAGGCGGAGGATATCGTTCAGGAAGCCCTGCTGACGTTGTGGGAACTTTATGAAAAAGGTTATCCTGTCCGAAGCGAGAAAGCCTTGGCGATCAAGATTACGAAGAATATCTGCGTAGCCAGATACAGAAGGAGGAAACTGGAAGAGATTCCTTTGAAAAGTGATGCCTTCGAAGGTGGAGTCTCGGCCGAAGAAAGAACGGAAGCAACTGATAATCTTAAAGTTAAAGAAACACTCTACCGTCAGTTGTCCAAAAGCGAGGCAGAGCTGTTGACATTGAAAACCGAGCGGGACCTGACCCTTGACGAAATCGCCAAGGAGACCGGCCGGCCGAAACAAAGCATAAAAGTAATTATCTCAAACGCCCGCAGGAAGCTGCGTGAACAATTGAAGAAGCTATGACAGATCCAGAGAAATACCTTTCCGACGAGGCGGTCGCCGAATTCGACCGTATCGTAGGTGAATATGAAAGACCCTTCACTCGTAGAAAGGTCGTGCGCCTGGCGGCCGGCATCGCTGCGGCAGCGGTGGTGGCATTGGGCATAATCCTTCCATCAAAGAAAGAGGAAGAGACCCCGCTGAGCCCTGTGGTAATCGCCGAGGGAATAGGCCAGTTGATGGACATCAATTCCGGAGAGGTCGAATCGATAAGCGCTGTCCCGCAAGGGTCCAAGGCTCTTGTCACCCTGAAGTTAAGGGACGGAAGCGAATACTATTATATGATGACATACAACGAGGACGCAGGTACCACATCCCTGGTGGCAATCAATGACAAATAAAAAATAATAACATGAGAAAGTATTTATTATCAGCAATTTGCGTACTCACAATCGCGGCCGTCTCCCTCTCGGCGCAGAAAAGGGAGGAAATAAAGTTCATAATTGACGGGAATGAAGTCGAGAATTTCGACGGTTCCCAGCTGACAGGACACACAGTGGAATCCTACAACATCGAAACGGTCAAGGAAGGAAACAAACTCATCAAAAAGCACATCATCCTGACTGAGAAATCAATCTCCGTCCTCAAAGTACGCGTAGATACGATAAAGGTAACGCACCACGACCCGGTTTACGTGATAAATGACGAAAGAGTCGTCTCCAAGGAAGAGTTCAATAGATTAAACGCCAATGACATCAAATTCATCGAGGTAAGCAAGAAAAACAGCGAAACCGCAAAAAAGTATTCCGCCGAAGATGGCGTTATAATGATCTGGCTGAATGAGTCCAAGAGCAGCACCTACATGCCTATGGGGAAAGTGGTGAAAGTCGTCTCTACCGATCCGTCCAAAAATGTGAAAGTGACAACCAAGAAGATATCGGATTGATTATTTACAAGAATTTCTTTATCCTGCAACTATTCCGCAATTCAATTCATTCGACCTGGCCGAGGAAGGTCGAGGCGGGAAGGCCGGCGGAGTTCACAAGGTTGGCCCTGGTGTAAGGCTCCCAGGCGTAACGGACATAGACCGGATTCTTGACTTCCGGAGCGGAAAGCACAGCCCTGTCGCCCTCGAGGCGGCAGGTTGCCTTATGGAACTGCCTGTCTTTACCAGCAAGTTCAAAACCAACGACTTCCGTTCCTTCAGAGGGTCTCAGACCATCACCGTATTCAAAGGTCACGACCACTTCCTGAACGGAGGGAGGCGACGACAAAGGTTCCGACCGCCGACCATTTGCCCGGATAGGGTCGCGAAGCGATAGGGAGGCGGCGGAAACCTTTGTCGCCGCCTTGAACAGCGGTCCTGATGGCACAAGGTCAAAACCATAGTCGTTCAGCAGAGCCAGGCGGGCAAGCCTCTCCCCCACGGGCTTCTTGTCCTTGTAATGCACATCTGAAGGGTCCCCAAGGTCGCTGGAGACGGCCATCCCAAGATGAGGTCTGCTCTCCAGCAGCCTCCGCTGACTGTCCCTGAACCAAGGCCATGAAGGACGGTTCAAACTTGACAATTGGACATAATAGAACGGCAACTCAGGGTTCCCGAACCATTCCCTCCAACTGTCCACCAGCAAAGGGAAAAGATATTCGTGAGCCTCGAAATTGTGGGCGTTGGACTCCCCTTGGTACCAAAGGACCCCGGCAATAGTCGGATGACCGAGCGGAAGTATCGCTGACTCAAAGAGATAGCAAGGCTCGTAAGGATGCCGGGCGAACTTGTCGCCCTGCTTATAGGAAATGTTCTTGGCGGCTCTTTCACGGGCCCATCCCTGGATGAAATCGTTGTTTATCCAGTCCCTGAGGATCACCGGGAACTTCCATTCGAGAGTATTCCTGTCGATCCACGACTCAGCCGTGGCGCCTCCGACAGCGTCGCAGATGATTCCCACTGGAACTTTCAGGCTGTCCCTCAACGCCTTGGCGAACCAATAACCGACAGCGGACATTTTTCGGGAATATTCCGGAGAAGCCTTTTCCCATTTTGCGGGTTTAAGATAGATAAGATTCTTCACTGAATCGACAGCCGATTCTGGCCAGGCCACATCGTAGGTCTCCCAGTAGCATTCCTGATCGAAGAAACGAAGATCCGGATCCGCAGAGTTGGCAGCCGCCTCAGATCCTCCAGTGGCCTCCGAGAGTCTGAAGCGCATATTCGACTGGCCCGAGCAAAGCCAAACCTCGCCGACAGCGATGTTTGAATATTCAAGAGACCTGCCCTTAGTGGAAATCGTAAGTCTCAGTCCTGTAACGGCTTCCATTTGTGGGAACTCTACTCTCCACTTTCCGTCAGAGGCTGTGACCGCATTCAGAGACTTGGGACCAAGCTTTATCGTCACTTTGTCTCCTGCGTTAGCGATGCCTTCGATGACAATGGGACGCCGGCGCTGTATGACCATGTTGTCAGTGTACAGAGGCGACACGGAAAGGCCACCATAGTCACCGGTGATCGCGGAATAGACCGTCTGAGCCAGCATCCCATAGCCAACCTCATCGGGATGGATGGCGTCGGGAATATGCCAGGGATAAGGATAGAGCGGCGAATGGAAGTCAATAAGTTCACATCCAGCGGTTTCCGCCACCACCTTGATGGCTTCTTGGATGTCCTCATGCCATTGCTTAGTGCCGGACATGAAGCGATAGTGACGGTCGGCAAGAGGAGATAACAATGCGATGATTATCCTGGCCTTGGGATTAGCCTCCCTGAAAGAAGCTATCAAATCCAGATAATCCCCTACGAAATCGTCTCTATAGTTAGGCCAGTCACGAGGGTCGGTGTCATTGACTCCAAGATGGATCACATAAACATCGGCGGCGAACTGCCTCGCTTGCTCGCAAACCTTCAATTTATCGTAAGGATTATGGCCCCTTTTCAGTAGAGTCGCTCCGTTCTGACCGAAGTTTCCAACAAGGTAGTTACCACCAAGAAGCGCCTGAAGCTGAACAGGATAGGCGAAATGTTCCCTGTCTTCTATCGCAGCCCCGTAGGTGATGCTGTCACCGATGCAGGCGACTTTAATCTTTTTGGCTGGAGTGCCCCATGAAGGCATAATAAGGACACTGGCGACTATCGCGAGCAGGAATCTTCTCATACTGAATAATTTAGTTTTCAAGGCAACGGAGAAACAGACCCTTGTCCTCCGCATCGGAATTGGTTATTCTACCTTTAAGACGCCACACCCTGTTGTAGATCACACTCTTCTCCTTCTCCATTAAGGCAGAGATGGTGGTGCTGGAGAAGCCGGCCGCAGTAAAGGCATAGAGTTGGAAATCCTCCTCCTTCCAGGAGGGAAAAGCCGTCCGTAGTTTAGTCATCACTCCGTCTTTGGTGCCGTCCAGCATATCCTCAAGACTCTTGCGGACTTTCTTGTCGCTGCGGAGCCCCTCGACTATCGACTTTACTTCCTTCAAGATCCTCGGTTTCAAGTTCTCAGTTCCCTCGAACACATAGTACTGCTCGCAAAGACGCTCCAAGGCTTCAAACCCCGGTCCCTTCACCAGAGCGGCGGTCTTGGTGTCATCCTGAACGATCTCCTGCTTCTGCGCAAGCCGGTTCCTGAGATCTTCTGCTATGGACATGAATTTGTCCCTCTCGGCGATCTCAGCTTCAAGGAGTCTCTTTTGTTCCGAACGGTAGTAAAGGTAAGCGACAATCAAAGCTCCGGCCACGAGCAATCCCGCCAAAGCCAGAAGCCATTGCCTCAACCTGGCTGCCCGTAATTTCTCGGCCCGTATCTCTGACTGGCCTTGAAGGTATTCCCTCTGGCTGGCAGAGACCGCTTCCTCGAAAGAGGAGGACTGGGCCTTGTTGCCATATTCAGTGACCCTTTCAAGGGCTTGGAGCGCCCTTGCGGAGTCGCCCGAGCGGGATGCGATCTGATACTCACGGAAGTCTATTCCCGCGGCATCCTCGTCAGTCTCAACCGCCGCCTTGGCCTCGGAAAGCCACCTGAAAGCCTCCTTCTGATCCCCTGCCAATGAGTAGGAATATGCCAGGATACCTTTATCCTCCGGTGTCAAAGGATACCGGAGGTCGTTGGTAGCTCGAGCCAGAAGGTCCAGAGCCAGAGCGGGATCCGGCTCATCCTTGGTCACACAGAGAGACGCATAGGCTTCAAGGCATCGGACTTCAAGCAATGTGTCACGGGACTCATGCGAATCGAAAAGCACACTCTTGAATATCTCCTCAGCCATGTCGAACTTTCCAAGGGCGGCTTGGGCCTGGCCGATTTCCAGCAGGACACTTTGCCTCTCCTGGGACATTCCAGCCTTCCCGAACGCCTCTGATGCCTTTGCCAAGTAGAGGATTTCGTCGGAAGAGTTGCCAGAGAACCCGTTGACATGGGCTATATCCCTGCAAATCAAGCCTTCACGAAAAGAATCTCCGGTTCTTTCGGCATATTCAAGAGCCTTGGTGTAGGAGATTATCGCTGACGAATAGCTACGGTCGTTGAATTGCGAACGGCCAAGGCAATACAAAGCCCTGGCTTTCTGGTCGTCATCCCCTCGCCTCTCGAACCAATTAGCCATCTTGGCCACATTGACCACATCCACAGTGTTGACATAACCCAAATCTTCCTCGACCTTGTCCAGCACGGCATTCATCTGGGTGTCCAAACCTGTGGAACAGGAGATAATAATAAAGGGGAGCGTGATTCGCAACACGTTCTTAATCAGAATACTAATTACATTCCTTCCCCCTTTTATCATCATAAGGATCCGTAATAAATTATTGATTATTAATTATTTACAAAACACGCATCATCCGTTATTCCAGCCCTGTGCGGTGACGGGGAGCTCCACGCCGTCCGGAGTCACCAGCACAGCCCCCACTTCAGGCAGGGCCAGATGGCCGATAATCTCGAAGGTCTGGAATTCCCGGCGAAACTTCTCCGCCGAAAGGATAGGGATGGTGAAAAGAAGCTTGAAATCATCACCGCCGTTCATAGCCGCGGAGATGGGATCGATGTCCATCTCTTTACCGAGAGCGAAACTGTTGCCTTCGAAAGGAATCTTGTCAGCATAGACTTTGACTCCGAGGCCGGAATCCCTTGAGAGTCTCTTCAAAGCGTCCGACAGGCCATGGGAGACCAGGTAGCCATGAGACGGATATATTCCAGAATCCTCAAGCTGGGAGACCACAGCGGAAGGGACTTCTGGCTTCAGATAGCTGCCTATTAGCATTTTATACTTCTCAAGATCTGGCTGGGAGGAATCGTCCGCTGTCTTTTCGAAGGCCTTTTTCTCACGCTCCAGTACCTGCTGGCCAAGATAGGCGGCTCCAAGGCTGCCGGACACACAGACCAAGTCTTTGCTGCGGGCTTTCATGGTGCGGCCCTTTGTCAACTTTGCCTTCTCACCGGTCGCCGAAACACTGACAGTGAGCCCGTTGGGAGATGGAACCAAGTCAAGATCAATGGATTGGAATCCGTGTTCCTTAGCGGCGACAACCATCCCCGACCAGAGTTCCCGGACATGGCTGAAATCCAGTTTGGCTGATAGGCCGAGCCTGACGGACAGCAAGCGGGAATGCGCCATAGAGGCATAGATCTCGCCCGCCATAGCCGAGACACATTTGTAACCCAGGTGCTTCAGCGGGAAATAAGTGAGGTCAAAATCAATGCCCTCGATGAATAACTTGCTGGATGACAAGATGGTATTCCCGGCGGCTGGTTCGAAAGAGGGGTTCTCGGTTTTTTCGAAACTTGTGCCTTCATA